>Ga0209347_1006259_pt1 | contig 10658 bp, 8 predicted proteins | sample AutmiccommuBRH23_FD_187382 | JGI IMG/M metagenome (GOLD analysis project Ga0209347, IMG submission 187382) | Deep subsurface microbial communities from Mt. Terri, Switzerland - Autotrophic microbial communities BRH/23 (SPAdes) (version 2) | ecosystem: Environmental > Aquatic > Deep subsurface >...
CATGGTGGGTGCAGTAGACCGCGTGCGCCCCAAGATGATGACAGTTGTCGCAATCATGGCCGGCCTGATGCCGATCCTTTGGGCGCATGGCACCGGGTCCGAGATCATGCAGCGCATCGCAGTGCCAATGATCGGGGGAATGGTGTCGTCAACCTTGCTGACCCTGATCGTCATTCCGGCGGTTTATGCCATCATCAAAGGGTGGAGCCTGAAGAAAAGTGTCGCCGCGGATCATCTACCCACCTAGCGTGATACAGACCAAGTATAGGATGTTTATTTTCTCTCAGAATCGGGCAAAACTAGAGGTCCTCCGCAGAAGTGGTCCAACAACTGTAATAGTATGATCCCGTTCCAGAAGGAACCAGACATGGCTGGAAGGAGAGGTAAACCCGAAGACACTGTCCTGAAGCTTCTGCAGGTTGAAGTGATGCCGTGGCAAGGTAAGGCGAGAGCAGATATGGCAGATCGGCGTGACGGTTCAAACCTATTCCCGCTGGTGCAAGCGTGGCTTACGGATCTGGGTGCAATAAGGGCTCAATGTTGCACAGAAACACGCTAAGTAGGGATGGCTCTGACTGAGCGATGGCTCCTCTATCCGTCTCCGGCTTGAACGCCCAAATCATGACTGGTCCTATGATTTCGCGCCGGATCGTACGCATGGCGGTCGGCTGTTTCGCACCCTCAACATTATCAATGAGTTCACGAAGAAGGCGCTGGTGATGCGTATCAAATGCAAGCTCAACTCGACCGACGTTGTTGGTGCCTTGACAGATCTGTTCATCCTGCTGGGCCCGACCGATTTTATAAGGTCCGACAAACGTCCCACGTCGGGAACTTTTGGCTGTTTAGGTTAGCAGCTCATAGGACATCCGGCAAACCGGGTGGCCTCTAATCGGCGCCCAGACGGGCCCTGCCATCGAGAAGTGATCTCCTCTACAGCAAACATAGGGTTCGCGCGATGGCGCCCTCACCGTCCTAAAAACAAAATGCCAAATCCTAAGCAGAAGGCCCGAACATTATCTACGAGGTCAGCGAATTGCCTCCGCGACTCCGTTCAAAGAGAGTGGTGATCCTGGCCCACGAATGACCCTTAATCCGAAATCAGAGGTGGCTCGGTTCTGGGTGAAAATCAACAGCTGCGAGCATCGAAAGACCTCATCTGGGCGCTCTGGCGACGATGAAGCGGATGCCATCGCCGAAGCTGTATTGAGACAAATATGCCCTGATTGACATTGCTGGGTCAACGCCTGAGCGCGAGGGAAGTTGACCGCCAAGTTGCCGAACTCTAGGTCCGCATCGCCGTCCTGAACCGCGCTCGGCATACCTGTCACCGAAGCTGTCGAATAAGTCTGTGACCAAGGCGGGCGATCAGCCAATGTGATCGCCCGCAGTCAAATAGAGCAAAACTCTACTTATCAAAATGCCCAGTTGGTCCTGCCGATGAGCGATGAAACTCTGAAGCGGGTTGAGCGGCTTGCATGTGTGCATCCATTTCAGCGCGGGTGACTTTTCCATCACCATCCTGATCTGCGTGATCGAAATGTTTACGCATGGTATCGCTCATGTGAACATGCTTGTTGTTGACGGAAAGCTCGTGGGGCCCTCTTCCAATCCCCTGTTCGGCGAAAGCTGTTCCGGCGCTGATTGTGGCAATCATGGCCGCGAGAACCAGGTTTGTTTTGTGTTTCATTTTGGTTTAATCCTTTTCCATTGAGGTTCCGTTAATGTGGCTAATCATGCAAACTATGCAATACTTGCAGTTGTCAGTTTTGTATCCGATTGTCGCAGAGTGCCGCATGGAGACATTCGGTTACATTAAAAATCGGCACTGGCCCTTTTTTCAGGTAAGTTTAGTAAATGACAAAGACACCTCACATCTTGCTCGTTGATGATAGTATCGAAATTTGCAAAGCCGTTTCGCGTTATTTAGAGAGGAACAATATGCGCGTTACGAGCGCTGCCGGAGCGGTGGAGATGGACAGTCTTCTTAAGGTTGGATGTTATGATCTCATAGTTCTTGATGTGATGATGCCTGGAGAGGATGGAATGTCTATATGTCGTCGTTTATCTGCAAAAGGAGGCGTGCCCATCCTGATGCTGACTGCGCTTAGCGAGGAAATGGATCGGATCATAGGACTTGAGATTGGTGCAGATGATTATCTTTCTAAACCTTTTAACCCCCGTGAGTTACTGGCGCGGATAAAAGCGATTCTCCGGAGGGCTCAACGGCCACAACTACTCGCCGAGGGTCTCACGGGTAAACGCGTTCAATTCGCAGGATGGACTCTCGAGACTGATACTCGTCGCCTATTTTCAGCTGAAGGTCGTGAACAAACGCTAACAACATCAGAGTTTAAACTTTTGACAATTCTGCTGGAACGTCCACGTGTCGTGATGAGTCGCGCGCAATTGATCGACTTGGCCAAGGGTAGCTTACCCTCTGCTTTTGATCGAACCATCGACAATCAGATCAGCCGTCTGCGGCGAAAGATTGAAGCTAACCCTGGACGGCCAAGTATCATCACGACCGTTCGAAGTGGCGGTTACAGCCTTGCGGTAGATGTTGAGACGTTTTTGTGATGCGAGGACTGGTAGTAGATTTGCGCGGTCAGATCTTGCTCCTGATAATTGGATGCCTTGTGATCGCGCAGGCGACAAGTATTTGGCTATTTATTGACGAACGCGGCCTGGCCGTAAGAGCCGCTATCGGAGCTGAGGCGGCAGGACGTGCAGCGAATGTAGCCCTACTGCTTGAACAAGCTCCTAAAGATCTGCATTCTTCAATCTTGAGCGCAGCCGACTCACCGCTCGCGCGCTTTCAGATCGATCCACGACCAGCCGTTGACCATCTTGATCATCAAGCAAATGGAGCGGTGGAGGAACGGATCAGATCACTTCTCTGGAATGGAGACACGAGAGAGATTCGCGTCGAACTTCACGAGGTTGGGCGTCCATTTTCCCCAATTGAAAGTATGCGCACACAAGCGTCTGGCCCTCAGGGAAGGACAATGCATGACAGGGTGTTGGGTCTTGAACTCACTCTCTCAATAGCTCTTCCTGATAATGAATGGCTTAATGTTGACACGCGCTTCCAGCGACCACCCCTGCAGTGGCCGATCTATTCCGCGGTGAGTTTTGTCGTGACTGCTGCGCTGCTGATCGGCGGAGCATGTTGGTATTTGCTTTCAAATTTGACTTGGCCGCTTCGTAGCTTGACCCAAGCTGCCGAGAAACTTGGAAGGGGTGAAGAAAGTCATCCACTACCAGCTGTTGGTCCGATTGAGGTTCGTGGGCTGACAGAGGCATTCAACCTCATGCAGGAGCGCTTAGTACGAACTGTTTCGGAAAAAACACGCATAATGGCCGCTTTGGGGCATGATTTGCGTTCACCGCTGACCGCTCTTCGTGTCCGTGCGGAAATGGTTGACGATGAGGAGACGCGCGGCGGTTTGATCGCATCCGTTGAGGAAATGCAGAACATGGTTGAGCGCACGCTAGCATTTGCGCGGGGCATAGCAATCCGCGAAACTCCGGAGACGATTGAGTTGGGGAAGTTTCTTAGTGATCTCAAAAGTGACATGCTTGAAGATTTTCAACTTGACGTTGGTGCGCCGCTAGATGTCAGATTAAGACCGCAAAGTATGCGCCGTGCTCTCCGCAACGTTATCGAAAACGCTATTCGCTATGGCGGCAAAGCCGAGGTGACCTACAAACGGGATAATGAAAGAGCGGTTATCGAAATACGCGACTACGGCATTGGTGTTCCCAATGAACTACTTGAAGATGTGTTTGAACCCTTTTTCCGTGTTGAGGCATCGCGCTCGCGCGAAACAGGCGGCACGGGACTCGGTCTTTCCATTTCTCGCGCTATTCTGCGCTCCCATGGTGGTGATGCAACAATACAGAATCACCCAGGGGGCGGAATTCTAGCAAGTTTGAGCTTGCCCCTTTCCCAGAATTTTGAAGACCAAGAAGTCTTTATTTCTTAATGTCACATTTAAATGTAATATTTTGTTCTAGAACTGCTCCAATCACATGCAATTCTGGCACTATCCAAATACCAATGTAAATCATTTCGGAGAAATTTTGGACTCATTCCGACCACAGCTTCTTTGCTGCAGGATATGTTAGTTGTTTTGACGCCGCAACTCAAGGCTAGGTTTTGCCACAGCCGTAAAATTGAACTCAATGTCAGGTCCAATTAATGTGACAGAAGTAGGTGCGGCGTCTCTCTCCCTCCGCATCTCGATCTGTGGTAGCCAGCCGTATCCGACGCCTAAAAATTAGTGCGACAAGTGTGTTCCTGTTAGAAGTATTATTGACTCACAGTGAGGTGCCCCCCGAAAACTGGACAATGACGTAAGCTCCGATTTGCTGTCTGCTGATCTTCACCACGAAGGAGATCGAAGATGTCTAAACGAAAGCAGCATGCCCCTGAGTTCAAAGCGAAGGTGGCGCTGGAAGCGCTGAAAGGCGAGGCGACCGTGTCGGAGTTGGCGAGCCGGTTCGGCGTGCATCCAACGATGATCAACCAATGGAAACGGGCGCTGCTGGATGGCGCGTCCGGTGTTTTTGAACGGGGCAGCCGCAAAGCGCCGGTGATCTATGAAGATCAGGTCCGGGATTTGCACGCCAAGATCAGGGAGCTGTCGGTGGCCAATTCTTTTTTGGAAAGAAAGCTCAAGCCCTGGGGCGGGAAGTGAGGCGCGGTATGATCGAAAGCGACCATCCGGACCTGTCCATCGGCCAGCAGTGCGCACTGCTATCGATCCCGCGGTCGTCGTTCTACTATTCGCCGCAGGGAGAGACGGAGCAGAACCTTGCGCTGATGCGGTTGATCGACGTGCAGTTCCTCGACACGCCGTTCTTCGGCGTTCGACAGATGACGTGGCATCCTGATCAAGCAGGCCTGCACCGAATATCACGGTGACGATCAGAGCCAGCTACACCACGCAATGGGGCACTATCCTCCTCCAAGCTTGAAGCCATTCGGTGCCTCAAACGCTACATCGCGCGCGAAGTCTTCAATATCATCATGCGGCGCCACAAACAGATCAATCAGTCCCAAATCGCGGCTTGACACTTAGAAGGGCGTCCAAGGATCTCAGTTCACATCCTTCGCCTGGACAGACCGCCTACGTCGGTCGGGCATCCGCATCTCGATGGACGGCAAAGGTCGCTATCTGGACAACATCTTCATTGAGCGGCTGTGGCGAACCCTGAAATATGAGTGCGTCTATCTGCATGCCTGGGAGACCGGATCGCACGCACGCGCAGGTGTCCGCAACTGGATGGAGTTCTACAATAACCGCCGCCCGCACAAAGCCCTTGGCGGCCGACCACCAGCAGTGGTCTACTCACTGCAAATCGAAGCAACTGAACCCGATCAGCAGGAGCAAATCAGAGCTTAAAAAGCGCCAGATACTGTCCAAGGAATGGGGAGCACCTCACAGTGATATAATGGCCAAAAAACGCTGACATTTATGAGGCGATCCTTTGTTTAGCAAGGTCCAAACCCTTTGACCTCGACCGCCCTTCATTGTCACAGTCTAAAGTTCAGGCTGCCAGGTAGTTTGTGAACGGCTCCGTGGTCCCGTCTCGATTGACCAAATGTACCACATAGGCCTCGCGCTCGCTTTCCGGTCCCATCCCGGGCGACCCGTAGGGCATGCCGGGCACTGCGAGGCCGACCGCGTCGGGGCGTTCCACCAGAAGACGGCGAATGTCTGCAGCGGGCACGTGGCCCTCGATCATGTAACCTTCGATGCGGCCTGTATGGCAGGAGACCATCTCCTGCGGGAAGCCATTGTCCAGCTTGTAGCGCATCAGAAGCGTTCCGGCGCTCGCCTCTGTCGTGACGACAAAGCCGTCGTTTTCGAGGATCTCGATCCAGGCCGAGCAGCAGCCGCAGTTGGGATCCTTCATCACATGGATCGCCTGTCGCGAAGTTTGCGCTGACGTGCGAAGGGGAGAGGTCGCCACGAGCGCGGTCGCTCCGACCAGAATCGCGCGGCGAGAAATCGTTTCATGGGTCATTTGGTTTTCCTTTCTGATTGATGTTTTGTGCGGGCAGGTCAGAGATTGACCCGCCTGAGCCGCAAGGCGTTGGTGATCACCGAGACCGACGACAGGCTCATGGCCGCCGCCGCGATCATCGGCGAGAGCAGAAGTCCGGTAATGGGGTAGAGCAACCCCGCCGCGATGGGGACACCAATAGCGTTGTAGGCGAAGGCGAAGAACAGGTTCTGCTTGATGTTACGCAGGGTGGCGCGGGATAGCTTGCGCGCCCGGACAATGCCCATCAGGTCACCACCCAGCAGAGTGATGCCCGCGCTTTCCATCGCCACATCCGCGCCGGTGCCCATAGCGATGCCCACATCCGCGGCGGCCAGTGCGGGCGCATCGTTCACTCCGTCACCCGCCATCGCGATCTTGTGGCCCTCTCGGCGCAGCTGGTCGATCAGGTCCTTCTTTGCCTCGGGCAGAATGCCGGCGCGGACCTTGTCGATCCCGAGTTTGCCTGCAACCGCCTGCGCCGTGCGTTCGTTGTCGCCTGTCGCCATGATCACCTGCAGTCCCTGCGCGTGCAGCTCCCTGATCGCCTGCGCGGTGCTGTCCTTGATCGGATCGGCCACCGCTACGATGCCAACAAGCGCGCCATCGACCGCGACGAACATCGCGGTCTTTCCCTCGGCGCGCAGGGTGTCGGCTTGCCCCTCGGCCGTGCCCGTGTCCAGGCCCATCTCAGTCATCATCGCGGCATTGCCGAGCGACACCGCCCGTCCGCCAACCATGCCGTGCACGCCCTTGCCAGTGACGGCGTCGAAGTCCACAGCCTCCTGACGCGGTGCGCCCTGCGCTTCAGCCCCTTCGACGATCGCTTCCGCCAGCGGGTGTTCCGAGCCGCGCTCCAGCGCTGCGGCCAGCGACAGCAGGTCGGCTTCGGTCACATCCCCCAGCGCCACCGTATCTGTCAGCTTCGGTTTGCCCATCGTCAGCGTCCCGGTCTTGTCGACGATCAGCGTATCGACGCCCGCCATGCGCTCCAGCGCCTCGGCGTCCTTGATCAGCACGCCCGCCTGTGCGCCGCGCCCCGCGGCAGTGGTGATGGAGATCGGTGTCGCCAACCCCAGCGCGCAAGGGCAGGCAATGATCAGCACCGAAACGGCTGATGCTATCGCGAACACAAGCGCGGGTTCCGGGCCGAAGATCATCCAGAACACGAACGCTATGATGGCGATGGCGACCACGGTTGGCACGAAGACCGCCGACACCCGGTCGGCCAGCCCCTGGATCGGCGCGCTGGACCGGCGCGCGTTCGACACCATGGCCACGATCTGTGCGAGCACCGTATCTGCGCCAACCTTGCCCGCCTCGATCACCAAGCTGCCGTTCTTGTTGATCGTGGCGCCGGTCACCGCATCGCCCGGACCCTTTTCGATCGGCATCGACTCGCCGGTCAGCATGCTCTCGTCAAGTGATGAGCGTCCCTCAATCACCAGCCCGTCTACCGGGACCGCATCTCCGGGCCGCACGCGGAGCCTATCTCCCTCCATGATGTTCTCGAGGGGGGCGTCGTATTCGCTGCCATCAGGCAGGATGCGCCGCGCCGTCTTGGGGGCGAGGTCCAGCAGCGCGCGGATTGCATCCCCGGTACGTTCTCTCGCGCGCAGCTCTAAAACCTGGCCCACGAAGACCAACGTGACGATCACCACGGCCGCCTCGAAATAGGTGCCGACACCGTGGCCCATCCGGTATTGTTCGGGGAAAACGCCCGGCAGGAAGGTCGCAACCATTGAATAGAGGTAGGCCGCCGCCACGCCGAGGCTGATCAGGGTCCACATGTTCGGGCTTCGGTTCACTACCGAGTCCCAGCCGCGCCGAAAGAACGGCAAAGCGGCCCAGAGGATGATCGGCGTCGCCAGCACGAACTCAAGATAGCTGGCGGTCTGATGCCCGATCCAGTCGCGCACCGGCAAGGCCACCAGTTCGCCCATCGTCAGGATGACAAGCGGCACCGCGGCTGCGGCCGAGATCCACATCCGTCGCGTGAAGTCGGTCAATTCCTCGCTCGGCTCGTCGGAGGGCACCATCGGCTCCAGCGCCATGCCGCAGATCGGACAGGCCCCCGGCGCGTCGCGCACGATTTCGGGATGCATCGGGCAGGTGTACTGGACGTTCGCAGGAGCAGACTTCTTTTGTCCGGCGGCCCGGCCCGAAGCGTAGTACCACGGATCCGCCTTGAACTTCGTCTGGCATTTCTCCGAGCAGAAGTGGAAGGTCTCGCCTTGGAACGCGGCGTGATGCCCGTCGGTCCTGACCGCGATCGTCATCCCGCAGACCGGGTCCTTCGCCGTCTCTGTTCCCGCCGGGATGTCTGGCGCCGCGTGATGATGATCGTGCTCCATGGTCTGCCAGCCTTTCGGTTCTCGTTTCAGCTTGCAGCCTCCAGCCGTAGGAAGCTCAAGCCCTTTTCATTGGTGGTCGTGAGCGCCTTCCGGGGCGGGATTGCGTGCGAGGAAGATCCCGACAAACAGGAACACCAGCGCCATGCCGATCGCGCCAAGGACGACGATGAGGGGGTCGGACTGCAACTTCATCGCGGCAAATGCGGCCAGCACCACGGCATCAAGTGCAATGGCCGTCAGCAACACCCAGCCCCGCGCGCCGATTTCCTCGCGCAGATGCCGGAACACGCCGAAGTGGATAATCATGTCCATCACCAGATAGAAGAAGGCCCCGAGCGAGGCGATGCGGCTGAGGTCGAAGAAAACCGTCAGGAAGCCCGCGATCACGACGGTGTAGACGAGCGTGTGGTCCTTGATCGTGCCCGGCATCCCGAAATGACTGTGCGGGATCATCTTCATGTCCGTCAGCATCGCCAGCATCCGCGAGACCGCGAACACGCTGGCGATCAGACCCGACGCCGTGGCCACCAGCGCCAGCGCCACCGTCAGGTAGAAGCCGGTCTGACCGAGGGCGGGCTGGGCCGCTTCGGCCAGCGCGTAGTCCTTCGCCGCCACGATGCGGTCGAGCGGCAGGCTGGAGCCGACCGCGAATGCGACAAGCAGGTAGACGACGACGCAGGTGGCGATGGACAGGGCGATGGCCCGGCCTACGTTCCGATGCGGATTAGTCACCTCGGCGCCGCTGTTGGTAATGGTCGTGAACCCCTTGAAGGCGAGAATGGACAGCGCGACCGACGCCACAAATCCACCCGCACCAAAATCTCCGGCCGACGCCTCGAACGAGAGGCCGCTGGCCCACAGACCGGCCGCCCCGAACAGCGCAATGCCACCCACCTTGAGAACGGCCATGACAAGAGAAATCAGCCCGACCGACCGGTTCCCGGAGGCATTCACGAGATAGGCAAAAATTATAAGCCCAACACCCAGAGTTGGCACTAAAGCGCTATCCGGATTACCGCCAATCACCTTAACTGCATAAGTTCCAAAAGTGCGCGCGACGAGACCTTCGTTGATGACCATCGACAGCGCCATCAGAAGTGCAGCACCCGCTGCGACTGTCGTCGGGCCGTAGGCCTTCTTCAGGATCATCCCGATGCCGCCCGCTGACGGATACGCGTTCGACATCTTGATGTAGGTATAGGCGCTGAACGCGGTCACGATGGCGCCCACGATGAACGAGAGCGGGAAGAGAGGCCCGGCGAGTTCGGCGATCTGGCCGGCTAGGGCGAAGATGCCCGCGCCGATCATCACGCCGGTTCCCATGGCTACCGCGCCAGGCAGGGTAATGCTGTTCTTCTCGTAGTCGTTTCTCGACACGGGATTTCCTTTTTGAGCTTTTGGCGCGTATTTTGTCAGTGAAACCGCAAGTCTGTGACATGCCCCAGGCTAAACATAGTCCATATCTTGCAGTCACTTTCTCTGATGACCGGCTCGCCTCAGGAGCGCAAAACACTTGCCTTGCAAAGGACGCAACTAGATGCACCTCAGATCACGCAGAAGGGGACAAAGGACACCATCATGTTCATAAAACTTGTTTTCATCCGTATTTGACGAATCCGATGCTAGCATTGGAAAGTGGGGCAAGGCTTCATTTCGAAACGTTGCCCCACCAAGTTGTAGGTGGCCCCGTAGACGTCTTGCTATTATTTCAATGCAGTCACAGTCAGCTTGCCTTTTACGCGGTCTGCAACGAATTGAATGTCCTGCCCTTCTGACATTTTTTCCAGCATGGCTTCGTCCGCGCGGAACACCATGGTCATCGCGGGCATATCCAGGTTGACGAGAGGGCCGTGGATAATTGTGACCTTGCCGGCTTTGGCGTCGATTTTCTTAATGGTCCCGCTCGTGTATTCCACGTCAGCCTGAGCCATCTGGTCACCGACTGCGACCTCACGGTGCATGCCGGATTCGTAGTGGCCAGGGATCAGGCACGCCGCTTCGAATGTGCCAGAATTTGCGAAAGTCCAGACAACCTCGCCGGAAGCGCCCGCATCGAGACGGATACGGTTCGGATCGTCATGTTCCATGTCCATCTTGGCCATTTCGATCTTATGCTCGGCATTGCGCTCTACCGTGTCGAGGACGAATTCATGCTCCAGCTCACCCTTGTTGGTGATGTTGAAGCGGATGGTTTCGCCCTCCTTGATATCCATCGGCTCACTCTCGATCAGCATCTGGCCCTCATCGTTT
>Ga0209347_1006260_pt1 | contig 10657 bp, 9 predicted proteins | sample AutmiccommuBRH23_FD_187382 | JGI IMG/M metagenome (GOLD analysis project Ga0209347, IMG submission 187382) | Deep subsurface microbial communities from Mt. Terri, Switzerland - Autotrophic microbial communities BRH/23 (SPAdes) (version 2) | ecosystem: Environmental > Aquatic > Deep subsurface >...
GACCGAAGTCGACACTGTCACCGGCTACCACCACGAAAAAGCGGCGTAAATGTAATTTGCCGCGCCGATACGTCGGCAATTCCCAATGCGGCGATCAAGCCGGGCTTCATGCCCGGCTTTTTTATGGGCGATCCTCAAGATTCGCGCTGACAAACCGTATTCCTACCCATGTCACCGAATTACCCGACACTGCGCAACACACTCACCCCCTTACCCCCATGCGCAAGAAAATCAATGTCAAAAACCTGCAAATAGGGATGCATCTCCATGAACTGTGCGGTTCGTGGATGGACCATCCATTCTGGCGCAGCAAATTCACGCTGACTCAACCAGAGGAGATTCGCAGCATCCTCGAGAGTGGCATCAGCGAGGTCTGGATCGATATTTCAAAGGGGCTGGACGTACCGGAATCCCCGCACGTTCCCGAAAAAACGGTTACGGCGGTATTGATGGAAACCGAGATTGCACAACTCGGTCCCGCCGCCATGAACGTGCCCAAACCCACCTCAATGAGCGACGAACTGGCGCGTGCCGCCAGAATCTGTGCCCGCTCGAAGCAAGCGCTGGTTTCCATGTTCCAGGAAGTGCGCATGGGCCAGGCCATCAGTGCCGAAGCGGCTGGCGAACTGGTCGACGAGATATCCTCGTCCGTATTGCGCAATCCCGGCGCCTTGATCAGCCTGGCCCGCCTCAAGACCGCCGACGACTACACCTACATGCACTCCGTTGCGGTGTGCGCCCTGATGGTGTCGCTGGCGCGGCAATTGGGGCTGGATGCGCAGACCACGCGCGAAGCCGGGATGGCAGGCCTGCTGCACGATCTGGGCAAGGCGGTAATGCCGGGAGACGTGCTGAACAAACCGGGCAAGCTGACCGACGACGAATTCCGCATCATCAAAAGCCACCCGGTCGAGGGGCATCGCATGCTGCTCGAGGGCCAAAATGTCAGCGACATCGTGCTCGACGTCTGTCTCCACCACCACGAAAAAGTGGATGGCAGCGGCTATCCCGACAAGCTGGCAGGCGACCAGATCAGTCTGTTCGCCAAAATGGGTGCGGTATGCGATGTGTACGATGCCATCACTTCCAATCGCCCTTACAAGAAAGGCTGGGGTCCCGGCGAATCGATCCGGAAAATGTCCGAATGGCGCAATGGGCATTTCGACGAGCACGTGTTCCAGGCCTTCATCAAGAGCGTCGGCATCTTCCCTGTCGGCTCGCTGGTGAAACTCAGCTCGGGTCGTCTGGCAGTGGTGCTTGAACAGTCTGAAAAATCGCTGCTGGCGCCGCGCATCAAAGTATTTTTTTCAACCAAATCGCAGACCCGTATCGTGCCGGAGCTGATCGATCTTTCCCGCCCAGGCGTAGTGGAAAAGATCGTTGGCTGTGAGGATCCGGCCACGTGGGGCATCCAGAATCTTCATGAGCTCTGGGCCAGCTAGGCTGCCGCCAAGTCCTTCGGGCGATTCCGTACAACGCGATCGACCGCAACCATCAGTCCCTCCCCGCTCCCCAGCCCACTTTCCCCCAGACAGAAAACCTGGATCTCGCCTCCCGACGAACCCAGACACATCACGGCGTAAGTTCGCCGGGTTCAACAAAAACTCGAGGCATGCCCCGGATTTTGTTTGATGCCGCGCACCGTCTGCCGCAATATGTCAGGCTGGGGGGTCGGCCGGACGCGGCGACGGGTGATGCGACGCAACATGGACGCTCGGGATGCGTGCCCCGCTGTGGGGATGCGCATCGATTTCCTCATGGCTCGCCTGCAGCCGCCGGTCCGACACCCAGTGGAAAAACAGCGGGATGAAGAACACTGCAAGGAAGGTCGCGGCGAGCATGCCGCCCACCACCCCGGTGCCGACCGCATGGCGCGCACCCGCACCCGCCCCCGATGAAATCGCCAGCGGCAACACACCGAGTATGAACGCGAGCGAGGTCATCAGGATCGGCCGGAAACGCAGGCGGGCAGCCTCAAGCGCTGCAGCCACGCTCGAATAGCCTTCCTGTTTTTTCATCATCGCGTATTCGACGATCAGAATCGCGTTCTTGGCGGCGAGTCCAAGCAGCGTCACCAGCCCGATCTGAAAATACACGTCGTTGGTCAGCCCACGCAGCCACACCGCGGCGAGTGCGCCGAAGGTGCCGAACGGCAGCGCCAGCAACACGGCAAATGGCAGCGACCATTTTTCGTACAGTGCCGACAGGATCAGGAATACCATCAGCACCGCGAGGCCCAGCGCTATCCCGGACGAACCGCCCGAGCGCTTTTCCTGAAACGACGCACTGGTCCATTCGTAGCCAAAATCCGGTGGCAGGGTCTTTTTCGCGATTTCATCGACGATCTCGAGCGCCTGGCCGGAACTGATGCCCGGCACGGCGCTGCCCATGATCTTCACCGCCTGATAGTTGTTGTAGCGATCGAGCGTTTCAGGACCCGACGAAAAACTGATTCGTGCCAGCGCCGACATCGGTACCATGTCACCGGTCTTGTTCGGAACAAACAACGCCGACACATCCTGCGGCGACTTGCGCGCGCCCGGTTCGGCCGACATCAGCACCTGCCAGGTGCGGCCATATTTATTAAAGTCGTTGACGTAATACGACCCCAGCGTCGCCGACAGTGTATTGAATACGTCGCCAATATCGACGCCCAGCATCTTCGCTTTTTCGCGGTCGACATCGACGTAAAGCTGCGGCACGTGTGGCCGCCATAGCGTCAATATCTGCGCCATGCGTTTGTCTTGCCGCGCCGCAGCGAGAAAGGCATCGCTGACCTGCGCGAGTTTTTCCGGGCCGCCTTCGCCCTTGTTCTGAATATAAAACTCGAACCCGCCCGCATTGCCCAGCCCGAATATCGGCGGCGGCGCAAACGCCAGCACCAGCGCCTCACGAATGCCGGCAGTCGACCCCATCAATTCACCCACCATTGTTTGAATGGTTTTCTCGCGATCATCCCAATGCCGCGCGACGACAAACATGGTCGCGGCACTGTTGCGGAAGCCGCCGCCAAGAAAATCCAGTCCGGCAAATGCAACCACATGCTCGACCGCGGGATCCTTGCGCGCAATCGCATCGACCTGCCGCACCACGGCCTCGGTACGTGACAGCGAGGCGCCATCGGGCAGATAGACGGCGCTGATGTAATAGCCCTGATCTTCGTCCGGCACCAGGCTACCCGGGGTAAATTGCCAGAGGATCACCGCGGCGACGATCATCAGTCCGTATATGCCCAGCGCGATGAAGGCGCGACGCATCAGAAAGGTCACGCCGCCCAGATAATGCCCGGTGACCTTGGCAAAGCCGGTATTGAACGCACGAAAGAATCGCCCGGGCGCGGGTTTCTCGCCGCGCAGCAAGGCGACGCACAGCGCCGGCGTCAACGTCAGCGCGACGATACCGGAGATCACCACCGAGATCGAAATCGTGACGGCAAACTGGCGGTACAGCTCGCCGGTCAAGCCGCCGAGGAAAGCGATCGGGATGAATACCGCGCACAGCACCAGCACAATCGCGATCACCGGACCGCTGACCTCGCGCATCGCCTGCAACGCCGCTTCGCGTGGCGTCTTGTTCTGTTCATGGATGATGCGCTCGACGTTTTCAAGTACCACGATGGCGTCATCGACGACGATGCCGATCGACAACACCATGCCGAACAAGGTCAGCGTGTTGATCGAATACCCGAGCAGCAGCAGGCCGACAAAGGTGCCGAGCAGGGACACCGGAACGGCAAGTATCGGGATGATCGTCGCGCGCCAGTTCTGCAGGAATACAAACACCACCAGCACGACCAGCAGGATCGCTTCGCCGAGCGTTTTCACCACTTCCCGAATCGATACCTCGACAAACCGGGTGGTGTCGTAAGGCACGGCCACGTCGAGCCCCGCGGGGAATTGTTTTTTCAGTTCGGCGACGGTACGGTCGAGTTCGTCGCCGACGTCGAGCGCATTGGCACCCGGTTGCAAAAATACGCCGACCAGCGTGGCGGGCTTGCCGTTATAGAGGCCGGTGAAATCATAGTCCTTGGAGCCCAGCTCGACCCGCGCGACGTCGCGCAGGTACAGCAGCGACCCGCCGGTATTGGCGCGCACGACGATGTTCTCGAATTCCTTGGGGTCGACCAGCCTGCCCTGGGTCGTCAGCGAGTACACCAGCGCCTGGCCATTGTCGGTCGGCGGCTGACCGATCTTGCCGGGTGCGAACTGGGTGTTCTGCTCGTTGATCGCGCGGGTGATGTCGGCCACCGTCACACCCAGCTGCGTCATGCGGTCGGGCTTGAGCCAGATGCGCATGGCGTAGTCCTTGGCGCCAAAGATCTGCACATTGGTCGTTCCGGGGATGCGCTTGAGCCGGTCGAGCACATTGAGCGTGACGTAGTTGCTGGTATACAAGTCGTCGAAGCGGCCGTCGGGCGACAGGAACGCCAGCACTTTCAAAAACGCCGACGAGCCCTTTTCCACCGTCACACCCTGACGTCGCACCTGTTCGGGCAGTCGCGCTTCGGCCTGCTTGACGCGGTTGTTGACGTTGAGCGCCGCACGATCGACATCAGCGCCAATCTCGAATGTCACCTGGATTTCCAGCACGCCGTTCGACGCCGACGTCGAACTCATGTACATCATGTCCTCGATGCCATTGATCGCATTTTCCAGTGGCGCGGCAACGGTCTGCTCGAGCACGCTCGCCGATGCGCCCGGGTAAATCGCGCGCACCGTCACGACCGGCGGCGCAATCTCCGGATATTGCGCAATCGGCAGCGAACGCATCGCCAGCAAACCGGCGAGGACAATGATGACGGACATCACGGCCGAGAAAATCGGCCGGTCGATGAAAAAGCGCGAGAACATGGCAGGTCCTTATTTTTTGGCTGGCGCGACGGCTTGTGGCGGTGCCTTTAGCTGAGGCGCACCGGCTTTGCTCGGCGCAATTGGCATGCCGGGAAAGAAAATCCGTGCCATTCCCTCCACCACCACGTCGTCGCCGGACTTCAGTCCCTGCTTGATGACCCAACGGCCCATGCCGTTACTGGGTTCGCCACTGCCGATCCAGGTTCCGACTTCAACCGGCCGCGGCATCGCCAGCATCATGCCTTTATCGCCCGGCGTCGCAACGTAGACAAATTTTCCGGTGGGGCCGTCCATCACCGCTGGTTGCGGCACACTGATCGCATCCGGCAACGTTCCGCCTTCGACGATCACCCGCACGAACTGACCCGGCTTCAATGCGCTGTCCGGATTGACAAACTCGGCACGCATGTCGAATGCGCCTGTTTGCGGGTCCGCCTTGTAGTCGCTGAAGTTGAGCTTGCCCAGGCCATCGATGCGCGTGCCGTCGGCCAGTTCCAGGCCCACCCGTTGCGGGCCGGGCTTCAGGCTCCCGTCGGCCCGCTGCTTGTTCAGCGCCAGCCATGCGTCTTCACCGATCGAAAACCGCACATACACCGGATTGATTTGGGCGAGGGTGGCAAGCGGTGGGCCGGAAGGACTCACCAGCGCGCCCTCTACCTGTAATGCACGGCCCATCACGCCGGATAACGGCGCCCGGATGAGCGTGTAGCTCTGTGAGATTTGCGCATCGGCCACCTTTGCCTGGGCCACGCGCACGCCCGCTTCAACCACAGCGACCGCGGTGCGCGTGGAGTCCAATGCACGCGCACTGACAAACCCCTGATCGGCCAGCTTGCGGTTGCGGCCCAGTTCCAATTTCGCTTCCGCCAGAAGCGCATTCTGGTTGGCCAGTTCGGCACGCGCCGCATTGACCTGCGTGCCCAGGCTCGCGTCATCAAGCTTGAACAATAGCGCGCCCGCTTTCACGGGCGCGCCTTCTTCGAAATAACGGCGTTTGATAACAGCCGAGACCTGCGGGCGGATTTCCACTTCGCGGGACGCTTCGAGCCGCCCGACATATTCGAAGCTGATCGGCAGGGTCTGCGTGCTGACCGCTTCCACCGTTACCTGGGCGGGAGGCGGCATTGCATCCCCCGGTGGAGCCGCGTCCTTTTTCCCGCACGCCGCAAGCAGCGCGCCCAGACCCAAAATGATTACCCCTGAAAATCGGCGCATGTTCCCCCTGCCATTTCTATCTGGTCGACATCACTGCGCCAGACAACCCTGGATACCCAATAACAATAGCATACATGCATGAATGTAAATTGTATAATCGCGGGTTTTGCGGGACAATGCCTCATGGTCAAGAAAACCCGTGAGGCGGCGCGCGAGACGCGCGAATCCCTTCTTGACGCCGCGCTTCAGGTGTTTCGCGAACGCGGCGTCACCCATACCCGGCTGGTGGATGTTGCTGCGCGCGCCGGCGTCACACGCGGCGCCATCTACTGGCATTTCAAGGACAAGGCGGAATTGTTCCAGGCGGTGTGCGAGCGGGGCACGCTGCCCGTCGAGGCACTGCTGGCCGAAGCAAGTCGAACCAGCCAACGCGACCCGCTCGCTGTCGTGCTCCAGCTCGCCGTAATGGCACTCACCCACTTGGCCCAACACAGCGACACCCAGGCGATGTTCGATGTGATTTTTCACAAATGCGAATTCACGGCAGAGTTGGCCTCTGTCGTCGAGAAAAACGATGCCGACCGTGCGGCCTGCCTGTCCCAGGTGCAGCAATTGTTCGATCAGGCTGTTGCCTGCGGCCAGTTGCTGCCAACAACTGACACCTTTCTGGCCACACAGGGATTGCACGCCTACCTGGTCGGGCTGATGCACGAGTGGGTGCTCAATCCCGCCAGCTACGACCTGGCGGGTTGCGCAGAATCGCTGATCACCTGTTATCTGCGCGGCCTGGCGGTCTCGCCGCCCGTGTGCCCGTCCTGAAGCCGGTTCACGGTGCGAATCAAGCGGTGCTGAACAGCGCCAGCGCTTGCTGGCGCTGAATGGCATGTTCAACCAGGGGTGCGGGGTACGTCAGGCCGATGCGGATGCCCCGCCGCGCCTGCTCGCTGCCCGGCAGCGTCCACGGTGCATGGATGAAACGGTCTGGCACGGCTGCCAGTTCGGGGAGATAGCGCCGGATAAAGACCCCCTTGGGATCGAATCTTTTTGACTGTATCAGCGGATTGAAGATACGAAACCATGGCTGTGCATCACATCCCACTGACGCTGCCCATTGCCAGCCTCCGCTGTTGGCGGCCAGATCGAAATCCAGCAGCTTGTCTGCAAAATAACGCTCGCCAAGCCGCCAGTCGACCAGCAGATCCTTGGTCAGGAAACTGGCTGTGACCATGCGCAAACGATTGTGCATGTAGCCAGTCTGGTTAAGCTGGCGCATCGCCGCATCAATGAGGGGATAGCCGGTGCGGGCTTCGCACCAGGCGACAAAATGTCCCGGCGGGTTGGGCCAGGGCACATTCTCGTAGTGCCGCTTGAAGGCATGGCCCGCGGCCACATCCGGCCGGTGCCAGAGAATCTGATGATAAAAGTCACGCCAGATCAGTTCGGATAGCCAGGTCTCTGCACCGCGCCCCCCGTGATGCCAGGCCAGAGCGGCCAGCTGGCGGATCGACACAGTGCCAAAACGCAGATGCACCGATAAATACGAGGGACCCTTGAGCGCCGGAAAATCCCGTGTTTCGTGATAGACATCGATACGATCCAGGAAATCGGCCAGCAACGGGGCCGCACCGGACATCCCGCCAGCCAGCCGGGGCCCGGCCCGGTCAGGCGGGGCAAACCCCATATCCAGCAAAGACGGAATGGACGTTGAGCGTGGAGCAAGCCCACCACGATGAGCTTCAATACGATAGGGGTGCAGGCAATCCGGCCGCAGCCGCTTCAACCAGGCTTTTTTGTAGGGCGTAAAAACACCATACGGGGTGCCCGTGGCCGTAAGCACTTCAGCGCGCTCGAACACCACGGCGTCCTTGCTGTGATGAACAGGAATACACCAGGCCTGGAGAGCGACCTCAACCGCATCATCGCGCGCGCACGCGGCAGGGTCATCGTCATGATTGAAAAAAACGCCTTCAGCCTGAATATCGATTGCCAGCTGAACAATTTCATCGCGGGCAATACCGTATTTGACAATAAGTCCGCCCCCATTGGCCTGCAAGCTTTGTTGCAATTCAGCCACGCTGGCATGAATGAACGCCACCCGACGGTCGGCGCGATCGGGTAATGCATCCAGAATTTCGCGGTCGAAAACAAACACGCAAAATACCGCACGTGCCCGCTTGAGGGCATGGTAAAGCGCGGCATGATCATAATCGCGCAGGTCGCGTCGAAACCAGACCAGCGCCCGACCGTATTCAGGCATGAGGCAGAGGTATCCACTATAGTCGAAGGGCAGGTACCAAAAAAAGAGGTACAGACCCGATTCGAGGCAGATTACAATGAAGGGGCCATGATGGAAACCATTAACCTCACCCACAATTTCCTGATCGCCATGCCGGGCATGACCGATCCCAATTTTCTAGGCTCGCTGACCTATATCTGCGACCACAGCGAACAAGGTGCGCTGGGCGTGGTGGTCAACCGGCCGATCGACCTGGACCTGTCGACATTATTCGAGCAGATCGGCCTCACCCTGCCGGAACGCCTGCACGACAACATCGTGTACTTTGGCGGACCGGTCCAGACCGAACGCGGGTTTGTGCTGCATACGCCGCCCCTCACCTTCAGTTCGACCCTCGCCGTCAATGACGCCGTCAGTCTGACCACGTCAAAAGACGTACTGGAGGCGGTCAGCCAGGATGCCGGACCGGAAAAATTCATGGTCTCGCTCGGCTACGCAGGCTGGGGCGCCGGTCAACTGGAAGACGAAATCAAACAGAACGCCTGGCTGTCAGTGGCAGCCGACCCGCAAGTCATTTTCGACTTGTCGCCCGAGGCACGTCTTCCCGCGGCCATGAAATTGCTCGGCATCGATTTTGCCAGCCTGTCTGAAGAAGCAGGGCACGCTTGAGCTATGCAGACACACACGGCACCGTTCTAGGTTTCGACCTGGGCCTGAAGCGGACCGGCGTGGCTTCCGGCGACCTGGCGATCGGGGTCGCGCATCCGCTGACCGTCATTCAAGCCGACTCAACCGAGACGCGGCTGACCGCCATCGCGTCATTGCTGGCCGAATGGCAGCCGGTTCTGCTGGTGATCGGATTGCCCACCCATGCCGACGGCAGCGAACACGAAATGACCCGGGTCGCCCGCAACTTCGCCCGTAAATTAGAATCACGCTTCAATCTGCCGGTATTCATGGTGGATGAACGCCATACCAGCACAGCCGCGGAATCCGAGCTTCATGCACGCGGAATCCACGGCAGGAAGAACAAGGCACTGACGGACGCCGTCGCCGCAAAACTCATTCTTCAAGGATTTTTTGATGCACGCCTCACTGCCTGACGCCACCGCCCTCATCGGGCGCCTTGCCGAAGCCATTGCGCCTACGCTCACGCCAGACACCCTCATTGTCGGCATCCATACCGGCGGCGTATGGGTGGCTGAACGCCTGCATACCCTGCTGCACTGCGCACAGCCGCTCGGCACGCTCGACATTTCGTTTTATCGGGATGACTTTTCACGCATCGGCCTACACCCCCAAGTCAAGCCTTCCGCCCTGCCCGTTGCGCTGGAGGGCCGTGACATCCTGCTGGTCGATGACGTGCTGCACTCCGGTCGCACGGTGCGTGCAGCAATGAATGAACTGTTTGATTACGGGCGTCCGGCGTCGATCCGGCTGGCGGTCCTGGTGGACCGAGGCGGCCACGAGTTGCCGATCCGGCCCGATTTTGCCGGCCATACGCTCTCCGTCCCCCCCCATCAGAACATCAATCTTTCACGCCTTGACGATGGGCATCTCACGCTGACGCTTGCATGAATCCACAACTCGACCCAGACGGCAAATTGCGCCACCTGCTCACCCTCGACGGGCTGCCGCGAGCGATCCTGACGCACATACTCGACACTGCCGAATCCTTTATGGATGTCGGCGAGCGCGAGGTAAAGAAAGTCCCGCTGCTGCGCGGAAAATCCATCTTCAACCTGTTTTTCGAGCCATCGACGCGCACCCGCACCACCTTTGAAATTGCCGCCAAGCGCCTTTCGGCTGATGTGGTCAATCTCAACATCTCGACCTCCAGCCAGACCAAGGGCGAGGCGATACTCGACACGGTGGACAACCTGGCCGCCATGCATGCCGACATGTTTATCGTGCGTCATTCCCAATCGGGTGCAGCCCATTTCATCGCGCGCAATGTCGCTCCGCACATTTCCGTGGTCAATGCAGGCGACGGACGCCACTCGCATCCGACGCAAGGCCTGCTCGACATGTTCACCATCCGTCGCTTCAAGGGCGAGTTTCACAACCTGACCGTGGCCATCGTCGGCGACGTATTGCACTCGCGGGTCGCACGCTCGCAAATCCATGCGCTGACCACGCTGGGGGTGCCCGAGGTCCGTGTGATCGGCCCGAAAACGCTACTGCCGACCGGCGTCGAAAACATGGGGGTCAAGGTTTTTCACGACATGGAAGCCGGCCTGCGCGGGTGCGATGTCGTGATCATGCTGCGCCTGCAGAATGAACGCATGAAGGGTGCCCTGCTTCCTTCATCGCAGGAATATTTCAAATTTTTCGGCCTGACGCCGGAGAAACTTGCGCTCGCCAAACCGGATGCCATTGTCATGCACCCCGGCCCGATGAATCGGGGTGTGGAAAT
>Ga0209347_1006261_pt1 | contig 10657 bp, 13 predicted proteins | sample AutmiccommuBRH23_FD_187382 | JGI IMG/M metagenome (GOLD analysis project Ga0209347, IMG submission 187382) | Deep subsurface microbial communities from Mt. Terri, Switzerland - Autotrophic microbial communities BRH/23 (SPAdes) (version 2) | ecosystem: Environmental > Aquatic > Deep subsurface >...
AGAGATGAAAGGAATAGCAATCACTGGCCCCATGAGAAGTGGCAAAGATACCGTGGCTGACTACCTTGTGGATATGCACGGCTTCCAAGGCTTCGCATTTGCAAACGGTATAAAAAAGATATGTGCCCTGGCCTTCCCCCACCTTATGGCCAATGGTAAGCCCCGCAAGCTGTACCAAGGTGTTGGACAAGAATTCCGAAAGTATGACCCCGACGTGTGGGTGAAATATACCTTTAATGAAATAGCGGCAGCCCGACCCCGACAAGCTGTAATTAGCGACATGAGGCAGCCGAACGAATACAGGCACCTGAAGAACGCTGGATTCTTTGTCGTCATGGTAAACGCCTGTTACGAAACCCGCCTGGAACGAATGCTGGCCGCCGGGGACGATTTCGAACCCGAAGACTTAAACCATGAATCTGAACAGCATTTCAAAGACTACCTTGTGGACTTCGAACTTAACAACGAAGGCACCGTGGATGAACTAGAACAGCAAGTGGAAGCCATGCTTACCGCTTTTGAAAGGAGGGGGACAACATGGGCACAGTAAAGGTCGACATGGCAAGCAAGGGGAAGCGGGTTGAAGACGCCTACCCCCTGGACAGCATACGGGGAGTGTACGCCGTACTGTCTCAATTCCACCGGATACGGGAAACCCGCTTCATTCGTGGGGACTATGACGCCGCCCTGTTGCTGTTAGACTTCTACCAAAGTATTCAGGAAGCTAACTTGACCGACAGGCAGCGGGAAGTAATCTACAATGTTTTCGTGTTAGACCTGACCCAACAAGAAGTTGCAAAAATCCTGGCCATTTCACAGCAAGCAGTTAGCGAACATGTAAATTCCGTGGTACAAAAGGTGGCTACAAATAACAAAGCAAAGGAGGCCAAAGACATTGCATGAAGGTAAATTCAGACCATGCACAGATTTTAAAACGGCCTTCATTGCAGCGGTAACTAAGCTGACGGCCCAGAAGATGCCTATTTCCTGGCGAATCAAAGCATGTGGCGACCTTTGCGAAGCCTATGTTAACCAGACGGGGGAATTACCGGACGGTAAACCTCTGGAATGGCTGGCCGACTATATCCTGGTTGACGACCTGGGTGACAAGTGCCCCGACAAAGTAACCAATACCGAATACCCGTTTTTATCAGAAGGCCAAACGAAGGTGCGAAATAAACGGGAACTTCCCAGAGCTGACTTCAGTTTATACACCTTAAACAAATTATTTCAAAAAAAATCCCATAAAAAGCGTGCTAGAACAGCAAGGGGAACAGGGTAGGGAACGAAGAAGCGAGAGGCTTTCGGCCTCCCGCTCTTTTTTTATTCACTATCCTGCAAGAATTTTCTCCTTAATATTTTGACTGAACAAAATCCCCTTAGCAATTTCCAGTATCTCATTGAGATCAAAAGGTTTGCTAATGAGTTGTATATGGCAACACTTATTTAACTGTAACAATTGTTCACTGTATGCCGTCACCATAACAATCGGTATTTGGGGGGCGATTTTCTTTAGTTCCTCTAATATCTCCAATCCATTCATATCGGGCATTCTAAAGTCTAAAAATATTAACGAAGGGGCTCTGTCACAGACTTTTTTGATTGCTTCCGCTCCGTTTGCTGCCATTTCCACCATATACCCCTCATTGCAAAAAATCTCATAAAGAAGACGCCTTATACCAGCACTGTCATCCACAATAAGTACGCATTGGTAATCTTGAGGCATCATTTTTTGCAACCTCATTTTCTGAAATTTATGAATAATATACATCTTTTACGTCTTAATTGGAAGATAAAGATTTCAGCATTATATGCCAAATTATTACATTACATAAGGACTTTTCATTATAACTAAAGGGTGATAGACGAATGAATTTTCGGCAATTCCCGCCTCCGATACACGACCTTAAATCTCAAAGAGGCTACCCTCAATTTTGGGGATGCCCCTTTTTACCTTATTTGCTCGTATTCCTGTTGATTGACAACCTTCTGCTGAACCTCATCCCACTGGAGGGCTGCAATCTTCCCTTCCTTTACAGCCCTCAAAAACATATTCGGTACAGCTTTAGCAAAGACTCGGATACTCCATGCGTGGGCGTCTTGTTCTGCATGAAATCCCCGGCCCATTCGACCCCCGATGTGTTGCAAGTTGTGACGTAATTCGTGAAGGAAGCTATTACGCTGCATTTCTCAGACTTATGGTACGGTTGGAAGGGCTATAATGGGTATTATCTAAATAGACCTTCAACCGGGCTAAATTTCTTGTGCATCTGTTGCAGGTCTGAGCCCCATAGGTTAACGTAATGTCTTACCATATCCAGCGTAGAATGCCCAAGTAGTTTTTGCAAACTGAGTATGTCCCCTCCTCTTTTTATGTAGTATTTTGCACAGGTGTGCCTAAATGTATGGGGAGATACTCTTACCTTATCCAAATCCGCCATTTTTCCGTAGTGTGTCAGCCGAAATTCAATATTCCTTCGCTGCATCTTTGCCCCGGCATCTGATATCCAGAGATAATCGTGGTCTAATTGGCCTCTAATAAGTATATATCTCCGTAAGTGTTCCTTGGTGGTATTTTGAAATATAACCTCCCGTTCCTTCGCCCCCTTGCCAAAAACCAAAATCATATTGTTTTTAAAATCAATATCAGTAATTTTCATGTTTTCCAATTCGATAAGCCTGACACCTGTATCAAGCAAAACCAACATGATGGTATAATCCCTGAAGCCCACAAAGGTTGACTTATCCGGTATAGTAAATAATTTCCGCAGTTCTTCCTCTTCAAAAGGCTTAATAATTACCTGGGGAGCTTTTAGTTTATCAAGTCTAGCTGCTGGAACAGAGTTTACAAATCCCTCTTTATTTAGAAAGTCAAAAATTTGTTTTAGGCTTCTTATCCGGTGATTAATTGTTGTTGGCGAAAGCTGGCATTCCCTTTTCCAGTAAAGAATACATTGCTTTAAGTCTTTTTCTGTAATCTTGACAGGTTCAACGGGTAAATTTAGCTTTGCCAATGTTTGTCTTACATAATGAAGGTTTTCTTTATGCCATCGTTTGGTATGAAATGATAGATTTTTTAAATCCAACTCGTCAAGAAAGCTTTTAACACAATAGTCAAAGTCATTTCCTCCCTTTACCAATGGAGCACTCGTTGAATTAATTTCCTCATCAAAGAAACTGTCAATTTTTCCCCGCCGTTTTGCCATTAATGAACTCCTCCTTTTTTATTTCGGTGAAGTTCATACGTTTTTTCTTCATACGCCCAACTTCGTACGTCCCAAGGAAAAAGCCATTGCGTATGCTGTTCATAATACTCTTTCTTCATACGCATACTTCATACGCCATAAGCAAAAAGCCCCTGCGTATTGCTTTTTAGCAAAACTCGCAAAGGCTTAAAAAATAAGGATTATGGTGTCGAAGGCGGGACTTGAACCCGCACGGTCTCCCATACGCCCCTCAAACGTACGCGTCTGCCAATTCCGCCACTCCGACATGTCCAGTGCAAAATAAATGTTAACACATTTCCACGGTATCCGTCAAGGGAAACAGTTCAGGAAATGATTGCCCGGCTGATTCTTGGCCGGGCTTTTTTATTTTGTCGGGGTGGTTATTCCCTTTTGCCTGAGGTAGGATACGTATCCCTGGATGACATTTTCGATGTAAGATTTTTTTTTGAGTGCATCCAGCCAGCGGGTGGGGATTGAATTGTAGCCGTAATAGGCCCCGACAAGGCCGCCGGTGATGCAGCCGGCAGTGTCGGTGTCCTCTCCCCTGTTGATGACTTCTATCAGGGCCTCCTCAAAATTTTGGGTATTGAGGAAAGACTGGACGGAGGCCGCCAGGGTGTCCAGGGCGTTGCCTCTGGGTAAAGTGGGGGAGGCTCCTTTTTGAACGCTTTTGATCATGTGCCAGAAGAATTTGGAGGGAAGTATGCTCATCTCTTTGCAGAAACCATCAGTCAGCTCCAGTGAGCGGCTAACCATGTCCCGCTTGGACCCCCCTGTGGCCGCCAGTCGCACCAGTATGTTATAAAAAATACAGCAGGTGGCGCTGTCATGGCTGTAGTGGGTCATCATACATATTTCAGCCGACCACTTAGCGGTTGTTTGCATGCTGTTCCAGTAGCCGAAGGTCACCGGGAGTGTGCGCATGAGGCCTCCGTTGCTGTCCATTTTATTGAGTGTCTGGGCGGTCATGCGGGCGGCTTCCCGCCAGTTGCCGAATTTCATATAGTTTAGCAGGGATTCCCTGGTTGTCCGTCCTATATCCTTGGGCCCGGACTGAAACCAACGGAGGAAGTTATGTCCAATCTCTTCCAGTGGATAGGCGGGATTGGATAATATTCCTTTGGCCACGTCCATGGTCATTCCGGTATCGTCGGTCCACTCCCCCGGCTCCAGGCCCAGCCAGCCTCCGCCGGACATCTCTTTCATGACGCCAAATTTTTCTTTTATCTCGGCCGCGCTCAATGACTCCACCGGACCACCCAGAGCGTCACCCACGGCTGCTCCGAGGAAAGCCCCCCTTATAATATTTTCCATCAAAACACCTTCCAGCCAAAATTATTTACCTTTTCCCTGAGGAATTGAATTGTAAAGATGCCTGTACGTCTGTTGATAAAACAAAACCTTGCGTATAAACTGCCGGGTTTCGGGGAAGGGAATCTGGTCAATGTTGTTACGTTCCCCGGTCCAAACTTTTTCCTCAATCCATTTTTTCACATTACCCTGCCCGGCGTTGTATGCAGCCAGAACCATAACGGTGTCTCCATTATATTCCTTATAAAGGTCTGAAACATAATATGCACCGATTTTTATATTAAATTCCGGATTAAACAGTAAGTCAGGCGAATAATTGGGAATCCCTCTCTGTCCTGCCACCCACTTACCGGTTTCAGGCATTATTTGCACCAAACCCCTGGCCCCCTTGACTGAAACCGCCGTGGGATTGAAATTGCTTTCAGTTTTGGTGATACCCGCCAGTAGGTAGCCGTCGACTCCGGTGACCTCAGCCTCCTTGAAAATAACCTGACGGTAAGGGATGGGAAAGAAAAATCTGCCTATGTTCCCTGCATTAAGTATAAGGAGTATGATAAAAAATACAATTATAATTCTTTTGGCGTTAAAACCCCTCTTTTTTCTTCTTTTATAAGACAAGACCATCACTCACTCCATATTTTCGTGCTTTGTGTCAGAATCTTTCCTTCTCCAGGGAGCCGCAGTTAGCCCTATTAAATATTAAACACTCCGACTCTCAAATTCGTGATAAAAGGGTCTTATCCTTTAAAAATACCGGCAAAACATTTTGTTGAATTTATTGCCTGCTTTCATAAAGTCATGTAAGTTATAAAAATATTTGCCATAGCTAAAGAAAGAATAGTATAATTCCAATGTTCATCATAATAACCGGAAGGGTGGTTCTTTTGATAACCCTTAGTAAGTCTATTTTTGCTGTACCCCCACAAATACGTCAGAAATTATTTTCCGGAGAATATGAACGGCTGGGGGGAATTATAAGGGATAAGTCCACAGGCAGAATTACCTACCTTCTGGTTGATAAACTTGAAGAAGAAAAAGACGGCTCCAGTGTATGCGTATCCTTGACGAAAATTATGGACAGCACACTGAAGTATCTCACCTCCGGCCAGATAAGAAAGCAACTGGAACATCTGGAAAAGGATCTGGACGCCTGGAATATAAAGATAAAACCGGAGGATTTGGATATTATAACAAGGGCTATAGACTCAATCCACATAAAAAACATGTCAGAGACCGAGCTTCAGCAGGTCACCGGCAGCATTTTAAAGCTTTACAACAGATATCACGAAGTTTTTTTGAAATACGTTAAGGACCTTGACAGGCCCAGGGACCTTCAGAGTTTTCCTTTTATTAAGTTACTTATAGTAATAGCAGTAATAGCAGCAAAAAACTGCATGCAGTCAGGAGCTATTCCCGAAGCCGGAGAATGGACCCGCAAGATTTACGAAGACACAATAAGTGGCATAAAGGCATACTGCCTTCAGAACAGTAAAACCGACAAGGACACTGCCCATTTTACCAGGATGGCGGGCTTACCGGCCAAGGTTTTCTTTGAAGAACTGAAAGAAGTAATAGCCAGCCCCGCCACCAAACCAAAATACAAGTTTCCCCCCATGGAGGCAATCTACCTCTGGAACTGCACGGAATACCTGGAGGGCTATCTCCTGGAACTGGAAAGCTTGTCTTGAAATAGTTAAAAGGTCTCCGCTTTTAATTTTACAATTTCCGCAAAAAATTCCTGTTCAAGGTCCTCATTATAATAAATATCGTTGAAAATCCCAGGGTAAGCCTCCTGAAAGTATTTCAGAATAGGTATCATAACCTGTTTGATCCCTCCCTGGACGCCAGGCATTGAGCAGGTTTCCAGCAGCTCTTTCCACTGTTCCGGCTTATAGCTGTATACAATCCTGGTTTTTGTCGCCCCGATGGTGATTTCTGAAGGGAAGCTGAACCTTGTCTCCCCGTCAAAAACCCTTTGTGTGGCCACCGATAGGGGCGCCTCACCGCTGTAGACGGCAATGACTGTTATGTTATCCTCCTCCGCCTTGCAATTGCCGCCCTCCGGCTCCTGCACCAACACCAATGGCCTTGTCTGCAAAAAAATCACTCCATTGCAAAAATAATATTGTATGGCTATTATATATTCTTTGCTGGGACATATAAATACCGGGGTAGTTATTAAGGCATAAAAATAGGCCGCATTACCTCTCACGGCCTATTCCTTTCAGTTTATCTGAAGATACCATCACTAAAAGGAATCTTAAAAATTCAGCTCCTTTCCAGTTCTGCAATGTCAATTGTCCTGGATACCTGGCCGCCTGAAATTATATCCTGATAGCTCATTCTGTCTATTTTTTCCCCCAGTATAAAGGAAACTTCCACACCGCAGGTGTCCGCCAGTAGAAAAAGCGAATCCCAGTCGGGGTATAATTCTCCCCGTTCCAGTTTTTTTACCCATTTCACGGTCTCACCAATTTTTGCAGCCAGCATCTTCTGGGTGAACTGCTTACCACTTCTTTTGCTCCGGATATCCCTGGCTTCCCGTACCTTGGCTCCAATTATTTTCAGGTCGTTCATCCGTTTTTTGCCCCCAGTCCGAGATGAGTGATCCAATAAACCATTTTCAATAGCTTTCCACAAATAACGGCCCAATATAAAACATAAATAAAAAAACCCACAATCCGTGGGTTAATTAATATTTTTCTTATAAACTATTCAATTACCCTCTCCCAAACTTTGCTGTTTTTGAAAAGGCAAAAAAGGTTTCCATCCAACTTCCCTTCTTCCACCATAGCTCCCAATATGCGCAGAGCGGTTTCTACCGGCATGGCCCTTTTATACGGGCGGTCATCGGCGGTAAGTGCGTCGTAAACATCCACCAGGGCCAGTATCCTGGCCTCCAGGGGTATTTGGTCTCCGGTCAGGCCGTTTGGATAGCCCCTTCCGTCCATATGTTCGTGGTGCATAGACGAATACATTGGCACACTGGAGTATTTTTTTATAAAATTTATCTTCTCCAGCATCCTTGCCGTTATTGTTACATGGTCTTCCATCACCTTGCGCTCATTTTCGGTAAGTGTTCCTTTCCTTATGGTGAGACACTCCAGTTCCCCCGGTGTAATACAGGGCTGTTCCCGGCCATGCATGTCCCGGTATGTAAGTTTGGCCACCACGGCCAGCTCCGAAGCCATAGCATCATCGATGAAGGTAGCCGGGCTGTTGGCTTTTTCCACTAAATCCCTGGCCCTTTTTACCTCCTCCAGTTCCCTTACATGCCTCTCTTCCAACTCCTTCAGTCCGGCAATTTCACCCTTTTCCAAAAGACAGCTGCGTTCCCGGTAATAATTAGCTGTCCTGGACTGGTAAAGATAATCCAGTCTCTGGAGTACCAGATCAATCCTTGTGTCAAGTCTTGTTGCCTTGTTCATGACCTCCAGAGGTGTGGTCACCTTCCCGATATCGTGCAGCCAGCCGGCCATTGTCAACTGCTCCAGCCTGTCCGGGCTAAATTTCTTATCCTGCCAGAAATCATCATCAGACTGGTTTATGGACTCAGCCAAATGGCCTGACAGCAGGGCTACCCTCCTGGAATGGTTGGCGTTATAAGGAGTGCGGGCGTCAATGGCGGTGGTGATGGTATGTACAAAGGAATGAAAGAGCTGTTCAATATCATTGATAAGCTTGGCATTGGTAAGGGCTATGGCCGCCTGGGAGGCCAGGGATTCTATCACTCTCTGGTGGTCGGGAACAAAAGGTACTGTATTGTCATCACTGTCCATGGCATTTATCAATTGAAGAACCCCTATGATTTCCGACTCATGATTCTCCATGGGCACCACCAGCATTGACCCGGTGCGGTAACCCGTGGCCTTATCATAATTGCGAGGCCCGGAAAAATCAAAGCCCTCGGTATTGTAAACATCGGGGATATTTACCGTTTTTCCGGTCAGGGCTACATAGGCTGAAACATTTTCCCTCACCAGCTTAACCGGAGGAATGTTTATGGGCTCACCACTTCCGCCCCGAAAGGTATTCTGGGTCTTGTTATGCATTATTTTGAAAACCAGCTTATCTTTTTCATACAGGTACAATGTACCACCATCTGCGTTGGTAATCTTTCGCGCCCCGGTAAGTATCATTTCCAGAAGACGGTTATGATCCTTCTCGGCAGATAGGGCGATACCAATATTAAGAAGGTCTTCCACAAGGTTAACCTGATTTATCGGTTCACTGCACTCACTAAACAACAGTATCATCACCTTATATCATTTAATAAAAAAGGGGGCTGCAATGGGGCACTCAATGGCCCCCTTATAGAAAATTATTAACATAAATCTTTAAAAAACTGCCGGCATGAAAATGCCGGCAGTTGATTTAACATGCTACTTTTCCACCATTATTCTCTTGCCCGCCGACCAGTCCAGCCATTCCTGACCACAGCACATGGGGCAAGGCGCCACTTGACTCTTTATTCTGTCCCACTCCTGGGTGAACACCTTGACCTCCATTGAACTATCACAACGTTGACAAGAAACTTTTACTTCAATTTCCGGATCAGAAAACAATGCAGGTGTGTTATTTACCAGTTCCATTTTTATGCTTTCTACTTTTCCCTTTTTTGTGCCCGCTTTTTTCCTGATTATCTTTTTAAATGCACCGCCGCAGTTATTGCATCTTGCGTTTATGGAAGATAAGCTTCCTATGACAGTACATCCGCAGGACCAGGTTTCCAGGTTGTCCCCAAGCCTTTCCCAGTCCCCTAATGACTTAATTTCGGCACCAGTATGCATTGTTATCAACACCCCGCTATACTCTATCTTTATAAGACATAATAGCATGATTTATTCCATAATAATACTCAATTCAAAGAGGTTGCCGCCATTTTTTTTGACACATTTTTCTTCATTGTAAGAGCTATGATGCCAGCCAGTGCCGGAAACCAAATTAATATACTGATGACTGACTCCAGCCCCCATATTTCAGCCGGTATTCCCAAAAGCCCCACACCTAGCCCACCCATACCTATGCCAAAACCCATAATGAGACCCGCCGCTACCGCGGTACTCCCCTTTAATATCTCCTGGGCTGCCACCACCGTGACCGAGAAAGAAGCCAGCAGTGAAGCCCCGGCCAGGGCCAGAAAGAGGTATACCGCAGGTCCCTGGACTTGCATAAAAAGGTAGAAAAAAACGCTGGACATAAAAAGTGAGGTGGTAATAACAGCCTTGCGGCCCATGAGGTCGGAAACATATCCACCCACAAGCCCTCCCAGAGCTCCGGTGAAAAGCATTATAAACAGAAGTTTACTGCTTAGCAGCACGGGATAATTCCTGGCCTGGAAATATAGCGGCAGAAAAGCCACCAGGCCAAAGTATGCAACCGATCTTGTCACGACTACACCAACTATCTTGGAAAGCTCTATAAAACGACCGGGCATTTTGTCAACGGCGATGGGCTGCCCTGACTTACCTGAACCCATAGGAGCGGTTTTAACAGCGGGACTGCCGGCGGGGGTCGCCAGCAGCAATAATACTGCAGCCAGAACGCCAGGAATAATAAAAACGGGAGTGACTTCTATCCCCCACCTATACACCAGAGGTATCACCACCAGCGGGGTTAGCGCCCAACCCACATTTCCCATGGCTATGAAAACGGCCTGATAAAAACCTTTCCGCTCTCCGCTGGCTGCATTAACCATAGCCGAGGCCTGAGGATGAAATGCGGCTGTTCCCAGTCCGGCCAGAGTAACCACGGCCAGCATTAGCGGATAGCTTTTTATAAGCCCCAGAAGCCCCAGAAGGACCGACATCCACAGTGTCCCGGCATAAACCAGCCAGCGCTGGTTCTTTCTGTCTACAATAACACCGAAAAGTGGCTGTATAATTGAAGATGAGAGGGTAAACAAGGATACCAGAAGCGCCCCCTTACTGACAGATAAACCGGCCAGCACAAAAAAAGGCAGTAGTGTTTGTATAAAATTCATGTACCAGTCGTTTAACATATGACTTAAAGATAATGTAAGCACCGTCCGCTTTGATTTGTTCATTTAACTCCCGCCTTCACAGAACTTTAATTACTCAACTAATTATATTCCTGAATCATTGCATAACCATTTCTTG
>Ga0209347_1006262_pt1 | contig 10653 bp, 8 predicted proteins | sample AutmiccommuBRH23_FD_187382 | JGI IMG/M metagenome (GOLD analysis project Ga0209347, IMG submission 187382) | Deep subsurface microbial communities from Mt. Terri, Switzerland - Autotrophic microbial communities BRH/23 (SPAdes) (version 2) | ecosystem: Environmental > Aquatic > Deep subsurface >...
ATCGTTCGTGAAGACCTGCTCGGCCATGCGCGTTCCGCTTGCCCGACCATGCTCGACTACAAGGTCGCGGCGGATAACGGCTCGATGTACAACACGCCGGCAACCTTTTCCTGGTATCTCTCGGGGCTGGTCTTCGAGTGGCTGAAGGAGCAGGGCGGCGTCGAGGCGATGGAGCAGCGCAACCGCGCCAAGAAGGACATGCTCTACGGTGCCATCGATGCCAGCGATTTCTACACCAACCCGATCGCCATCAATGCGCGTTCGTGGATGAACGTTCCGTTCCGTCTGGCCGATGAGCGTCTGGACAAGGCGTTCCTGGCCGGCGCCGACGCGCGTGGCCTGTTGAACCTCAAAGGGCATCGCTCCGTGGGTGGCATGCGCGCTTCTATCTACAACGCCGTAGGCCTGGATGCGGTCGAAGCGCTGGTGGCCTACATGGCCGAGTTCGAGAAGGAGCACGGCTGATGAGCGACGCCGATCAGTTGAAGGCCCTGCGGGTTCGAATCGACAGCCTCGACGAGCGCATTCTCGATCTGATCAGCGAGCGCGCCCGCTGTGCCCAGGAAGTCGCCCGGGTCAAGACCGCGGCGCTGGCCGAGGGCGAGTCCGCGGTGTTCTACCGTCCGGAGCGCGAAGCCTGGGTGCTCAAGCACATCATGGAGCTCAACCGCGGGCCGCTCGATAACGAGGAAATGGCGCGTCTGTTCCGCGAGATCATGTCGTCCTGCCTGGCCCTGGAACAGCCGCTCCGGGTTGCCTATCTCGGCCCAGAGGGTACCTTCTCCCAGGCTGCGGCGCTCAAGCATTTCGGCCATGCGGTCATCAGTACGCCAATGGCAATCATGTCGTCCTGCCTGGCCCTGGAACAGCCGCTCCGGGTTGCCTATCTCGGCCCAGAGGGTACCTTCTCCCAGGCTGCGGCGCTCAAGCATTTCGGCCATGCGGTCATCAGTACGCCAATGGCAGCCATTGATGAGGTGTTTCGCGAGGTTGTGGCGGGGGCTGTGAATTTCGGCGTAGTGCCGGTGGAGAACTCCACCGAAGGTGCAGTCAATCACACGCTGGACAGCTTCCTCGAGCACGACATCGTGATCTGCGGCGAAGTGGAGCTGCGTATCCACCACCATTTGTTGGTGGGCGAGACGACCAAGACCGATCGGATCACGCGCATCTACTCCCACGCGCAATCGCTGGCGCAGTGCCGCAAGTGGCTTGATGCCCACTACCCGAATGTCGAGCGCGTAGCGGTTTCCAGCAATGCGGATGCGGCCAAGCGGGTCAAGAGCGAGTGGAATTCGGCGGCCATCGCCGGTGACATGGCTGCCCAGCTCTACGGTCTGACCAAGCTGGCCGAGAAGATTGAGGACCGCCCGGACAACTCCACGCGATTCCTGATTATTGGTAGCCAGGAAGTGCCGCCGACCGGCGATGACAAGACCTCGATCATCGTCTCGATGCGCAACAAGCCAGGCGCCTTGCACGAGCTGCTGGTGCCGTTCCATGCCAACGGCATCGACCTTACTCGAATCGAAACGCGGCCGTCGCGCAGCGGCAAGTGGACCTACGTGTTCTTCATCGATTTCCTGGGTCACCACCAGGATCCGCTGATCAAGGATGCGCTGGAGAAGCTCGGGCAGGAAGCTGTGGCCCTTAAGGTGTTGGGTTCCTACCCCAAAGCGGTTCTTTAATTGCGGCTTCCGGTCGCGGCAGTGGGGCAGGCGACCGGCTTGTACCTGCCGCCTGAAGCCTGCAGCCTGAGGTTTTGTTATGAGTTGTGATTTCCTCGCCCTGGCGCAGCCAGGGGTGCAGAAGCTGTCGCCGTACGTACCGGGCAAGCCGGTTGAAGAACTGGCGCGCGAGCTGAGTTTGGACCCCGCAGGAATCGTCAAGCTGGCCAGCAACGAGAACCCGCTGGGGCCAAGCCCGAAAGTGCTTGATGCGATCAGGGCTGAGCTTTCGGAGTTGACCCGCTACCCGGACGGCAACGGCTTCGCGCTCAAGCAGCGACTTGCTGAGCGCTATTCGGTCGGAATCAATCAAGTCACCCTGGGCAATGGTTCCAACGACATTCTTGAGCTGGTTGCGCGCGCCTATCTGGCTCCGGGACTCAACGCCGTGTTCAGCGAGCATGCCTTCGCTGTCTATCCGATCGCGACGCAGGCGGTCGGGGCCGAGGGACGTGCCGTGCCGGCCAGGAACTGGGGGCACGACCTCGACGCAATGGCGGCGGCCATCGACGAGAATACCCGCGTGGTTTTCGTCGCCAACCCCAACAATCCCACCGGAACCTGGTTCGATGCTGCTGCGCTGGGTGGATTTCTAGCGCGCGTACCGGAGCATGTCCTGGTGGTGCTGGACGAGGCCTACATCGAATATGCCGAAGGGCAGGAGTTGCCGGATGGCCTGGCGTTTCTGGCCGACTATCCGAACCTGCTGGTTTCGCGCACCTTCTCCAAGGCTTATGGGCTTGCTGCGCTGCGGGTCGGCTACGCGATCAGTTCGCCGGTGATCGCCGATGTGCTGAATCGCGTCAGGCAGCCATTCAACGTGAACAGTCTGGCGCTGGCGGCGGCTTGCGCAGCGCTGGATGACGTCGATTACCTGCTTGCCAGCCGCAAGGCGAATGATGCCGGGATGCTTCAGCTGGAAACGGGTTTCCGTCAGCTGGGACTGGAGTGGATCCCTTCGCGGGGCAATTTCATCGCGGTGGACTTCGCCCGTGATGCTGCGCCGATCAATCAGGCGCTGTTGCGCGAAGGGGTGATTGTGCGCCCTATGGCCGGATACGGTATGCCAACGTTCCTGCGTATCTCAATTGGCACCGAGCAGGAAAATGCACGCTTTCTCGATGTGCTGCGCCAGGTGCTCGCTCAGTGAATCACGCTCGTCACGCGCAACAGCCTTCGCCGATTGTGAATCGCCTGGTTGTGATCGGCCTTGGCCTGATTGGCGGCTCGTTCGCCAAGGGCTTGCGTGAGGCTGGCCTTTGTCGCGAGGTGGTCGGCTTCGATCTGGATGCACGCTCGCGTGAGCTTGCGGTCGAACTGGGCGTGGTGGATCGCTGCGCCGCGACGCTTGCAGAGGCTTGTCATGGGGCTGATGTGATTCAGCTCGCCACGCCTATTCTTGCGCTGGAGCGGCTGCTCGCCGAGCTGGCAAACATAGAACTGGGCGACGCAGTGATCACTGACGTCGGCAGCGCCAAGGGCAATGTCGTGCGCTGTGCGCGTAAAGTGTTCGGCAACATGCCATCAAGGTTCGTGCCTGGCCACCCCATCGCCGGCTCCGAACTCAGTGGCGTGACGGCGGCGAACAGCACGCTGTTTCGGCGGCACAAGGTGATCCTGACGCCGCTGGAAAATACCGATCCGCAAGCGCTCACGCTGGTGAGCAAGCTCTGGTCGGCGCTGGGTGCGGATGTCGAGCATATGGAGGTGACGCATCACGATGAGGTGCTGGCTGCCACTAGTCATTTACCGCATCTGCTGGCCTTCGGTCTGGTTGATTCGCTCGCCAAGCGCCATGAGAATCTCGAGATCTTCCGCTACGCGGCAGGTGGTTTTCGCGATTTCACCCGTATCGCCGGTAGCGATCCGGTGATGTGGCACGACATCTTTCTCGCCAACCGCGAGGCAGTGCTGCATACCCTGGACGATTTTCGTGCCGACCTCGACGCGCTGCGCGCCGCGGTCGATGAAGGAGACGGGCACAAGCTGTTGGGCGTTTTCACTCGCGCCAAGGCTGCCCGGGAACATTTCAGCAAAATACTGGCTCGCCGAGCCTATGTGGACGTTATGCATTCCAATGACCTCGTTTTCCTCGCCAACCCTGGCGGCAGCCTGACCGGCCATCTGCGTGTGCCAGGCGACAAATCCATTTCTCACCGCTCGATCATGCTCGGCTCTCTTGCCGAGGGCGTGACGGAAGTCGAAGGCTTCCTGGAGGGCGAAGATGCTCTGGCGACCATTCAGGCGTTCCGGGACATGGGCGTCGTCATCGAGGGTCCGCATCAGGGGCGCGTGACGGTCCATGGTGTCGGTCTGCACGGCCTCAAGGCCCCGCCCGGGCCGATCTACCTGGGCAATTCAGGAACCTCCATGCGGCTGCTGTCCGGTTTGCTCGCGGCGCAGCCGTTCGATACGACGTTGACGGGTGATGCGTCCCTCTCCAAACGACCGATGAACCGCGTCGCCAAGCCGCTGCGCGAGATGGGGGCCGTGATCGAGACTGCACCGGAAGGGCGTCCGCCGCTGACCATTCGCGGCGGCCAGCGTCTGTCCGGCATGCATTACGAAATGCCGATGGCCAGCGCGCAGGTCAAGTCCTGCCTGTTACTGGCCGGCCTGTATGCAGCTGATCAGACCTCGGTAACCGAACCGGCTCCGACGCGTGATCACACCGAGCGGATGCTTCGCGGTTTCGGCTATCCGGTGACCGTCAAGGGCAGTACTGCGGTTGTCGAGCCAGGGCACAAGCTGCGTGGTACTCATATTGAAGTGCCTGCCGATATTTCTTCAGCGGCATTCTTCATGGTGGCGGCGAGCATTGCGCAGGGTTCGGAGATCGTGCTCGAGCATGTCGGCGTGAATCCGACCCGTACCGGCGTGATCGACATTCTGAAGCTGATGGGCGGCGACATCTCTCTGGAGAACCCGCGCGAGGTGGGCGGCGAGCCGGTGGCGGATATTCGCGTGCGTGGCGCGCAGCTCAAGGGTATCGACATTCCCGAGGACCTGGTTCCGCTGGCGATCGACGAGTTCCCGGTGCTCTTCGTGGCTGCGGCCTGCGCGGAAGGTCGTACCACGTTGCGCGGTGCCGAAGAGCTGCGGGTCAAGGAGTCTGACCGCATCCAGGTCATGGCGGACGGGCTGCAGACACTGGGGGTCAAGGCTGAACCGACCCCGGACGGAATTGTCATCGAAGGTGGTGCGATCGGTTCCGGTGAAGTCTGGGCGCATGGCGATCACCGCATCGCGATGTCCTTCAGTGTGGCTGCGCTGCGAGCCAATGGCCCGATTCGAATCCATGACTGCGCCAACGTGGCGACGTCGTTCCCCAACTTCCTCTCCTTGGCGCAGCGCGCCGGCATGCAGGTACATTCGGAGGGTGATTCATGATCAGGCCCGTTCCGGTCATCACCATCGATGGGCCGAGTGGCTCGGGGAAGGGCACAGTTGCAGCCTTGCTTGCGGGCAAGCTTGGCTGGAATTTCCTCGACTCCGGTGCCTTGTATCGCCTGCTGGCATTCGCAGCGCGCAATCACGGCGTCGATCTGACCAACGAAGAAGCGCTGAAGGTGCTCGCCGAGCACCTCGATGTCCAGTTTGGTGCCGCACGCGATGGGCACGGCATGATCATCATTCTGGAGGGGGAGGAGGTCACCGAGTCGATCCGTAACGAGCAGGTTGGCGCCGGCGCATCCCAGGTCGCAGCGTTACCGGTGGTTCGCACCGCCTTGCTGCAGCGACAGAAGGCCTTTCGCGAGGCGCCGGGACTGGTCGCGGACGGGCGTGACATGGGTACTGTGGTATTTCCCGACGCGCCGTTGAAGATATTCCTCACCGCGAGTGCGGAAGAGCGTGCTCGCAGACGTTACTTGCAGTTGAAGGCACGAGGCGATGATGTTAATCTCGCGAGTCTTCTTGAGGAGATTCGGGAGCGCGATGAGCGCGATACCCAACGTGCGGTGGCCCCGCTGAAGCCGGCAGATGATGCCGTTCAACTGGATTCCACTACACTCTCCATTGATGAGGTGTTGCAAAAGATTCTGAGCGAAGTCGCCGACCGCGATTTGGCTGGATGATCGGAACGCCGAAAGGCGGCCAAACGGACCTTGAGTAGGCACAGCCAGCAGGCTGTGCATCTCGGGGCCGTTAACAAGGAGGCATGTGGGAGACCAGATCCAGTCCCACAGGCCTTTTTTTATATGAATGAACCCACATTGTCTGGAATGTGGAGATTGGGCGGATTCTCGCCTGAAAACAGCAGGAATCAACATGAGCGAAAGCTTCGCAGAACTATTTGAAGAAAGCCTTAAATCCCTCGACATGCAGCCGGGTGCCATCATCACCGGCATCGTGGTCGACATCGACGGTGACTGGGTCACCGTGCATGCCGGCCTCAAGTCCGAGGGCGTCATCCCGGTCGAGCAGTTCTACAACGAGCAGGGCGAGCTGACCATCAAGGTGGGTGACGAGGTCCACGTTGCTCTGGACGCGGTTGAAGATGGCTTTGGCGAAACCAAGCTGTCCCGTGAAAAAGCCAAGCGCGCGGAATCCTGGATTGTTCTGGAAGCGGCTTTCGCTGCAGAAGAAGTGGTCAAGGGCGTCATCAACGGCAAAGTCAAAGGTGGCTTCACCGTCGACGTCAACGGCATTCGTGCGTTCCTGCCGGGTTCGCTGGTCGATGTCCGCCCTGTGCGCGACACCACCCACCTGGAAGGCAAAGAGCTCGAGTTCAAGGTCATCAAGCTGGACCAGAAGCGCAACAACGTTGTCGTTTCCCGCCGCAGCGTACTGGAAGCCGAGAACAGCGCCGAGCGCGAAGCTCTGCTCGAGTCCCTGCAGGAAGGTCAGCAGGTCAAAGGTATCGTCAAGAACCTCACCGACTACGGTGCGTTCGTTGACCTGGGCGGCGTCGATGGTCTGCTGCACATCACCGACATGGCCTGGAAGCGTATCAAGCATCCGTCGGAGATCGTCAACGTTGGCGACGAGATTGATGTCAAGGTTCTGAAGTTCGACCGCGAGCGCAACCGTGTATCGCTGGGCCTGAAGCAGCTGGGCGAAGACCCATGGGTTGCCATCAAGGCGCGTTACCCGGAAGGCACCCGTGTTCAGGCTCGCGTCACCAACCTCACCGACTACGGCTGCTTTGCCGAGCTGGAAGAAGGCGTCGAAGGTCTGGTACACGTTTCCGAAATGGATTGGACCAACAAGAACATCCACCCGTCGAAGGTCGTACAGGTCGGCGACGAAGTGGAAGTCATGGTTCTGGACATCGACGAAGAGCGTCGTCGCATCTCCCTGGGTATCAAGCAGTGCAAGTCCAACCCATGGGAAGACTTCTCTGGCCAGTTCAACAAGGGCGACCGCATCTCCGGCACCATCAAGTCGATCACCGATTTCGGTATCTTCATTGGTCTGGACGGCGGCATCGACGGTCTGGTTCACCTGTCCGACATCTCTTGGAACGAGCCGGGTGAAGAAGCCGTTCGCCGCTTCAAGAAGGGCGACGAGCTGGATACCGTCATCCTGTCGGTCGATCCGGAGCGTGAGCGTATCTCCCTGGGCATCAAGCAGCTGGAAGACGATCCGTTCTCCAACTACGCCGCCGTCAATGACAAGGGCAGCATCGTTCGCGGTACCGTGAAAGAAGTTGACGCCAAAGGCGCCATCATCGATCTCGGCAACGATATCGAAGCCACTCTGAAAGCTTCCGAAATCAGCCGTGACCGCGTTGAAGATGCGCGCAACGTGCTAAAGGAAGGCGACGAAGTTGAAGCCAAGATCATCAGCATCGACCGCAAGTCCCGCGTGATCAGCCTGTCCATCAAGTCCAAAGACGTCGAAGACGAAAAGGATGCGATGAAAGAGCTGCGCACCAAGCAGGACGTAGAAAGCACTGGCCCGACCACCATTGGTGATCTGATCCGTGCTCAGATGGAAAACCAGAACTAAGTTCGGGTTCTTCATGAAAAAGGGCGACTTCGGTCGCCCTTTTTTGTGCCCGCGATTCCGGCGTGGTGAAGCGGCCCGCCTCTTGAGGGCTGCTAGCCTCTGGCTTTCTCCATAGCGAGCGCTTGGTTGACCGCGAGCCAGCCGTCTACCGCTTGTTCACCCACATCATCGAAAGCCCTTTGAAGCAGACGGACCTGTTCTCTGCGCAAGGCCTGCTCCAGCTTCGCCCCCTCTGCGGTAAAGCGCAGCATACGCTTTCGCTTGTCATCCTCTGCAGTCAGGCTCTCCACCAAGTGCATTTCGATCAACTGGCGTAACGGTGTATTCAGTGCCTGCTTGGAGACACCGAGATAGGTCAGCAACTCCTTAACGCTCAGGTCCGGGTAGCTGGCGATAAAGAAAAGAATGCGGTGGTGCACACGGGACAGGCCGCGGCGGGCGAGCATTTCGTCAGGCTTGGCCGTGAAGGCCTGATAGCCGAGAAAGAAACTTTCCATGATCTGGCGCTGCACTGCGCTTTTTTTTAGGTCAGGCATATTGACGTATTTATCGTGAGAGGCGTAATTTCGGTCAAGAAGTTTGACTTATTTTGCAGCGCCTCGCATCTGGTATGGAAATGGCCTTCTCCGAACGTATTACTCGCCTTAAAAGCTCTCTCATTCGTGAAATCCTCGCTGCAGCCCAGCGCCCGGAAGTGATGTCCTTCGCTGGCGGGTTGCCGGCTGAGGCGATGCTGCCGATCGTTGATTGGGCAGAACTGCCCGCAAGCATGGGGCAGTATGGTATGAGCGAAGGCGAGCCCGCTCTCCGTGAACTTATTGCCGCCCAGGCGCGCGCGCTTGGCGTGCCTTGCGAAGCCAGTCAGGTGTTGATCGTCAGTGGCTCGCAGCAGACGCTGGATCTCGCGTCGAAGCTGTTTATCGACTCGGGGACAGAGGTACTGGTCGAGGCGCCAACCTATCTCGCTGCTCTGCAGTCCTTTCAATTGTTCGGAGCTGAATGTCTGGCAGTTCCCCAGCAGGCCGATGGTCCGGATTTGGCTGCCCTGCGCGCAACGATGGAGCAGCACGAGCCTGCTTTCGCTTATCTGATTCCTACGTTCCAAAATCCATCCGCCGTTCGCTACAGCGAAGCCAAGCGTGATGCTGTCGCAGCATTGCTGGATGAGTTTGGCGTGACGCTGCTCGAGGACGAGCCATATCGTGAGCTGGTATTCGATCAGGGCAGTGCCAAGCCGATCGTCTCGCGTCTGAAGCGTGCTAGCTGGATCTACACCGGTACGGTTTCCAAGACGCTGCTGCCTGGCTTGCGGGTGGGGTATCTGATCGCCTCGCCGGATCTGTTCCCTTATTTGCTACGACTGAAGCAGTCGGCTGATCTACATACCAACCGCATTGGGCAGTGGCAGGCGCTGCAGTGGCTGGGTAGCGAGCGGTATCAGGCGCATCTGGCGGAGCTTCGCGATTTCTATCGCGTTCGTCGTGATGCCATGCAGGCTGCGCTCAGCGAGCACTTCGGTGATCTCGCGACCTGGCAGCTGCCGCAGGGAGGGCTGTTCTTCTGGCTGACGCTGAAGCAGCCGCTGGATACGCGAACCCTGCTTGATCGAGCGCTCGCCAATGATGTGGTGTTCATGCCTGGTGAGCCCTTTTTCGTGGACCCGGACGCTAATCCCGGTTATCTGCGGCTGAACTTCAGCCATGTGGCTGCTGAGAGAATGGAAGAAGGGGTGCGTCGTCTGGCGCAGGTCATCCGCGAAGGTAAAGCGCTGGAAGCCGCCTGAGATATCGCTGACCTGCGTTGTGGGTCGATGGGAGGGAGCATGTTGAAAGTCTATGGTGATTTCCGGTCGGGTAATTGCTACAAGGTCAAGCTGATGCTGCACCTGCTGGACCAGTCGTACGAATGGATTCCGATCAATATCCTTCGTGGTGAGTCCCGCTCCGAGGAGTTTCTCAAGAAGAACCCGAATGGCAAGATTCCGGTTCTTGAGTTGGAGGATGGCGCCTGCCTGTGGGAGTCCAACGCCATCCTCAACTATCTGGCCGACGGCAGCGAGTTTCTGCCAGCGGACCCGCGGCTGCGTACCCAAGTGCTGCAGTGGCAGTTCTTCGAGCAGTACAGCCATGAGCCGTTCCTGGCTGTCGCCCGCTATATCAAGGTGTATCTCGGCATGCCCGAGGATCGCCGTGAGGAGTACGAAGCCAAGCAGCTCGATGGCTACCATGCGTTGAACGTTATGGAGCAGCAGTTGCTACGCACGCCCTACCTGGTGGGTGAGCATTACTCGATTGCCGACGTTGCGCTGTATGCCTACACGCATGTGGCTGAAGAGGGAGGGTTCAGCCTCGAAGGCTATCCCGCAATTCGCCGATGGCTGCAGCGTGTCGCCAGTCATCCGCGGCATGTAGGCATGTACGATTGAACGAAAAACAGGGCCGCAAGGCCCTGTTTTACTGTGGGCTCGGTGCTATTTCACCAAGCCGAGAAACTCGCTACGGGTCGCGGCGTTATCGCGGAACTGACCCAGCATCACCGATGTAACCATTGACGAGTTCTGCTTCTCCACGCCGCGCATCATCATGCACATGTGCTGGGCTTCGATGACCACTGCAACGCCAGATGCGCCGGTAACCTGCTGCATCGCCTCGGCGATTTCACGGGTCAGGTTTTCCTGAATCTGCAGGCGGCGCGCATACATATCCACAATGCGAGCGACCTTCGACAGGCCGAGTACCTTGCCATTGGGAAGATACGCAACGTGTGCCTTGCCGATGAAAGGCAGCATGTGATGCTCGCACAGCGAGTACAGCTCGATATTCTTGACCAGTACCATCTCGCTGTTATCTGACGTGAACAGCGCGCCGTTGGTGACTTCCTCGAGGGTTTGCTGATAGCCCTTGCACAGGTACTGCATGGCTTTGGCGGCGCGCTTGGGCGTGTCGAGCAGACCTTCGCGGCTAACGTCCTCGCC
>Ga0209347_1006263_pt1 | contig 10653 bp, 11 predicted proteins | sample AutmiccommuBRH23_FD_187382 | JGI IMG/M metagenome (GOLD analysis project Ga0209347, IMG submission 187382) | Deep subsurface microbial communities from Mt. Terri, Switzerland - Autotrophic microbial communities BRH/23 (SPAdes) (version 2) | ecosystem: Environmental > Aquatic > Deep subsurface >...
TGAAGCGCATTTTGAGGGAAAAGTACTGGGAGGGACGGCAGCGGAGGGTAAATTAGGCTATCGGGGGGTGACGTTCTTTCTGTAAACAGCTGCGGGTAGTGTTGAAAGCTTTTTATCGCGGTATTGCGGCTGTTAATCTGTTTTACTTTGGGCAAAAAATATGACAAGATGAGCTGGATGTCGTCGGTAACGAACAAGGTGATTTTTGAAAACTGCCGGATTCCACGGGACTACCTGCTCGGGGAGGAAGGCGAGGGTTTTGCCCAGCACCTGGCCGTTCTGGATACCGGGCGGATCAGCATCGGTGCGGTCAGCGTAGGCCTAGCCCGAGCCTGTTTTGAAGCAGCCTTCAGTCACGCCAGGCAGAGGGTGCAGTTCGGCAAGCCGGTTTATTTTTTCCAGGGGGTTTCCTTTAAGATCGCCGATATGACCATGTACATCGAACTGGCGCGCAACATGTACCTGAAGGCGGCCTGGATGAAGGACAACAACCTGCCGCATACCCTGGAAGCTTCCTACGTCAAACTTTTTGCCTCGGAAATGGTGGAGCGGGTTGCCAGCGACGCGGTACAAATCCACGGCGGCTATGGTTACATGAACGAATATCCCGTTTCGCGCTACTACAAAGGGGCCAAGCTCCTCAGATCGTAGAGGGGACGTCCGAAATTCAGCGGCTGGTAATCGGCAGGAACTTGTTGAAAAATAGTTGATTTATATTGCTTGCTACAAGATATTAAGGAACCTAAAAAAATTCTTTATAGGAGTTGACGGGGAATGAACAGCGTCAAAAAAACTTAAAGCCAGATTTGCCAGGAATTCAGCTGGAGCGATGTAATGTCGGGTTGTGACTGGAATCCTGCCGAACGTTTCAACACTGCCCACGAGGTTTGTGACCGCCACGCAAGACAACCTAACCGGGTAGCTGTCTTCTGGTCGGGGAAGGGCGGCGGTGAGGAAAAATTTACCTTTGCTGAATTAAAAGAACTTTCCGACCGTTTTGCCAACGTCCTGAGCGATCTCGGCGTGCAAGAGGGCGACCGGGTAGCCTGTCTGCTGCCGAAGGTACCGGAACTATTGATAACCGTCCTTTCCACCTTCAAAGTTGGAGCGGTATATGTTCCCCTCTTTACCGCCTTCGGACCCAAAGCCATTCAGGCCTGAATCACAGCAAGACCGCCGTGGTGGTAACAAATTCCGAATACCGGCACGGGCTCGGCGAAGTAACAGGCGACCTGCCGCATCTGAAGCAGATCGTAACCGTATCCGGCCCCAGGGGAGAAGTGCTTTGCATAGGAGACCTCAGTTTCTGGGTTGAAATGGCTAAGGTCGGACGTTCTTTTAGCATTAAAGAAAGGAAGATCGAAGACCTGGCGGTGGTTCAATATACGTCTGGCTCAACCGGTTTGCCTAAAGGAGCCATGTGGTCAAACCGGGTGATCACCTCCATTTACCCTTACATGAAATATGCCATCGACTTGCAACCGACCGATATGTTCTGGGGGGCGGCCGATCCGGGCTGGGCCTACGGGTTGGTTGCCTGCCTGCTGGGTCCACTGTTCATGGGCAACTCTGTCATATTTAACGAAAATCCCTTCACTCCTGAAAATTGCTACCATGCTTTGGAAAAATACAGGGTCACCAATTTTACTTACGCGCCCACCGCTTACCGTGCCCTGATGGCGTCCGGGGATGATCTGCGGCGAAAGTACGAAATCAACCTGAGGGCGGCTTCCAGCGCCGGAGAACCGCTCAATCCGGAAGTGATCAACTGGTTCAAGAAGAATTTTGGGGTTAATATATATGACCATTACGGTTTGAGCGAAATGCTCATGATCGTGAATAATTATAACGCCAGCAGCATGCCGGTTAAAGTTGGTTCTATGGGCATGCCCACGCCTAGTTTCGAGGTAGCCTTGCTTGATCACGAGGGCAACCGGATGTCCACCGGTGAAGTGGGCCAGATTGCCTGTAATACGGAGGGGCAGGCCACTGCTTTCATGGGATATCTGGATGCTCCGGAGAAGACAAAGGAACGTTTTGTCGGGAACTGGTTCATGACTGGTGATATGGCCGTTCAGGACGAAGAAGGTTACTTCTGTTTCCAGGGGAGAGACGATGATATTATCTCCAGCGCCGGCTACCGGATCGGGCCTTTCGAAATTGAGAGCACCCTGGTGGAACACCCCGCAGTTGCGGAAGCAGCGGTGGTGGGTGTTCCGGATGAACTGAAAGGAGAGGCTATCAAGGGGTATGTGGTATTACGGCCCGGTGTTTCTCCCTCGCAGGAACTGGGCGAGGAATTGAGATTGTTTGTAAAGAACAAGCTGGCAAAACACCAGACTCCCAAAGAAATAGAATTCGTCTCCGGGTTGCCTAAAACCCCCAGCGGCAAGATACAGAGATTCCTGCTGCGGGAGAATAAGGGGAAAAAGTAAACTGCTGTTTATACGCCGGTGATGATATGTGAACATACCTAGCCGAAAAGGCCGGGATAAAAATCTAAGCTGTTCAGGTTGTCGTTGACTGCGCCGGTGTCGCTCCAGCCCAAAAGGTTCTAGGCAAAAAGGGCCCGATGCCCATGGAGAATTTCGATAAAGTTATTCAGGTAAACCTGGTCGGAACGTTTAACGTAATCCACCTCGCCGCGGAAAAGATGGTACAGAATGTTCCGAACCGGGAAGGCGAGAGGGGGCATCTTTAACACCGCTTCGGTGGCCGCCTTTGAAGGTCAAATCGGCCAGGCGGCCGAAACTGCTGGGGGTGTTGAAAGGCCTCAGACCGGAAGAAGTTGTTAACCAGATGAGTTTTACCCCTGAAATTGGTTCCCCAGTGGTAGAAATTGAACCACCAACGGAAGAGGAACTCCACCTGCTGAGGGAGAAGATCGATCCCGACCGGGCGATTATCGGACGGTAACTATGTTCACCGTTACACCCAATGCTGGTTAAAAGGGGGAGTTTGACGTGGGCCGTACGGACACCCTGTTTGAATTTATGTGCCTGCTGGCGGAAAATCTGCACCAGGGCGTGGTGGTTGTCGACGCTGCCGGGTCGGTCCGGGTGTTCAACTATTTCTGCGGCTCGGTGCTCAAGCTCAGGGTGCAGGACGCGCTGGGCAAAAGCTGGGCCGATGTGATGCCTCACAACCGCCTGGGTGAGATCCTGTCCGGCGGTAACGCACGTTGCTACTACACTACTGTTAACGGGGAAAAATTGAGAATTACGCAGGTTCCCCTCCGGGAAGAAGGAAAGATCAGTGGAGCCGTTGAGTTCTGGGACAATTACGGCGAAGTGGAAAAGTTAACCTGCCGACTGAAAAAGTTAGTTATGCGGAACCGTCTTTTGGACGGCATTTTGAATACGGCCTTTGAAGATATCGGGGCGGTGGACGGTGAGGGGCGGATTACCTATCTTAGCAAGAAGACAGCCACCAAGCTGGGAGTTGACCGGCAGGCCGTTCTTGGCAGTCCGATGCGGGAAATCCGCCAGGACTGCCTGATGGAAAAGGTGGCGCGCACCGGGGTGCCCCAGATGGGCGAGTTGTGGCATATAAACAAATCATTTATACCGGTTATGGTTCTGCCATTGACGGAAGGTTCAGACATGGCCGGGGCAGTATGCAAAAGCGTATTCCGGGACATAGAAGAGGCCCGGTCCTTTGTCGGGAGGCTTCAACCTTACTGCAAAGAAAATCTGGGAAGATTAAGGAAAAAGAAAAACGATGCAGGCCTGGCAAGTGCGAAATTTACCTTCGACGATATCCTGGGGGAAAGTGCGGCAATCCGGAAAGCGAAAAGTCTGGCCCTCCGGGTGGCAGACAGTGACACCACGGTCTTGCTGTTGGGTGAAAGCGGGACCGGAAAGGAATTGTTTGCCCATGCCATTCATTCCGTGAGCGCTCGGAAGAACGGGCCGTTTATCCGGGTGAACTGTGCCAGTATTCCAGAATCCCTCCTTGAATCCGAGCTTTTCGGCTACGAGGAAGGCGCCTTCACCGGGGCCCGCAAGGGAGGAAAGCCTGGCAAATTTGAATTGGCCAACCGGGGGACCATTTTTCTGGATGAGATAGGCGATATGAGCCTGACCATGCAGGCCAAGCTTTTGCGTACGCTGCAGGAGGGGGAGATCGAGAAGGTCGGCAGCACAGAAACCGTAAGTGTCGACATGCGTGTCATTGCGGCGACCAACCAGAACCTGAAGGCCAGGGTGCGGCATGGTGAGTTCAGGGAAGATCTGTATTATCGGCTTGAGGGGATCTTAATCACCATCCCGCCCCTGCGCCAGCGCGACGGCGACATCGACCTGCTGGTACGCCGCTTTCTTTCTCTGTTAAGCCGACGCGCCGGAAAAGATATTGCAGACATATCCCCGGAAGTGTGGCAGTTGTTAAAAAAGTACGACTGGCCCGGAAACGTCCGCGAACTTTTTAATTTGCTGGAGGGCACCGTCTGCCTGGCTATCGGTAATAGACTGGAGCTTGCCGATTTGCCTCCTCATTTCTTTGGGCAGGTAAGTGGAAAGGAGAAGTTGTTGGTTGAAAAGGTGACCGGTTCGGCCCGGGGTGAAAAATCTGTCTGTCCGATTCACGCCTTGGGGGATGCGGTTGGTGACGCGGAAGAAATTGCTATCATCAGGCAGACCCTGGAATTGACCCACGGAAATAAGAAACGTGCGGCCAGTATGCTGGGAGTTGCCCGCTCGACCTTTTATGAAAAGATGAAAAAGTACAACCCGGGGTGATTATGTTCCCGGACATGTCCGGGAACATGTTTGACGGGCCGGACATGTTCAGTGGGGAGTAGAAAGGGATAAAAGAATTAATAAGTGACTTATACGCAGAGATGTGGGTATAGCGAATGGGTTCCGGCATTTATCATTGACGAGTTTGCTTGGGATGAAGAACCAGAGGTGACGCCGGAAAAGGTCTGTCCAAAATGCAATGGGGATATAGCTTACACAGGAGAAACCGGGGACAGATAAAATTTATCCTCGGTTTTTAGTCGCCCGATAGGGGCTGTTGACAAACTATGTTTTGAAATGAAGAGGCGTCTGGGAACCCAGTAATATCAAGGGTTTGTCAGACGCCTTCTCTGTAAAACCTCTATTTTGAGGTATTTGTCAACAGCCCCGATAGGGCGATTTTTTTCTGTTCTGTTCCTTCTGGGGCTGGTATGAATGTTGCAAGTATTAATTTAAGAACCGAAAAATATAGTTTTGGGGGATTTGATTGTGAGAAGGGTTGCCATTGCAGGGATTGGGTATAGCTTTAGTTTCCATGAATTCTTATGCTTAAGGTAAAGAAAGGGTGGGGTAAGCGGTGTTCACAAGAGCAGCAATAGTAGGTATTGGTTTAACTAAATGTGGTAAATATCCTGAACTGTCCCACAAAGAGCTTTTATATAGGGCCACCAGGACGGCTCTGGAAGATGCCGGTTTAAGCCGGGAGGATATCGGTACGGCGTTTACCACCTCTTATGATTTTGTCGAAGGTCGGAGCCTTTCCAACCAATATACCCTGGATTCCATTGGCGGGGTTATGAAGCCCTGTGACTTGCGTTTGGGGGATAACGGGCTGTACGGGGTAGTGGCGGGGTATATGGAGGCTGTTATCAGATCCAACGAAACGGTAGTAGTGGCGTCTGTGCTGAAAAGTTCTGAAAGGGAGGATGACGCCGATAACAGGCTGTGCCTGGCTTCCTCAGAACATCTGTACACCCGCCCGGTTCTGGCGAATATGAACGGCAACGCGGAATATATTTTGGCAGCGATGGAAGCGAGGTTGTTCATGCGCCAAAGCGGGGTAACAGAGCAAAACATTGCCGCAGTGGCCGTCAAAAATTATAAAAATGCGATAAAGAACGAGCGTGCCGAAAAAGGCCGGGAAATTACCCGCGAAGAAGTTTTAAATTCAGAGTCCCTGGCTTCGCCGATTAAAAAATTGACTGTAGCCGGGAGCACAGACGTTGCTTGTGTCCTTATTCTTGCTTCGGAAGAGTTGGCCCGCTCAATAAGTGACAACCCCGTATGGATTTCCGGGATCGGCTGGTGTACTGACACGGCCAGGTTAACTGAAAGAAACCTGGCAACCAGCAAGGCTACCCGCATTGCCGCCGGCAATGCATACGCGATGGCTTCCATAAAACATCCTGCTCAAGACATAGATGTGGCTGAAGTATATGATCCCTACGCGTACAAGGAAGTACAGCACTGTGAAGCGCTCGGGCTCTGTCCTGACGGAGAAGCGGAAAAGTTTATTGAAGAAGGCTTCTGGAATTTTGACGGCCGGTTGCCCGTTAATCCTTCAGGCGGTTTGCTGGGCGGCGGGCATGCCATCGGCACGTCCGGCCTGGTTCGGGTAGCTGAAGCAGCGCTTCAAATCCGCGGAGAAGCTGGCGCCCACCAAATCTCGAACGTTGAAGTCGCGCTGGCCCACGCGGGGGGAGGCGTTACCGATGGTTCGGCAGGCGTTGTTATCTTAAGTAGATGGTGAAGGGAGGAAGCCGGAAGTGAGAAAACGAGTAGCCCTGGTTGGGGTGGGAATGCAGAAATATGCCAGCAGAAGACCGGATACAGTGGAAGAAATGGTGTACGACGTTGCAAAAAAAGCCCTCTTGGATGCCAAGTTGCCCCCGCAGGCGATAGATGCGGTGGTTTTTGGTTCCGCAGTGGACGCCTTCTGTGGAATTCACAATTCGGACAAGTTGATTGTGGAAGCGTCGGCCGGCTTGTGCAAGCCAACCATCCGGAACAGCACGAGCGGCAGTACGGCGGTATCCACCCCTATTTTAGCTTATACCCACGTCGCGTCAGGTTTATTTAACGTTGTAATGGTGATCTGTTACGAGAAAATGTCTGAAAACCCGGCGCCGCAGATGGTGTTTAACACCGTTTACGATGAAGCCTTCGTGCGGCAAATCGGCTTGAACGTGCCCATTCAATGCGGCCTGGAAGCCCGCGCCTACCTCCACCGCTACGGGATTACCGAATTGCAGATGGCAAAAGTTTCAGTCAAGAATCATACCAACGCCCTTTTCAATCCTTATGCTCAATTGGGGATGAACATAACTGTAGAAGACGTGCTGAATGCACCTTACATTTCCTGGCCGGTGAAGCGCCTGGACACCAGCCCCACCACCGACGGAGCGCGAGCGCTTATTTTCGCCTCGGAAGACGTTGTACGTGATATAACCGATGATCCCATATGGGTTAAAGGCATAGGACGTGGCGCCGATTCGTGCTGGTTTATGGGCAGGAGGAATAATGACCTGGGACGACTGGATTATGCGTACCTGGCCGCTAAACAGGCCTACGAAATGGCCGGTATCCGCAACCCGGCCGAAGAGATTGACGTGGCGGAAGTCTACGATCCGTTTACTTTTAAAGAGATGCAACACTGCGAAGCCCTGGGGCTGTGTCCGGAAGGCGGGGCCGGATGGATGATAGACGAAGGTATTTCCCTGAAAGACGGCAAATTGCCGGTTAATCCCTCAGGTGGACTGTTGGGCGAAGGGAATCCCATTGGCGCGGGAATGTCCCGGCTGAGCTGGGCTTACCTGCAGGTGCGCGGCGATGCCGGTGATTGTCAAGTGCCTAAAGATGTGAATACGGCGGTAGCCAATGCCTGGGGCGGGATGTACCAGTACAATGCGGTTATGGTGATAGGAAGGGATTAAATATCTGGTCGATTTGAAAAACTTGCGACGTCAAAAAATTATCTTATCCTCAAATAAAATTTAAAACAGGAGTGAAAACCATGGAAAAGAAGCCAGTCATTATTTCCGGGGAGATTAATATTCCTTACAAATGGTCGGCAGGATTGGCAGGGAGCCGCTTTTTTGAGGAATTGTGCGATAATAAAAGAATTATGGGAACGAAATGTTCAAAATGTGGACGCGTGATGATCCCCCCCCGGATTTTTTGCGAAGAATGCTTTGTAGACACCGATGAGTGGGTGGAGGTAAGCAGCCGGGGGAAACTGGTTACCTTCGGGGACTGTTATTTATCGACTGATGGGAAAAAACTGGATAAACCGTGGATGCTTGGTATTATCAGGCTGGATGGGGCTGACGGGGGTCTGGTGCATTACATTGGAGAAGCAAAACCTGACGAATTGAAGATCGGCATGAGGATGGAGGCGGTCTTTAAAGAAAAGCGGGAAGGGAATATCCTGGACATCATGTATTTCCGGCCGGTTGACAGGTAGCCGTTACAAATTTGTGTGTTCGCTATAGCATATTCGTTTAAGCCGCTCCGCCGGCAGCGCCGCAAATATAATAGGGGGGTTTTAAAATGAGTACAAAAGTTATTGTTACGGCAGCGATTACAGGTAGCATCCATATCCCGTCGCAAACGCCTTACCTGCCGATCAAACCCGATGAAATCGCCGATGAGGTGGTCAAGGCGCATGCCGCCGGTGCGGCAGTGGCTCATGTTCACGTTCGTGATCCCCAAACGGGGAAACCTGATCAGAGCATAGAATTATTTCAAGAGGTCGCCTGCAAAGTTAAAGCGCGCTGTGATATTGCTTTATGTGTTACAACCGGCGGCGGTTTAGGGATGTCCCCGGAAGAGCGTATTAAAGCAGTGCCTGCTTTGCAGCCGGAATTGGCGTCCTTTAATACGGGTTCGATTAATTTTGCGCTTTATCCGGCCGCAAGCAAGATCAAGGAATACAAATTTGGCTGGGAAAAAGATTACCTACAAATGACCGAAGATTTTGTTTTCACAAATACCTTTAAATCTTTAAAATATTTTTGCCGGACAATGAATCAATATGGAACAAAGCCGGAACTGGAAATTTATGATGTCGCCATGATAAATAACGCAGCCCACTTAATCGAATTGGGAGTGTTGAAAAAACCTCTGTATTTGCAATTTGTTATGGGTATTTTAGGCGGTATTCCCGCGTCCACGGAAAATCTGGTTTTTCTGTTGCAAACCGCCCGTCGTCAAATCGGTGATTTCGTATGGTCCGTTTGCGCCGCCGGCCGCCACCAGATGCCCATGTGCGCTGCGGCCCTGACGTTGGGCGGCAATGTCCGGGTGGGTCTTGAAGATAGCATGTATCTGGGCAAAGGGGTACTGGCCAAAAGTAATGCCGAACAAGTGGAAAATATTGTCCGCATAGCCCGTGATCTGAGTCTTGAGCCGGCCACTTCCAACGAGGCAAGGGAGATTCTTGGCTTAAAAGGCCTTGATAAAGTCAATTATTAAGAAACAAAGTTGAAAGGATGGTGATAAGTTGTTCGATAGCACAAAATGTGACTTGTGTGGAGAATGTCTGGCTAAATGCCAATACCTTAATTTCGATTACCAAAAGGGTGCCCAAGAGTTTAATAAGTTGCTGCAAAAGGAAGAGACCGAGTGGTTAAACAGCTGTATCACGTGTTTTGCCTGTAATGAGTATTGCCCCAATGGAGCAAAACCATTTGACCTTATCTGTCAGAGAATAGAGGAACGGGGAGGTTACGTACAAGCGGAAGCGCTTGAAAAAGTCAGAAAACAGTTTATCCCTCAAGGAGATTTTAAAGCGGCCCAGGCGACCGGACCGGCAATTTCATTGTGTACGGTTCACAGCGTTGTGCCGCGGGCTTTTCAAGGATCCCTTTTTGAAGGAGTTACATTCTTAAAGGGACGTCACTACTTTTGTAACGTACTGTTCATGCATTTGGGCAATATGAGCCTTTTGCGACATAGAGCGGAAACTTTAATCAATAATTACGCTCAGACGGGCGCAAAGGAAGTTATTTTTGTCCACGACGATTGTTACACATTTATGACCATGGTGCGTGATTGGGGGATCAGCCTCCCTTTCAGGCCTGTCCATATCTTTGAATATCTTTTGAATTATTTAAAAAAACACAAGAAAAATTTAAGGCGTCTTAATATGAGGGTGGCCTATCAGAGACCCTGCGCTTCGCGTTATACCCCTGAAAAGGAGTGGATGCTGGACGAAATCTTCAGTCTAATTGGGGTTGAGAGGGCCGAGCGGCAGTACGACCGGATAAATGCGCTTTGTTGCGGGCAGGATCTCAACGGTTTAATGGGCGCGAGAAAAGGGATGGATAAGTTCCAGGAAATGAATGTGTTGGATGCGCTAAAAAATGGTGCCCGCGGGATGGTCTTTTTGTGCCCGATGTGTCTGGATGCCTTGCAAGCCAAGTGTAAGGAAAAGAAATTGACCCCGTATTTCATAACAGATTTTTGCGGGATGGCCCTGGGTGAAAGCATTTTTGTATGAGGCTATGATTGGGCAAAACAAGGAGGCTTAGCGTGAAAACATTTCGATTACCTGGCTGAAGGCGAAAGCCTAAAAAAGGGCGCACTTATCCCTTGGCGTGAAAATGAAACTTTTAAGCAGGTTGTAATGATATTGCTGAAATGTCCGAGGCTTGAATAATACCCTGTGCGATCAATAGTTTAGCAGCCCGTTTCAAAGCCTTCTCTTTCTGCTTGTCGCGGAGTTCCTGCGGCATATCGACTTGATGGAGGTCACATGGATTGAAAGTCTCACCAGTAGAAAGCATGTGGTAAATAGCGGTGAGAATCATCCTTGCGATGGCGATAATGGCTCGTTTCTTTCCTCTTCTTTTGGCGATACGCTCATACTTGATTCTGTAGTAAGGGTTATCTTTCGATTTGACAGCAGCATGGG
>Ga0209347_1006264_pt1 | contig 10650 bp, 2 predicted proteins | sample AutmiccommuBRH23_FD_187382 | JGI IMG/M metagenome (GOLD analysis project Ga0209347, IMG submission 187382) | Deep subsurface microbial communities from Mt. Terri, Switzerland - Autotrophic microbial communities BRH/23 (SPAdes) (version 2) | ecosystem: Environmental > Aquatic > Deep subsurface >...
AGGCCGCAAATACATCAAATCACTCTGAAGATCTTGCAGAAGCAATAACATTCATGGGCAGCCTAGCAGTGACATTTAAGGATGGTTCAGGAAATCCAGTTACAAGTTTAGGCTTTAGTCTATCAAGTGCCTCAAAGAACATACAGAGATATGGCTCTATCTATACAGGAAACACATACAACTTTACGAATCTTCCAGTAGCTGATGATTATGTTCTTGAATGGTATCCGATTTACAATAAGGATTCCTATGTGGAGGGTACTCAATCTGACTTGAGCGTTAACAGCGGACATAGCACAAATTATGTTGCAGTTGTTCAGCCTGTACCTTCAGGGACACTTACAATCACTGTAAACCAGGAAGGTGGCGGTACTATCCAAGGTGCACAAGTTTATGTGTACAGTTATGATAACTCCTACTATTGGGATATGAAGACTACTGGTGCCAATGGACAGGTAACCTTTGATGATATTCCAATTAGCACTACAAGAAGTATTAATGTTAACTATGATGTGTATGCAGGTTCCTATGCAAATGGGCAAGGAACAGTCACCTTCGCGGCTAATGATACAGAAGAAACAGTTACAGTCAATCTTCCGGAATCTAAGCATATACAAGGAACAGTAATAGGAGCCAATGGGCCTCTTCAAAATGTAGAAGTATGGGCAAATAATGGTGACAGCTGGTCCTATGTGAGAACTGCAGCAGATGGAAAGTTTGACCTTGCTGGCTTGACAGGAAATAATGCTACAGTGGGAGTTTACTCCTTCAGAGCAGCTTCCGATGGAGTAAATTATCTATATGCCCAACAGAATAATGTAACCCCCGGGGCACTCGATGCCACTAATATAACATTCAATCTTAAACCGGCAAGTAAAATTACTGGAACAGTAACATATCTTGACACAGGAGCTCCTGCATCCAATGTATATGTTTATGCACAACCTGATGACACTGTTTTCAATACTACAACAGGATGGCCTACCTATGGTTGGGCTGTAACAAACGCTGACGGTACATTTACAATGGATGGACTAAAAGCAGGAAATTATGATTTAACCATAAACTACGTAACAGACTATGAAGACTATACTGAGAGTGTAATAGTCCCTGATGAGGATACATATACACATCCGGGTATTGGATTAGCAAGAAGAGCGGGTAATACGTCCTTTACTGGAGCCGGGAACTCACTTACTGCTGATAGGCAATACGTAGCTCCATCTGGATTTGTAAGATACTCAGTAAAATATAAAAACAATAATGTAGCTACAAATGGTATAGATAATGTTGTTGTAAAAGTACAATTGCCTAATGGATTTACCTTCGTAGATAGTGCAACACCAGGTGTAAATAATGCTGGTCAAGTTGTAAGCTATAACGTTGGTCATATGGCTAAAGGCGAAACAGGAACCTTTACCTTTACTGCTAAAGCAAATAAAAATATTGTAGCACCTGGTAAAACCTATACTGCTGTAGCCAAGGCAGATTGGGATACAGGAGAAGCTGCTATTACGGAATCCTTTGCAGTTTCATCTGTAGAGATCCTAACAGCAACCTTAAATGGACCAAATAAAGTTAAGGAAAGTACCTTTAAACTTTATGGGGAAGCATCATCAAATGCTGAAATCCTAATATTTGAGGATAATGGTGATGGAACAAGTACACTTGTGGCTGTAGCAAAAGCTATGGGGAAATATTGGGTAGCTAATGTTTCACTTGATCCGGTAAATGATACCGGTTCTCACGTATATTATGCACAATCAAGGATAAATAATCAGCTTTCAAGTCCTACAGGCTCAATAACAGTAGAATACGATCCGGATTATCTTGAACTTGATGAAGCCACTGTAGAAGCAGGCTGGAACGGACTTGTAACAACGAACCCTGATATAGGTGTTGTTACTCTTTCTGTATCTCAATTCCAAGAGATGGAAGTCAGGGCACATATTGCACCAAATGGAACAACAACCCTTAGTGGAGGCGTTCAGTTTGAATTTGGAGGCCAAACCTATAATGCAACAGCTGCCGGAAACAACTGGTATGAAGCTGATATTACCGTAGGAAACAACTTATCAGGAACACAGAAGCTGACCGTACTATTTACAGATACAAACACAAAAGAATACTCTATACCATTGGCAAACATCATAATACTTATTGACCCAAGTGGTTATGTATATGATGCAGTAACTGGAGACAGACTCGATGGTATGACTGCGACGCTATATGAATACAATACAGCTACAGCCTCATGGAGAATTTGGGATGCAGCAGCGGCAGGTCAGATTAACCCACAAACAACTTCAGAAGCAGCCGGAGAGCACGGTAAATACGGTTGGGACGTTCCTGGTGGAGATGGATCAGCCGAGAATCCTACCTTGTACTATAGAGTAAACATCTCAGATCCTAATGGTGTATATGCGCCATATAACACATCAATGGAAGATAAATGGGTTGATGATGCTATAGGTATCGCCGTACTTCCTGCAAGATTTGATGTAAACATGGGTATAGTAGATCAAACTGCACCTCTGGTAACTAACGTTACTCCTACAGATGGAGCTGCTACTGTTGCCTATGAAGATAACATAACTATTACATTTAACAAGAAAATGGATGGAGCTGCGTTAGCAGGAAGCATTTCAGTTATTGAGAAGGCTACCGGTACTCCAGTAGCAGGAGCAGTAACATACGATGCAGCTGCAATGACAGCTACCTTCAATCCTGATGCTGAATTAAAGGCTGCTACAGAGTATGAAGTAACTGTAGATCAAAATCTCGAATCAGCTCATGATGTCAATACTGCAGGTATGGATGCAGCCTATATCACATACTTAGAAAACTACAATCAACCATTAGGAGCAGACTATATCTTCAGCTTTACTACATCCGATGCTGTAAGCAATACAACACCAGCAGATGGAAGTAATAACTTTGGTAAAGATTCAAATATAGTCGTAACCTACAATAAAGACATGAATCAGGCAGATCTTCAAGATGCGGCTAAGGTTAAATTATATGTCAATGCTACTGATGCTGAAGTAGCAGCAACATTAACCTATGATGCAGCTAGTAAGGCTCTGACAGTGAACCCAGATGCAAGTCTTCAGTACTCCACAACCTATAGACTTGAGATCATAGGTGTAACTGATGCAGATGGAAATGCTGTAAATGACTTTACTTTGACATTTACAACCGAAGCAGCACCAGTTGATGATGGTGGCGATGACGATGATAGTTCTGGCGGTGGTGGTGGCGGGGTAGCTACCGTTACAAAGGAAACCAAGTCAGTTGGTACTAGTGGTGGGAAGCTTGAGTTTATGAAAGGCAAAATCACCATCAATATACCACAGGGAACCTTTAGTTCAAATATAAAGATTACTGTCGAAGAAGTAGATCAAGAGGATGTAAAATTACCAACTCAAACATCTACAACCAAGCTGATGATTGCGGGTCAGATTTATGAGTTTAGCGCACAAGACAAAAACTTTGCTAAACCAGTGACAATAACTTTACCTTACAGCAGTAAAAAAGTTACTAATGCAAATAAGCTTGGTGTATACTACTACAATGAATCAACGAAGCAGTGGGAATATGTAGGCGGTAAAGTAAATACTGCCAACAAGACAGTAACAGTATCATTAAAACATTTCAGTAAATATGCAGTAATGGAATTTAACAAGAACTTTACTGATATTGCAAACCACTGGTCCAAGAATGATGTTGAGCTTATGGCTGCAAAACATATTGCCAATGGTATGACGGAAACAACTTTTGTACCAGATGGAAACATAACAAGAGCACAATTCGCTACTTTACTTGTAAGAGCCTTAGGTCTTGACCTCACAGCTACCAGCAGCTCATTTACAGATGTAAGTGATGGTGAATGGTATGCGCCATACGTTATGACAGCCTATGAAGCCGGACTTGTAACTGGTATGGATGCAAAGACATTTGCACCTGAAACTAACATCACAAGAGAACAGATGGCAGTAATGATTATGAGAGCTTACAACATACTGGAAGATAAAGACTACAATGAGTTAATGACTACTGCACAAATAAGGTTTACTGATGAAACCGAAATTTCATCATGGGCTCACCATGCAGTACTTGTAGCTAATGACATGGGGATCATCAACGGTATGACAGCAAATACCTTTGTACCAAAAGCTAAAGCTACAAGAGCTCAAGGAATAGTAATGATCAAGAGACTTCTTGATTCCACAGATAGTCTATAATTTACAAAAAGCTGCCGATTTTCATAATCGGCAGCTTCCCCCTAAAAGGGGGATTCAGGATCAAAAACTGTTTTGGTTCTGAATGCACCTTTTAGATAAAAAGATGGAGGAAGATTATTTTGCATAAAAAAATATTTCTTAAATATATTCTATTAACAGTATTGTCGGTTATTATTATAGGAACAACAGCAGTTTATGGACAAGACAGCTTTGAAATACTCTACAAGGAAAAAAATCCTTCCTTCTTACAAATGGACATAGGAAACTATACTGAGCTTTCTAAGCTCGGCATAAAAAAAATCTCCTTCGATAATGAACAGGATTATTTGAATTATCTTGATGAATTAAAAAGTAATGAAAACATCGTATTTGCAGAAGAGAATATCAAGTTCTTTCCTCAAATCATTCCAAACGATCCATATTTGGGAGAGGACGCAGTGGGAAACTTCTATGAGGATGAGTGGGGTCTGGGATATATAAAGGCTGACCAAGCCTGGGAAATTGAAACAGGATCCTCTGACGTTACAGTAGCAGTAATCGATAGTGGTTTTGTACTGAACGACCTTGATTTAGTTAATAGATATGTTCAAGGCTATGACTTTGTAAATAATGATACAAACCCTTCATATGATGATGGTGCATATGATGAAATATCTCATGGGATGATAGTAGCCAAGATAATAGCAGCAGAAGGGAACAACGGTATAGAAAAAGCTGGAGTTACCTGGAACTCCAAAATTATGCCATTAATGGTTTTTGATATTGACAATACTACCGGCGGTGAAAAAAGCACCAGTGGAAGTGCAGAAACAGTTGCCAGTGCCATTATCTATGCTGCTGATAATGGCGCCCATATTATCAATCTTAGCCTTGGCAGCGAGGAATACTCTCGTACAGTGCATGAAGCAGTAAAATATGCCTATGATTTAGGCTGTACTATAGTAGCTGCTGCAGGAAACAATGGTGGAAATGTGATGTACCCTGCGGCTCTCAAGGAAGTTATGGCAGTTGGAGCTGTAGATATTAACGGAAATCTTAAAAACTACTCGGCGTATGGTCCTGAACTATCCTTAACTGCACCGGGTGCAGTAGTTGAAAAATATAACGGATATACTCCAAGCTATGCCCATGGAACCTCTTTTGCTGCCCCCTATGTCAGTGGAGCAGCTGCTCTACTAAAATCGCATAATCCTAATCTTACCAATCAAAACATACAGTGGATATTAGAAAGATCAGCAGATGATCTAGGCAGCCCAAAGTTTGACTCTATATACGGCTATGGGAGCCTAAATATTTATAGAGCCCTTACTGAGGATATAAAATACTTTAAAAATGTTGAATATAAAAGAGTTATGGACATATTTTTAGACCAAATGAGCAATATGGAATGGTCTGAAGTAAATGCTTTGGGTTTCTATTTTGAGGGAGAGGATGTGCCGGGAGCAGATTTCGGTATTTACGCCCTACAAAATGATTTACCAGAGCTATTATCAACAGCACAGTTAGATAGGCTAGTGGAGCTTGGAGTGGGAGCTACCAGACAGGAAGCCATGGTGAAGCTTCAGGAGTCCCTTGTAGAATTTTTAGACTGGACTATTCTGGAAAGACTTCATCTGCTGGATTTGATATTGGGACTCGATGAAACTGGTATCACTAAAACCTGGTATGGATACGACTATAGAACCCAGAGAAAACAACTTAGGTCTCAATTATCCACATCTTTTGAAGAAGCTGTTAAAAATCTTCTCATAGAAAAGAAAACCTATAACCCTTATATAGATAATAACAACAGTTCAGATACAGCATACCTAACAGAAAATGACATATCTGATATAATAGGAATGCCCCTAGACAAAGATTACTTTAAAGTTTCACCTGGCTTCATACATAGAGTGGCATTAGAGACAGTTCAGTCTACTGACATAAAGATTACTACCTACAATAAAGATATGACAGAGCAGAACGGGACTAATACTTTCAGTTCGGAAACCATAGTTAAAGTGGAAAGTCTTTCTGGAAGATGGCATGAAAATGGCTATATAGTGAATTACCGTCTGATTCCCTTTGGTGAATTCAACGGTGATAATATGGTTGATATCTATGATTTAGTTTTAATAGCAAGAAACTTGGAAAAATCTGCTTCAGGTCTGCCATTCTCAGATGTCGACGGTAATGGGACTATTGACATAGTAGACTTAGCAGCTGCAGCACAAAATTATGGAATTAAATATTGAAAGGAGTGAGATATTGAAGAAGTTTTTCAAACTTAGTATTCTATGTATGATATTATTATTTACAGCATTTATACTTACAACATATGCTGTCAACCCGGTAACGGTGAACTTCAATGGATATCCAATGGAATTTGATTCTAATCCCATATTATTGAATGACCTGACGATGGTTCCGATCAGGGACATAACCGAAAGACTGGGTGCCCAAGTGGACTGGATACCTGAAACTAGGGAAATCATTATTCAGCAGGATGATAAAAAAATAGAGCTTCAGATTGATAATCCTGTGGCGACCATAAATTCACAAAAAATCAAGATTGATTCACCACCCGTATTAAGACTGGATAAAACACTGGTACCCTTAAGATTTTTGAGTGAAAACTTCGGTGCCGATGTGGACTGGGATGGTAATACTTATACAGTCTACATAAACCGGGCCGTCGCAAGCATCGACACAGAAAAAGAGGATGTCAAAGTGGGAGAAAGCTTTGACGTTGTAATAAGTCTGGATGAAGCCTATGATATATATGGATATCAGGTGGAAGGGACTTTCAATCATGAAGCTGCTGAAATTGCATCAATCACCACAACCAGCTATATTGATGGTTTGATGTTTAAGAATGAGCATTCCAATGAACAAGGGACTTTTAGTATTATTAAGACAAATGTAGGTAAAGTAAAGGGAAGTGCAGGAGAAGGTGAGATTTTAAGAATAACATTCAAAGCTAAAAAAGAGGGGGATTTAGACTTAAAATTTAAAGAAAATGACATTAAGCTTGTAAACTCATCAACGGAGTTTGCAGCAGTAAAAACAAAATTGAATACAGAGATTAAAATAACGAAATAGGGGGGTAGAAAATGAAAAGAAAAGTTGCACTGTTATTATTAGTCATAATGATATTCTCATTAATGACACCTGTGGCCATGGGGCAGACGTTAAATGAAACTGAAAGAGCCCCATACAGTGAAAGAGATAAGGAAAATGAAGTACAATCTATGAGCATGCAAGAAATAACAGGACCCTATGTAAATATTTGGGGCAATAATGTTGTAACCAGAGGAGACACATTTTATGTGGATATAGCAGTTAGAAATGTTTCAGATTTTTATGGTGCTTCTTTGGATATTAAATACGATTCTAATCTTTTCGAGGTTGTTCCTTATAATGGAAAACCGGTTGATGATTCAGGAAATGTCTTTCTAAAATATGAAACAACAACGGACCCCAATACATACATCAATAGATTTGACCCTAGTGATTCAAGTATCATTCAATATGCCATTTTCATGATGAGTGAGCCGTCCGGTATAAATGTAGTAGAAGAAAAACTTCTGGGAAGTATAGAATTTAGAGTTAAGGATACAGCAGTAGTAACCAATAATTATAAGTTTACTATAGCAAATTCTCAAACAGAATATGATAGCGGCACTGCAAACATCCTTGTAAAATTATCTGATTCAAATGGAGGCCCTATAGGTTTTGATTTCGATGCACATGACGGAAATGTTTATCTTTACGATCCGGCAGATGCAACCGGTGTCATAACTTTAGATTGGAATACCTCTGTATCACAGACTAGTCTAGAGTTGGATGCCCACTGGATAGTACCTGGTGCAGCAGGAGATTATAACGTTAGCTTTGAAGATTATGGAAATCTAACGCAGCCACCGTATGCTTTACTCTTATATGACAATCGTACAAACTACTGGAACAATTATACAGCACAGGAGCCTATATTATTCAGCCAATTGCAGCCAGGCAGCGAGTACTGGGTGCGCAGCTGGGATGACATTGAATTTTCAACCATGACTGAACCTGTTACAGTTACCTTGAATGATGGTACTTCTTTGTTGACATATAACCTTGCAGATGCTAGCGGTACAGGTGTATGGTGGCATGTATTCAGTATTGATGCAAGCGGAAATATTGTTGAGGTAAATACTTTGGACAATAATGGTCCTGCATATTACTTGGATGAACCGGAGATAGATATTACATCTGATTATATTGATGAAACAACAGGGCATATGACTATAACTGGTATTGTATATGATTTTATAGGCCAATATAATGGAATAGAAGTAACAGTAAATGGAAACTCATATCCGACCACGATTAACGGGTCTGGAAATTTCACTATATCAGTGCCGCTTGAGACGGGTGTAAACTTCATTAGTGTAATATATGATTATGGTACCGATAAAGCAATAAAATATACAAACAGACTTTATAACGTATTCCACATAGGTAATACACCTATCTATGATTACGCAAATAATAAATATTCCGGTGATATGGTATTAAGAGTATATGATGATGTACCTATCAATGCAGACTTTAGTACTATGACAGAAATCTATGCAGACCTCTATTACATAGATAAATATAATGGGACTCTTGAGTTAAAGGCTTCAGATGTAGAATTTTCATTAGTGATAGACAAATATATCTTTACAACTGAAGGAATACCATTCAATGCAGGTGAAAAAATTATAGTCAATTTCTACTCTGATGCCAATAAACTAAATCCAATCGGGATAGGTGAATTTGGAATATATCCTACTGCTGAATTTGGAGACCTAAATCATACCGTATATCAAGATACCATAACAGTAAATGGATATCTGGCATTTGCAGATCCGGACTATGATCAGGATCAAGACTTTGACAGCTTAAAGTTATTTGTGAATGAAGACCCTGATGATCCGAACAGTACAGGAATCGAGATTACGAATGTAGATGCAAATGGAAACTTTAGTGTAGATATAACCCTTCAACCTGGAGATAATCACATCGAATTGGAATTAAAATATGACTACGGTTATATGAGCGCTATCAGTAGAAGCAGAACAGATGTCTACTATGATAATGGAACACCTCAAATTTTAGCTCCAACCATAGTTCCATTAGGTCAGCAAACCCATGATGCTTGGAAGGATGGAGAGATTACTGATACCGAACTTAGTGCAATACAAGGGGAACACCCTGATATACCGGTAGATGTGCAGCTGCCAACATCTTCAATAGGTACCGGCTATAGGGAAGCTGTAACCGATGAAAGAGAAGGATATTGGTTAAGCGTAGTCATTAAGGATAATAGCGGAAACCAATTGTATTCTACAATGTCCCCTATTGATCAAACGGAAATAGATAATGGAGTAAAAACAAAATCAGTTCCTGTAGAGGCCTTTGATGGTCTGACATCTGGAGAAACCTATATGATGCTTTCTGAGATCGTATTATACCAAGATGATCAGTCAGTAAATCACAGCTCCTATTCTGCTCCAGAATCATTTACTTACCGGGAGTCAACACAACTAAGTAATGATGCAACACTTAGTGATTTAACTCTAGATGGTGTAACAATAGCAGGATTTAATCCAAGCACATTGAACTACAATATTGTTTTACCAACTAACACAACGATAGCTCCTGTTGTAGATGCAATAGTTAATGATCCAGGAGCTAATATAACTAGTATTACTCAGGCATCTAGTTTGCCTGGAACTGCAACTGTTACTGTAATATCCGAAGATGAAATAACAACTAAAGTTTATACAATTAATTTCACTGTAGATCAATCAAGCACAGCAATTGTGAGTGTAGCTAATAAAAGTGGAGTTAATGGATCGACAGTTACTGTACCAATAACTATTACTAATGGTTCAGGACTAGCTGGATTACAATTTGATTTAAACTACGATCAAACAGTAGTTCAGGTTAATAGTGTAAATTTAGGGACGTCACTAAGCAACTTTGCAGGGCCAATAAATACAGATAATCCAGGAGTAATTGGTATAGCAGTATTTGAATCAAACTTAGATGGTATACAAAGCAGTGACTATACTATAGCAAATATAGAATTCCAACTAATTGGTCAGGCAGATACATCAACAGCATTGACATTAAATAACTTACTTTTAAGTGATGAATCTGGGAATAATATAGAAACTTCGGTACAGAACGGTAGGATCGATATTATTTCGGTTGTATATGGCGATGTAACAGGTGATGGAAATATCAATATCTTTGATGCAATGCAAATCTTAAAACATATAGTCGGCAAAGTAGCACTAGAAGGAAATCCAGCTATCGCAGCGGATGTAACAGGTGATGGAAATATTAACATTTTTGATGCAATGAATGTGTTAAAGTATATAGTTGGTAAGAT
>Ga0209347_1006265_pt1 | contig 10648 bp, 10 predicted proteins | sample AutmiccommuBRH23_FD_187382 | JGI IMG/M metagenome (GOLD analysis project Ga0209347, IMG submission 187382) | Deep subsurface microbial communities from Mt. Terri, Switzerland - Autotrophic microbial communities BRH/23 (SPAdes) (version 2) | ecosystem: Environmental > Aquatic > Deep subsurface >...
AATAGGCAAGGTTCTTGGCCTGCTCGGCGATCGCGTCGGCGATCTTCTGGCGGCCGTAGCCGACATTGACGCAATAAAGGCCGGCGAAGGCGTCGAGGCTGGTCTTGCCCTTGGCGTCGGTGATGTAGACGCCCTCCCCGCCGGTCACGACGCGCGTCGGGCTTTCGCCGCGCGCATGGGCGCCCATGTGGGTCGAGGGGTGAAAGAAATGGTCGCGGTCCCAGGCGGCGAGTTCGTTGGACTGATCGAGCATGGTGTTTTTCCTTTTTGTTCTCAGGCTGCGTCGAGGCAGAGATACTTAAGATCGGTGAAGGCTTCAACGCCGTGGCGGGAACCCTCGCGCCCGATGCCGGACTGCTTGACGCCGCCGAAGGGGATGGGAGCGCCGGTGATCTTTACACGGTTGATGGCAACCATTCCGTAATCGAGCCTGCGTCCCATGCGAAGCTGGCGCGCGCCGTTTTCCGTGACGACATAAGCGACCAGCCCGTATTCCGTGGCGTTGGCGCGGGCGACGACTTCAGCCTCGTCATCGAACGGGGTGACCGCCGCTACCGGACCAAAAGTCTCCTCGCGCATGATCAGCGCATCGTCCGGTACATCGACAAGCAGGGTCGGCCGGTAAAACAGTTTTCCGGCTTCATGGCGTCCTCCACCTGCAAGGCATTTTGCGCCGCGCTTCATTGCATCAGCGACCTGCTCCTCGACCTTCTTCACGGCGCGCTCGTGCATCAGCGGGCCGATGTCGGCGCCTTCGGTCAGTCCGTGTGCTACCCGCAAGGTTTCGATCCGTCTGGCAAAGGCACCGCAGAACCGATCGTAGACCGCCCGCTGAACATAGATGCGGTTCGCCGCGAGGCAGTCCTGCCCTGACGTCGCGAATTTCGCGTCAACTGCGATCGAAACGGCACGGTCGATGTCGGCATCGTCGAAGACGATCATCGGCGCGTGGCCGCCAAGTTCCATGACCAGCCGCTTCATTGTCGCGGCACACTTGCCCGCGATCAGGCGGCCAATCTCGGTCGAGCCAGTGAAACTCATGGCGCGGATGCGGGCATCGTCGCACATCACGCCGACGATGGTCGCGGCGTCGCCGGTGACGACATTGAAGACGCCGGCGGGCAGGCCGGCGCGCTCGCCGAGTTCGGCCAGGGCCAGCGCCGACAGCGGCGTCTCGGAGGAAGGATGAGCGACGATTGTGCAGCCGGCGGCAAGCGCAGCGGCCGCCTTGCGGGTCAGCATCGCACAAGGGAAATTCCAGGGCGTCACCACGCCGACGACGCCAAGCGCTTCGCGACGCACCAGCATTTCGGCGTCGGGCAGGTGGCTGGTCACATTCTCGGCATTGAGGCGCTTGGCCTCTTCGGCATACCATTCGACAAAGGACGCGGCATAATCGATTTCGCCCAGCGACTCCGCCAGCGGCTTGCCCTGCTCAAGCGTCATCAGCAATGCGAGGTCCTGCTTCGCAGCAACGATCAGATCGAACCATTTGCGCAGGACTTTCGAACGCTCCTGCGGCATCAGCGAACGCCATTTCGGCAAGGCAAGCGAAGCTGCATCGATGGCCCTGGAGGTCTGGCCGGCATCGAGCGCTGCAACCCAGGCGACGCTTACGCCGCTGCCCGGATCTGCAACCTCAAAGCTGTTTCCTGGGCCGCTCGCCGTCCATTGGCCGTCGACATAGGCAAGCTCGCGATACAGCCGGCGGTCGGCGAGCCGGTCGAGAGCATCATGGCGTGCGGGGCGTGCGAAATGCGCGGACATCGCTGCAGGTCTCCGGTGCGGTTGATGCTGGAAGCGTATTCCAGACGGCCTGGAGAAAGAGGCTGTTTGGTTGCCCGGCACGAGAGAGTCTCTCTCATTTCAACGGAAAATCAGCGCTTTTGGTCTGTCAGGTCTTGGGCAGGGGAAGCAGGTTGGCGATCGGCACCGCTGTCTCATCCTTGACCGTCTTGGTGACGATGTAGGTGAAGTAGCGGTCGATGCCGATCTCGCGCTCGAGCAGCCCATCGACAACGCGCTGGTAGGCATCGATATCGCGCGCCATCACCTTCAGCAGGTAGTCGACGCCGCCGCCTACCGACCAGCAGATGACGATCTCCTCGCAGTCGCGCACCACGCGCTCGAAGCGCTCGAAATCGGCCTGTCGGTGACTCCTGAGCGTCACCTCCATGAGCACGACGGCGACCGGGGCAACGCTGCGCATATCGATGGTCGCGTGATAGCCGCTGACCACGCCGGCCTTCTCCAGCCTGCGCAGCCGCATCCAGCAGGGCGTCGGCGACAGGCCGACTTTCTCGGCCAGCCTGAGCTTGGTGATCCGCCCGTCACGCTGGATGGCGTCGAGTATCTTGAGGTCGGTCGCGTCGAGCTTGATGCCTGCCATCGGGTATCCGGAAATTGTGTGTCGGACAGCATGATGTCTCAAGTTTTAGATTGTCAATTGGACTGATTTCGCTTTCAATGAAATCATGACACTTTGGCGCCCCGATCCCGCGCTGGTGCGGAGGCCGGCTTATTTGTCGCTGGCGGAGCAGATTGCGCGGGCGATTCATGATGGACGGCTGGAAAACGGCGCGCGGCTGCCGACGCATCGCAAGATGGCGGAGGATCTCGGCCTGTCGGTGCAGACGGTCAGCCGCGCCTATGAGGAACTGATCCGGCGCGGGCTGGTGTCGGGCGAGATCGGCCGCGGTTCCTTCGTGCAGACGCTGCGCACCGAGCCGGCACCGCCCTATCTGCCGGAACGGCCGGGCGAGGTGATCGACCTGTCGATCCTCAAGCCGGTCTGCGAGGCCATGCATCTCGACAGGATGAAGCAGGCGCTGGGCTGGCTGTCGGAAAACCTGCCGGTGAGCTCGGCGCTTTCGTTTCGCCCCAACATGGTGTTTCCGCGCCACCGCGCCGTCGCCGCCGACTGGCTGAAACGCTGCGGGCTCACGGTCGCGCCGCAGAATATCAGCGTGACCAATGGCGCCACGGCCGGCATGACGGTGGCGCTGATGAGCGTCGCGCCGCCCGGCTCGACGGTCGCGGCCGAAGCCATCTGCCACCACACGCTGGTGCCGCTGGCGACCTATCTCGGCTTCAAGCTCGAGGGCCTGGCGATCGACGAGGACGGGCTGGTGCCCGCCGCGCTGGACGAGGCCTGCAACCATTCCGACATTCGCGCCGTGTTCGTCCAGCCGTCGGTGATCAACCCGACCGCGACGCTGATGAGCGAGGCGCGAAGGCGGGCAATCGTTGAGGTTGCGCGCAAACACGACCTCGCCATCATCGAGAATGACGTGCTCGGCCCGCTGGTCGAGAACGCGCCGCCGCCGATTGCCGCGCTGGCCCCGGAGCGCACGCTTTATGTGACCAGCTTCACCAAGATCGTGGTGCCGGGACTGCGCATCGGCTACCTCGCGGCACCCGACCGCTACGTCGCGGCAGTGGCCAACCGGCACCTGGTGTCGAACTGGATGGCCACGCCGATGGTCGCCGAAATCGCCTCCAAATGGGTTGTCGACGGCACGGCGCTCGAACTGGTGAACTGGCAACGCAAGGCATTGCATCGCCGGCACGCCATCGTCTCGGAAGTGCTCGGCGACATCGAATACATGGCGCACCGCGAGAGCCTGCATGTGTGGCTGCCACTGCGCGGCAACCGCGGCGAAGAGACCTTCGTCGCGCAGGCCCGCCTGCAGGGCGTGGCGATAGCCCCCGGATCGTCATTCAAAACGTCAGATGCGCCCTGGAGCCCGGCCGTCAGAATCTCGCTCGGCTCGACCACCGAGGATGAGCTGCGCATCGGGCTTGCCACGGTGGCGCGGCTGCTGCTGGGAGATCCCGAGCACCTGCTGCTCGCCATCTAGCGACACGGTGTCGACGAGGCTTGCGCGCTGACGTGGACGGATTTTTTTGCAAGCCGCTTTAGTCGCCAAAAAAGAGTCAAGCCGGCCAACGGCTTGACTGACACAAGGGCGAGCGATGCCCTGAAATTTGTACACAGCATGCCTGTTGCCGCGCAAATCGAGCCGGCAAGCGAACGGATGCGCGCCGAGGCATGGCGTTTTACCGCATGCTGGCTGCGCGGACGGGCCGCCAATGAGCAGCACGATACTCCTCATTCGTGAAAATTGTACTGATTTTATTTTGTTGATTGACATGATTTGATATCTTCCCCATCGTTGGGGCAAGAAGGCTTCAAGGCCACGGGGAACTGTATGATCGCGCCCATCATCAAGATTGACGCCATCGCCAAGAGTTTCGGCACCTTCAAGGTGCTGGACGGGTTGTCGATGGAAGTGAAGCCCGGAGAGAAGCTGGCGCTGATCGGTCCGTCCGGCTCGGGCAAGACGACAATACTGCGTATCCTGATGACGCTGGAACGGATCGACGACGGGCACATCCAGATCGACGGCGAAGAACTCTACCATATGGAGAAGAACGGCGCCCTGGTGCCGGCCGACGAGCGCCACCTGACACGGATGCGGCAGAAGATCGGCATGGTGTTCCAGCTGTTCAACCTGTTTCCGCACAAGTCGGTCATCGACAACGTGACCCTGGCCCCAATGCTGTCGAAGGGCACGCCGCGGGCCGAGGCCGAAAAGCGGGCGATGGAACTGCTCGACATGGTGGGCCTGGCCGAAAAGGCCAAGGCGATGCCGGCGCAGCTTTCCGGCGGCCAGAAGCAACGCGTGGCAATTGCCCGCGCGCTGGCATTGTCACCCAAGATCATGCTGTTCGACGAAGTCACTTCGGCGCTCGATCCCGAACTGGTCGAGGAGGTGATGAACGTGATGAAGAAGCTCGCCGCCGAGACCGACATGACCATGCTTCTGGTGACGCACGAGATGGGCTTTGCCCACGAGTTCGCCGACCGGGTGCTGTTTTTCGACGGCGGCAAGATCGTCGAAGAGGGCAAGCCCGACGACATATTCAGCAATCCGAAACAGGAGCGAACACAGGGCTTCCTGAAGAAGATCATCGCGGCCGGACATCGCGTCTGACCGCCATGCCGCGGCGCCAAGCCGCAAGAATGAGAAGAACAACAAGGAGTTGGGAACGATGAAAATGAAGACAACACTTGCCGGCGCCACCGGACTTGCCATGCTGGCTTCCTTCGCGGTTTCGGGCCCGGCCATGGCCGACAAGCTCGAAGACCTGAAGGCGCAGGGTTTTGCGCGCGTCGCCATCGCCAATGAGCCACCGTTCACGGCCGTGGCCGCCGACGGCAAAGTGTCGGGCGCTGCCCCCGACGTGGCGCGCGAAATCTTCAAGCGCCTCGGCGTTGACGAGATCGTCGCGTCGATTTCGGAATATGGCGCAATGATCCCCGGCCTTCAGGCCGGCCGCTTCGACGTTGTGACCGCGGGCCTGTTCATGAAGCCCGAGCGCTGCGCCGCCGTGGTCTATTCCGAACCGGTGCTGTGCGACGCCGAGGCGCTGCTGGTGAAGAAAGGCAACCCCAAGGGTTTCCAGAGCTACGCCGACATTGCCAAGGACGAAAGCGCCACGGTCGGCGCGCCGGGCGGCGGCACAGAGGAAAAGCTGGCGCTCGACGCCGGCGTGCCGCGTGACCGCGTCATCGTGGTGCCGGATGGCCAGAGCGGCCTGAAGATGGTCCAGGACGGCCGCATCGACGCCTATTCGCTGCCGGTGCTGTCGATCAACGACCTGATGATGAAGGCCAACGATCCCAACCTCGCCGTCGTGGCGCCGGTGGTTGGCGCGCCGGTCTATTGCGATGGCGCCGCGTTCAAGAAGGGCGACGAAGCCCTGCGCGACGCCTATGACGTGGAACTGGCGAAGATGAAGGAATCCGGCGACTTCGCCAAGATCATCGAGCCCTACGGCTTCTCGGCCGCAGCCGCCATGTCGACATCGCGCGAGAAGCTCTGCTCGCAGTAAAGGCGCCACCTCCTTCTCTCCTTGTCGGGAGAAGGATGCCGGACAAGCGGATGAGGGGCGCGGCCCGCCCTGCCCTTCATCCGTCAGCCCGCATCAGCGCCCAACAATTTATCGGGAAACACGGACCCCATGATCGACTGGACCGGCTATATCGGCCTTATCCTCGACGGCGCGCTGGTGACCATCCAGCTCACCATCATGGGATCGGCGCTGGCTCTGGTCATGGCATTCGTGGCCGGTCTTGGCCGGCTGTCGCGCTTCCTTGCCGTGCGGTCGCTGGCAACGGCCTATATCGAATTCTTTCGTGGCACCTCGATCTTCGTGCAGCTTTTCTGGGCCTATTTCGTGCTGCCCTTCCTCGGCATCACGCTGACGCCGCTGCAGGCGGGCGTGCTGGCGCTGGGGCTGAATGTCGGCGCCTACGGGGCGGAGGTGGTGCGCGGCGCCATCCAGTCCATCGGCAAGGAACAGTATGAGGCCTGCGTGGCGCTCAATCTCGGCCGCTGGCAAAGCATGCGCCATGTAATCCTGCCGCAGGCATTGCTGCTGATGCTGCCGACCTTCGGCAACAACGTCATAGAATTACTCAAGGGAACCGCTGTCGTCTCGCTGATCTCGCTCTCCGACCTCACCTTCCAGGCGCAGGTGGTGCGGGCGCAGACCGGCAACACGCTGGTGCCTTTCACGACGGCGCTGCTCATCTATTTCGCGCTGGCCTCGCTGATCGGCTGGGGCATGCGAAGCCTTGAGCGCCGCATGGCGCGCGGCCTCGACGGAGTGCGCGTCTGATGGAATGGGACTGGGCCTTTGTCTGGCAGATCTTTCCGACGATGGTCGAGGGCGCCAAGATCACGATTCTCGCGACCCTGCTGGGTTCGGTGCTGGCGGCCATCGTGGGACTGGGAATCGCGCTCGCCCGGCGCTCGTCCAACCGCGTATTGTCGCGCAGCGTCGGTTTCGCCGCCGAGTTCATCCGCGGCACACCGCTTCTGGTGCAGCTCTATTTCATCTTCTACGTGCTGCCCGACATCGGCATTCTCCTGGCACCGCTGGTTGCCGGCGTCATCGGCCTTGGCCTTCACTACGGTACCTATACAGCCGAAGTCTATCGAGCCGGCATCGACAACGTGCCGCGCGGCCAGTGGGAAGCCGCCAAGGCGTGCAACATCTCGGCGCGCCAGACCTGGGTGCACATCATCATCCCGCAGGCACTGCCGCCGATGATCCCGGCGCTGGCCAATTATTTCATCGCCATGTTCAAGGAAACGCCGCTGCTTTCGGCGATCACCGTGCTCGAGCTGATGAACCAGGCAAAAAGCGTCGCCAATTCGAGCTACCGCTACATCGAGCCGATCACCATGGTCGGCGCATTTTTCCTTGCCATCAGCCTGGTGGCGGTGTTCGGCCTGCGCTGGCTCGAACGTCGCTACGGCCACATCGAAGCCTGACCATCATGCCCAAGACAGAAATTCGCTTGCGCGACGCCCGACCCGATCTGGAGGCGCGGCCGCTGCCCAAGCGCATAGGCCTGATCATCCTTGCCACCGACCATACGAGCGAACCCGATTTTGCGCGCATGGTGGCGAGCGAGCGGATCGGCGTCTATGTGGCGCGCATTCCCTATGCCAACCCGACGACGCCCGACAATCTGCGCCGCATGCAGCCGACGCTGACCGATGGCGCGGGGCTGATCCTGCCGGGCGAGGAACTGGACGCCATCTGCTATTCCTGCACCGCGGCCTCCGCCGTCATCGGCGACGCGGAAGTGGCCGCCGCGATCAACGCGGCAAAGCCGGGCACACCGGTGGTGACGCCGCCGCTGGCGGCGACGCGCGGCCTCAAGGCGCTTGGCGCCAAACGGATCAGTATCCTGACGCCCTATACGGTCGAGACCAGCCGGCCGATGGCCGCCTATTTCGAGCGCAACGGCTTCGACATCGCCAGCTTCACCTGCCTTGGTTTCGAGGATGACAGGGAAATGGCGCGCATCGCGCCTCGCACGATCATGGAACTGGCGCGCGAGGCGATGGCAACAGATGCCGAGGCGCTGTTTGTTTCCTGCACCGCGCTGCGTGCAGCGCTTGCCGTTCCTGACGTGGAAAGGGCGCTTGGCAGGCCGGTGGTGAGCAGCAACCTGGCGACGGCCTGGAATTGCCGGCGGCTGTGCGGCGACGACGCACCCCGTGCCGAATTCGGTCGGCTGATGACACTTCCGATGGCCGTGACGGAATGATGCCCATGGATTTCATCACGCTCGACGACATCCTGGAGGCCCGCAAACGCATTGCCGGCAAGGTGGTGGAAACGCCGACCGTTCTGTCGCCCTCGCTCAGCGCACTGGCCGGCGTGCCGGTTTACCTGAAACTCGAACACCGCCAGACGACCGGCAGCTTCAAGCTGCGGGGCGCGTCGAACGCCATCGCTTCGCTCTGTGCCGACGAGAAAAGCCGCGGCGTGACGGCAGCCTCGACCGGCAATCATGGGCGCGGGCTGGCGCACGCGGCCAGGATCGAAGGCATGCGCGCCGTGATCTGCATGTCGAAACTGGTGCCCGACAACAAGCTGTCGGAAATCCGCAATCTCGGCGCGGAAGTGCGCATCGTCGGCAACAGCCAGGACGACGCCCAGGAAGAGGTCGAGCGGCTGGTCGCCGAGGACGGGCTGATCATGCTGCCGCCCTTCGACCATCCGGCGATCGTTGCCGGACAGGGAACGGTGGGGCTGGAGATCATCGAAGCGGTGCCGGATGCGGCGACCGTTCTGGTTCCACTGTCGGGCGGCGGGCTGGCGGCGGGCATCGCCGCAGCCGTCAAGGCGCGCAAGCCGGATGCCAAAGTCATCGGCATCTCGATGGCACGGGGCGCCGCGATGAAGGCCAGTCTCGACGCCGGCAGACCGGTGCTGGTCGAGGAACTGCCGACACTGGCCGATTCGCTCGGAGGCGGCGTCGGCCTGGACAACCAACTGACCTTCGCCATGTGCCGCGACCTGCTGGACGAGGTGATCCTGCTGTCGGAGGACGAAATCGCCGCCGGCATCCGCCACGCCTACGAACAGGAGCGCGAAATCATCGAGGGCGGCGGCGCGGTGGGAATCGCCGCGCTTTTGGCCGGCAGGATCAAGTCGGACGGGCCGGTGGTGGCGCTGCTTTCGGGCCGCAACATCGACATGGCGCTGCACCGCGCGATCGTCTGCGGCGACGCCCCTGCAAGCGGGGAGCAAGCGGCATGAGCCGGATGACCATACTGACCGAGGCCGACCTGCGCGGCGTCGTGAAACTCGATCTCGACGCCGTGGCCTGCGTGGAAAACGCCTTCAAGGCGCTGGCGACGCTGCCGGTGGCGATGCCGCCGATCCTGCGGCTCGACATTCCCGAGCACCATGGCGAGGTCGACGTGAAGACCGCCTATGTTCCCGGCATCGACGGCTTTGCCATCAAGATCAGCCCCGGCTTCTTCGACAACCCGAAGATCGGCCTGCCGAGCACCAGCGGCATGATGGTGCTGTTTTCGTCGAGGACCGGACAGGTGGAGGCATTGCTGCTCGACAATGGCTACCTGACGGACGTGCGCACCGCCGCTGCCGGCGCGGTGGCGGCCAAGCATCTTTCGCGCGAGGATTCCTCGATCGCGGCGATCTTCGGCGCCGGCGTGCAGGCGCGGCTGCAGCTCGAGGCGCTGATGCTGGTGCGGCCTATCGCCGAGGCGCGGATCTGGGCGCGCGATGGCGTCAAGGCCAAGGCAGCGGCGGCCGACCTGCGCGAGCGGCTGGGCATACTGGTGCGCTACGAGCCGGAGCCGGACCACGCCGTGACCGGCGCCGACATCATCGTCACCACCACGCCTTCGACCGAGCCGCTGCTCAAGGCGGCCTGGCTGTGGCCCGGCCAGCACATCACCGCGATGGGCTCGGACGCCGAGCACAAGAACGAGATCGAGCCGGCAATCGTGGCGCGCGCCGGGCTCTATGTCGCCGACAGGCTGAGCCAGACGCGGCTGCTCGGCGAATTGCACCACGCCATTGAAGCTGGGCTGGTCGGCGCCGACGCCGGGTTCGCCGAGCTTGGCCAGATCATCGCCGGCCAGGCGAGAGGGCGCAAATCGCCCGGCGACCTGACGGTGGCCGACCTGACCGGCACCGGCGTGCAGGACACGGCCATCGCCACGCTTGCACGCGACCGCGCGCTGGCCGCCGGCGCCGGCACGCCATTCGACAGCTGACATATGGCCGCGAGGCCCAAGAAAATGAGGAAACGCCTGACATGACCGAACCCAGACTGAAATTTTCGCGCGACGAGTTTGACGAGCGGCTGGCCAAGACCAGGCAGGCCATGGAGGTGCGCGGCATCGACCTGCTGATCGTCTCGGACCCGTCCAACATGGCCTGGCTGACCGGCTATGACGGCTGGTCATTCTACGTGCACCAGGCGGTGATCGTGCCGCCGACCGGCGAGCCGCTGTGGTTCGGGCGCGGCCAGGACGCCAACGGAGCCAAGCGCACCGCCTATCTCGATCACGGCAACATCGTCGGCTACGCCGATCACTATGTGCAGTCGACCGAGCGGCACCCGATGGATTTCCTGTCGACGGTGATCAGCGAGCGCGGCTGGAGCAATCTGCGGACCGGCGTCGAGATGGACAATTACTATTTCTCTGCCGCCGCCTTTGGCGCCCTGCAGAAGCACCTGCCCAATGCGCGCTTCGTCGACGCCACGGCGCTGGTCAACTGGCAGCGCGCCGTGAAGAGCCCG
>Ga0209347_1006267_pt1 | contig 10647 bp, 10 predicted proteins | sample AutmiccommuBRH23_FD_187382 | JGI IMG/M metagenome (GOLD analysis project Ga0209347, IMG submission 187382) | Deep subsurface microbial communities from Mt. Terri, Switzerland - Autotrophic microbial communities BRH/23 (SPAdes) (version 2) | ecosystem: Environmental > Aquatic > Deep subsurface >...
GGGTTCAGCGTTCCGGGTACGGGGGTTCAAGATTCAAAGTTCAATGTTCAAGGCCCCTTTTAAAACCTTTCGTACTTGGTACCTCGTACCTCGTACTTTCATCCCCCCACATCATGAAGCGAGCTCCGCTCTGCTTCATGGCTGCCTACTTTTCACCGGCCTACCTGCCAGCAAAAATCTTAAGGGTGAGCATAGTCGACATCTTTCGCGCCCTGTTTTTCGCGATGGCCACCACTTCCCCTTCATAAAGCTCATCAAGGGTCTCAAACCACAGGTTCAGCCATAAGCCAAAATGCAGGGGGTTGATACCCCCTTCCGTCACTGAGTCAACATGCTGGTGAACGGCCAGAGGGTTTCCCAGGTATGTCCGCTTCAGGAATAGCTGGCTTTCCCAGAAATCCGTCAACCGGCTCAGGTGGACGTCCCAATCCGTAACTATGGCATTGAATATTGGCCCCAAAGTCTCATCAACTCGGATCTTCGCGTAAAAAGTATTTACGAGCCGGCTTACATCTTCCCTGTTTCTGATATCGTGCTTTGTTGCCATCGTTGCCATGTGTATTAATTAAAACCAGGTAAACTTATTGCAACCCTGCCGGGACAGATTTAACTATTTCCATCAAGTCCGGGTGCAAATCCGGGCCCGTTCTTCATCGGGGCCCTATTATACTCGCCGCTACTTTACGGGCTTTTCATGCGGGTAAAACCGGAAACCTGAACCCTAACGGATTATTGTTGCGATTCCCGAACGACCTTCCTCTCCGAGCGCTCCCCGAACCACCATTTGGGTTTTGCCGCCTTGCCAACCAGGCCGAATTTCTGGATGGCGTGTTCGCTGATATGAGCGATTAGTTGCTCCACAGAATCGGTAACATACAGGAGTTTCATATCTTCTTCGCTGATACTTTCTTCCAGGGCCATTAGTTTAATATGATCGCAAAGTTCCCTATGGTACTCCGAGCCGAAGATCACCACCGGGAAATCCTTGATCATCCCTGTCTGTATCAGCGTAAGGGATTCGAACAACTCGTCGAGCGTCCCTATCCCACCCGGCATTACCACAAAGGCGTAGGAATACTTTATCAGCAGGAACTTCCTCACAAAAAAATAGGGGATATCAATCCAGGCGTGCAGGTAAGGGTTGGGTTCCTGTTCCTTAGGCAGGATGATGTTGCAGCCCACCGAAGTGCCGCCTGCCTCAAAGGCACCTTTGTTGGCAGCCTCCATGATCCCGGGCCCACCTCCCGTCATAACGGTAAACCCAAGGCCGCTTAGCGCGGCCCCGATCTCCTCTGCCTTTTTATAAAAGGGGTGTTCCGGCTTAAAACGAGCTGACCCGAAGACCGTTACACAGGGCCCGAGGAAATGCATCTTCCTGAATCCGCGGATAAAACTCCATTGTACCCTGAAAGTAAACAGCAATTCCTTAAAACGTGAACGGGGGCCGCTCAGGAATTTAGTCTCTTCCTTTTCCAGTTGAAATTTTCCGTTATGCCTGGCCATGTATGTATGTGTTTAAAATTCAACCCTCCTTGGAGGGGGTGGCTGTAAATCTATGAAAATCAAGGATGGCATTCCAGTACCGTTGCGCCATGCCGCATTTCCGGGGCAGGGGAGAGATAGGGGACCCCCAGGCCAAGGCCCCTTAAGATAAAAAGGATCCCGACAAATATCACGACGGCCGGGATCATCCGTTTTACGCGCGGCCTTAACGAAGTTTTTGCAAAATTTCCCAGGTACACTGCCGAACTCATCAAAGGGATAGTGCCCATGCCGAAAGCGGTCATAAACAAGGCGCCCTGAAGGGGTTCACCCAATGCAAGCGAACCCAATACGGCCATATAAACAAGGCCACAGGGCAGCAGTCCGTTCAGGAAACCAATAGTAAGAAAGGTATCCGGGCCCCGCTTTCCCAATTCCTTTCCCAACCGGGTTTTTATTCCGGATACCATCCGGAATACCGGTTGAAGTAATCGATGTCCAAATTTGTGGTTTAAGGGGAGTAATACAGCAAGGATCATCAGCAGGCCAATAGCGACGGACAGTTTTTGCTGCATCCCGAAAACCCCCAGGCCTTTGCCCAGGATCCCGAAAAGTAGCCCGATGGCGCTATAAGCCATTATCCTCCCCATGTGGTAGGCCCCGAGCTGTATGGATCCTTTCAGGTGGTTTTTACGGTCTACCGGCAGCATAAAGGCAATCGGGCCGCACATGCCCAGGCAATGCAGGCTCCCCATAAATCCCAGAAGAAGTCCCGGCAGGATCATCTTTTTAATGTTTTGGCCGATCCGGGGAGGTGTTCCCTTTTCATAAAACTAAGGCGCTCTTTTTGCAGATATTCCTTTCCGGAGGTTTCCCAGCTGATGGTGAGGTCCCACCGTCCTTCAGGCAGGCGCCATTCAGGGACCAGCATAGCCGAATCCGTTAGTTTGATCGGAAGTTCGAAATCTAGTTTTCTGTTTGAAGGCCTGTAAAGGGCAATATTCCCCTTTATTGCGCTATGGTCCCAGTTTCCCGGAAAGAGCAGTAACAGGCCCGATGTGTTTTGCTCCAATCTGATCCTGCCTTCCAGGGAACCGGCATTTCTGGAAGCATCAATCTGGTTCTGGAAATCGAGCTCTTTCTCGTAATAATGATCCGTTACCAGGTCGTGGTTGGCTTTTTCATCCGTACTTGCAAGGACAACAAAATACAGGATAAAGGTTATAAACGCCGCAAATGCTATCACAATTCCCGTTCCCCAACTAATTTTCATGTTTTTTAGAATTTATTCAGTCCCTATATAATATCAGGGGGCCGTGGTTAATTATAACTCCTCGGTGCCAGGAAGCGAACGCTGGCCGTTTCCACCAGTTCTCCGCCACTGTACACCCCAATCTTCAGTTTGTCTTTATCGCCATTAAGGTCCCGGTTATTGATTTCGATAAACAGGGTGCCTTCCGCCAGGCGTTCTGCCGGCACATCAAAATTTGCATTGGATACCAGGATTACCTTGCCGGGATGCGAAAGCAGTTCAAAATGTACATCGGCAATATCCGCTGTGGTTTTATTCAGCAGTTTGTAGGTAAACACATTGCTGATGACATTACCTTCCTTACGTTCATATAACTGCCCCGGGAGCCGGAGGATGTTGGCCTCCAGATCGTTTCTCAATGATAGCATACCTGCCAGTACGCCGGTGAGGATAACGAGTACCGCCGTATACCCTTTTAAGCGGGGGGTAAATTTGAATTTCGCCTTTTTTACAATATTCTCTTCGCTTGCGTACCGGATAAGCCCTTTGGGCAGGTCTACCTGTTCCATCATATGGTCGCAGGCATCTATACATGCCGTGCAGTTTACACATTCGAGCTGGGTACCGTTCCTGATGTCGATCCCGGTCGGGCAGACATGTACACACTGAAAGCAGTCGATACAATCGCCATATCCCAGGGCATCCCTGTCCTCATTTTTCCTGAATTTCTTCCGGCCCTTTTCTTTTTCACCGCGTTTATGGTCGTAGGCCACAACAATTGATTTATTGTCGAGCAAGACCCCTTGCATCCGGCCATAGGGGCAAGCAATGATGCACACCTGTTCGCGAAACCAGGCAAAGACGAAGTAAAAAACCGCGGTAAAAATCAGCAGGGAGACCAGGGTACTCAGGTGCTGCAGGGGCCCGTCGCTGATATTGGCAATTAACCTGTCGCCTCCGATAAGGTAGGCCAGGAAGACATTCGCTATCAGGAAGGAGATTATAAAGAATACCGTCCATTTGAAAACACGTTTCCTGATTTTCTCCCCGTTCCAGGCTTGCCTGTCGAGGCGAATCTGGGCACCGCGGTCTCCCTCGATCCAATATTCTATACGCCGGAAGACCATCTCCATAAAGATGGTCTGTGGACACATCCACCCGCAGAAAATCCGGCCATAGGCCACGGTGAAAAGGGCTATGAAGATCACCCCGATGATCATGGCGACAACAAAGAGGTGAAAATCCTGAGGCCAGAATGGCAGGCCAAAAATATTAAACCTGCGTTCCAGCACATTGAACATCAGGAACTGGTGCCCGTTAATTTTTACAAAAGGCGACAGTAGCAGGAAGACCAGGAGGACATAACTTACCCACTTCCTGTATTCGTAAAATCGCCCCGAAGGTTTTTTGGGAAAAACCCAGGCCCGCTTACCTTCCTCATTGATGGTTCCTATGGAATCCCTGAAATTTTCGTCATTCGCCATTTGCCTGTCTTCTCTCCGGGGTTATTCAGAACTCCGTCTCCGTATTATCGATTATCACTTTAAGAGTGGTACTGTCTACCTGTTCCACTTCCACTTCGTCGACCCTCGCATCGGGATCAACCCACAGGTCTCCTTCCGGTTCTTTGGGATCCGCAGGGGTATGTCCGTGAAGGCTCAGGACATAACTGGCTACCTGTGCCATTTCATTGGGTTTCAGGTTGGTCTTCCAGGAGATCATCCCCTTGCCGGGCCTCCCGCCTTCTGAAATGGAATTAAAGACATTTTTTATCCCACCCCCGAGGATCCAGTAATCGTCTGTAAGATTCGGCCCTATGCCGCCGCCGCCATCAACCTTATGGCATACCGCGCAATTAGACACAAATATGGTTTCGCCTGCCTTGATATCGGTGTCCCCTGTAAGTATCTCAACGGTATTCACGTCTACCAGGTCTGTGGCCGTTTTTTTATATGCTTCCACAGCCTCCCGGGCTGCGGCTATCTCGCGTTCGTATTCGAGCTGCTGGTCATAACCCCCGAAAATATGGAAACGCGCCATATACACTATTCCGAAAATGATGGTTATATAGAACATATATACCCACCAGGGGGGAAGCTTGTTATCTAGTTCCCTGATACCGTCGTAGTTGTGGTCCAGGATTATCTCGTGCTCCTCCTCCACGGGTTTGGAGCCCAGGAGTTTTTTATACATCCTTTTGGCCCAGTCCCAGCTCCATTGGGTTTCCTTTTTTGCCAGGTAACGTTGTTTAGCCTCTTCGGAAAGGGTGTTGAACATCACATTTTCTATGGAGGCCAGGATCAGTTCTATGGCAATAAGGATCAGTAATACCAATAGCAGGAAGATGCTGGTAACGGGGTAAGCTATAATGGCCGGCTGGCTGCCGCTGTCTATAAAATACTCCATCAATCCGAAGATCAGAAAGAAGAAAAGGGGGATCCTTATCCACCAGGCTGAGGAATTTTTCATGGGTTTTGATTTTGAGGTTGATGATCATCATCCAGGGGCAGTTCGCTAACTTCCCTGATATGTTCTTTGGATGCCGTGAAGACCCACCAGAAGAGGATGCTAAAGAAAACAAAGAAGATCAGCAGGGAGACCATCGGGTAGGTGGCGATTCCCTCAATACTTTCCATATGGCTTTTAACAAATTTCAACATAGCCTTTTATTTTTTGGTGATTGTTTCGTTGGTTGGGTCTACTTTGATGTCCGTGCCGAGACGTTGCAGGTAGGCGATCATTGCAATGATTTCCCGGTCGCGCATTTCCACGAAAGGAGTTCCTGATTCCTGGGCCTGCTTTTTGTCGGCATCATATGACTGTGCAAAATCCGGGTCGGTGTAAAGGTTTTTTTCAATCTGCAGGGCCTGTTCGTCCATGTTCTTTTCCGCCTGCGCAATATCTTCTTCCGAGTAAGGCACACCCAACTGGACCATGGTGCGCATCTTCGTTTCTATATTGCTCCTGTCCAGTTTATCTGTTACAAGCCATTGGTAGGCCGGCATGATAGACCCTGAAGAGGTGCTCTGGGGGTCGTACATATGGTTCAGGTGCCAGTTATCCGAGTATTTGCCGCCTACCCTGTGCAGGTCGGGGCCCGTTCGCTTGCTGCCCCAGAGGAAAGGGTGGTCATAGACATATTCACCGGCTTTGGAGTATTCCCCGTACCGTTCCACCTCACTTCTGAAAGGACGGACCATCTGGGAATGGCAGCCTACGCATCCTTCCCGTATATAAAGGTCACGGCCCTCCAGTTCAAGGGGGGTGTATGGTTTTACACTGCTGATAGTGGGGATATTCGACTTAACCAGGATGGTTGGCACGATCTGGATGATCCCCCCGATAAGGATGGCAATAGTCGCGAAGATGGTCAGCTGTATGGGCTTTCGCTCCAGCCAGTTGTGGTAGGTTTCCCCTGCAATCCTCCTTTTGGATACCCGTACCAGGGCAGGTGCTTCGGCCAGTTCATCTTCCACCTTGCTGCCGGCACGTACCGTTTGCACAATGTTATAAAGCATCACTATAAAACCGAGGATGTACAAAGTGCCGCCTATGGCCCGCATCCAGTACATGGGCATGATCTGGTTAACCGTTTCCAGGAAATTGCCATAAACCAGCGTGCCGTCGGGGTTGAAGTCTTTCCACATCAGGGCCTGGGTAAACCCGGCGACATACATGGGCAGGGCATAGAGGATAATCCCAAGGGTTCCTATCCAGAAATGCAGGTTTGCCATGGGCAGGGAATGTAAGCGTGTTTTGAACATTTTAGGGACCAGCCAGTACACCATTCCAAAAGTCAGGAAGCCGTTCCAGGCAAGGGCGCCCACGTGCACGTGCGCTATGATCCAGTCGCTGAAGTGGGCAATCGCATTTACATTTTTCAGAGACAGCATGGGGCCTTCAAAGGTGGCCATCCCGTAGCCGGTTATGGCGACGACCATGAATTTAAGCACAGGGCTGGTACGAACCTTGTCCCAGGCTCCCCGAAGCGTCAACAAACCGTTGATCATCCCACCCCATGAAGGGGCTATAAGCATAATTGAAAAGGCCACCCCAAGGTTCTGTGCCCAGTCTGGCAAAGAGGAATATAACAGGTGATGGGGTCCCGCCCATATATAGATAAAAATAAGCGACCAGAAGTGCACAATGGAGAGGCGGTATGAATATATTGGCCGGTTAGCGGCTTTTGGGACAAAATAATACATCAGCCCCAGGAAGGGCGTTGTAAGGAAAAATGCCACGGCATTGTGGCCGTACCACCATTGTACCAGGGCATCCTGTACCCCTGCATAAACCGAGTAGCTTTTCATGGCGGAAACAGGAAGCTCCAGGCTGTTGAAGATGTGGAGCACGGCTACGGTAACAAAAGTGGACAGATAGAACCATATGGCGACGTAAAGGTGTCGCTGCCTCCTCCTGAGCATAGTGCCTATCAGGTTCCAGCCGAAGGCAACCCAGACCAGGGCAATGGCCAGGTCAATTGGCCATTCAAGTTCCGCGTATTCCTTGGAGGTGGAGTACCCCAGTGGCAGCGAGATGGCTGCTGCGACAATAATGGCCTGCCATCCCCAGAAATTAAAGTCACTTAAGAAATCACTGAACATCCTGGCTTTCAGAAGCCGCTGGGTTGAGTAGTAGACCCCGGCAAAAATCGCGTTTCCAACAAAGGCAAAGATCACAGCATTGGTATGGAGCGGCCTGAGGCGCCCGAAACTTAACCAGGAGATCCCATCGGTAAGATTTGGAAAGAGGAACATAAAAGCCAGCAGCAGTCCTACCAGCATGCCAACGATCCCCCAGAACAGGGTGGCATAGATAAATTTCTGAACGATCTTGTTATCGTAGTGGAATTGTTGAATTTCCATGGGGTTTTATTTAGTTGGAGTTGGTTTTCTGGATTCTTTGGAATTTCCTGCAGGGGCGTCCTTTACCACCTCATCCTCAAAAAGCATGCGCACCGAAGGCGTATAGGAATCGTCATACTGTCCGGCCCGTATTGAAAAGATAAATGCGGCAAAAAAAATAAGGGCCACTAAGATGCTAATGGCCAGTAATAAATAAATAACACTCATGAATACGCAAATTTAAGGTCAAAACTAAAGTTGGAAATACTCCCGGGAAATGACATGGGTCATGTGCTAATTTCCGAGGCTTATTATTATTTGACTACCGGTTAAATTTATCATAATTTTCTTACATGGAAACGGCCTCGCCGGCTTAAAGCCATCAATATTGTCATAGTAATTTTCTGGTGGCAAAATTGGTTGCCACTGTGGTAAATGCAACGATACTGATGGAACTCAATGGCATCAGGATTGCCGCGATTATGGGTTGCAACTGGCCGGTGACCGCGAAATACAACCCCACCAGGTTATAGATCAATGAAAGGGCGAAACTCATCCTGATGATCCCCATGGCTGATCTCGCAGCCCGGATATAATCGGGGAGGTACCTGAATTTTGAAGCATCGAGGATCCCGTCGCAGGCCGGGGAAAATACGTTTACATTTTCCGAGATGGCAATACCGACGTTACTCTGCGCGAGGGCCCCGGCATCGTTCAGGCCGTCACCTACCATCATAACCTGCCGGTTGCCTGCCTGCAGCTTTTCAATATACCGGAGTTTATCATCCGGATTTTGTTGAAAATGAAGGGAAGTCCCCTTGGGGAGCATCGCTTCAAGCCGCTCCTTTTCCCCTTCGTTATCGCCTGAAATTACCGCCAGTTGCATGTTCCCCGACAAATTTTTGAAAACATCGGCCAGGCCTTCCCTGTAACTGTTGTTAAAAACAAAGCGACCTTTGTAGGCGTCGTTGGCACTTACATGCACCTCGGTCTTTCCTTGCTCGTTTGCAGCTTTTCCGCCCACATAGGCGGAGGAACCTATCTTCATGGTATTTTCTTCCCGGTTTCCTTCGATTCCTTTCCCGGGTTCTTCCCGGTAATCGTCGAGGGGGACAATGTCATATTCCTTCAGCAAGTCATAGAGTTTGCGACTCAGGGGGTGGGAAGAGGCGCGAAGGGTATTTTTAAGGAGGGATTCCTCGGCTTCGCTGAGGATCATCCCGTCATAAGTGACCTGGCTTTTTCCGGAAGCGGTCAGGGTTCCTGTTTTATCGAAGATTACCGTATCTACCTGGGCCATTTGCTCTATGGTATCCGCATTTTTAAGATAAAACTTTTTCTTGCCAAAAATGCGGAGGAGGTTTCCCAGGGTGAAGGGGGCGGCAAGTGCAATGGCGCATGGGCAGGCAATGATGAGCACTGCCGTAAAAACCCCGGCGGCCTTTTGAGGGTCAGCAAACAGCCAATAGGCCGCGGCGAGGAAGGCAATCGAAAGTACCGCGATGGTAAAACGTTTTCCTATACGGTCTGTAACCCGGCGGAAGCCGGCCGATTTGTTTTTCCGGAAAATTTCGTTCCCCCATAACTGAGTAAGGTAGCTCTGGGAAACCGGCCGGAGGACTTCCATGTCGAGTGAGCCCCCGACCTGCCTCCCGCCGGCGAATACCTGATCACCTTTTTTACGATAAACCGGATCGGATTCCCCGGTCACAAAACTATAATCAACACAGGCTCTGTCGCTCAGCAACAGTCCGTCGGCAGGGATAAGTTCCTGGTTGCGTATCAGCAGCAGGTCGCCTTTTCGTATATCGTAGACCGGGACACTCTCTTCCTTTTTGTCGGGGGTAATGCGGGTGACCGCGATGGGGAAATAGGATTTATAATCGCGCTCGAAGGAGAGGAAGGAATAGGTTTTTTGCTGAAAAAAGCGTCCCAGCAAAAGGAAAAAGACCAGGCCGGTAAAACTATCGAAATACCCGGGGCCCCGGTCAAATACAATATCCAACGTACTCCTGATAAAGAGTGCCAGGATCCCGAGGGCAATCGGCACATCAATATTCATGATCCCGCTGCGAAGCCCTTTCCAGGCGGCGATGAGGTAGTCCCTGGAGGCATAAAGCAGCACGGGCAGGGAAAATGTAAAGATCAGCCATCGGAATAATGGGGTATATTGTTCCAGCCAGAATTCGCCCTTTCCGCTTCCCCCGGCCATTTCGAAGTACTCCGGAAAGGAAAGGAACATCACATTCCCGAATGCAAATCCCGCCACCCCCAGCTTGTATAGCAGCCCCCTGTCAGGCTTTGTTTTTTGGGTTTCCAGGTCATCCAGAGAGATATAGGGTTCATAACCAATGGACGCAAGCAGTACTACCAGCGACTTCAGGGGAAGGACTTCAGGGTTATAGGTGATCCGTACCGTTTTCTTCGGAAAATCCACCTGCGAATTGCTCACCCCTGAATGCAACCTGCCAAGATTTTCCAGGATCCATATACAGGAACTGCAATGAACATGTGGAATATATAGGTTGATAACCTGAAATCGGCCATCGTCAAATTCCAGAAGTTTTGACTTTATCTCAGGGTTGTCCAGAAAGGCGTAGTTTCCCGCTTCTTTTTTAGGGCTTGCTCCGGCAGCTTGCTGCAGTTCGTAATAATGGGAAAGGTTATTGGATTGCAGGATCTCATAGACAGTTTTGCACCCATGGCAGCAAAAAGCCTTATGGTCGAAAATTACAGGGGAACTCCCCCCCGGGTCACCGCAATGGTAACAGGTGTTTTCCGGCATAATCGGTTACTTGTTCTTCCGGCGCAAATATGAACAGACAGGGCCAAATCAGCTATGATAAAAATCAGCTTGCCCATGTAAGGTATTAAAATAATGAGAGAAAAGAAAACGGATTATCAGCTGGCCCGTTTTCCCGATTACCTGCCAATGAGTAGATCCTGCTCCACAACTACCCGTGAAGACCCGGAAGCGGAAATTACCTGCTATTCCCTCATGTCATGGTCTTCGTACCAGTCGTCGAATGTTTTTGTGGTCTTATAGGGGTCAGTCAGTACCCGGAAGAC
>Ga0209347_1006270_pt1 | contig 10643 bp, 8 predicted proteins | sample AutmiccommuBRH23_FD_187382 | JGI IMG/M metagenome (GOLD analysis project Ga0209347, IMG submission 187382) | Deep subsurface microbial communities from Mt. Terri, Switzerland - Autotrophic microbial communities BRH/23 (SPAdes) (version 2) | ecosystem: Environmental > Aquatic > Deep subsurface >...
CCAGAATACTGAAATCCAGACGCAGCAGATCAGGATGGCGCAGCGTCAGGCCGAGTGCCTGCTTGGCGACGCCCGATTCGCGATGGCGCACATGCGCCTGGGCCTTGGGCAGCAACGCGACGATGACTCCGCCAAGCAACGCCATGCCGGCGGTTACCCAGAACAGCCCGGAGAGACCGAAGGCACGGGTCAGCAACGGCCCGACGATCATCGCGACAGCGAAGGACAAACCGATGCTCACGCCGATCAGCGCCATCGCCTTGGTCCGGTGCTGTTCGCGGGTCAGGTCCGAAAGCAGCGCCATCACTGCAGCGGAAATCGCGCCCGCCCCTTGCAGGATGCGCCCGGCGATAACGCCCCAGATACTGTCCGACATCGCCGCCAGTGCGGCTCCGGCAGCAAAGATCAGCAGGCCGAAATAGATGATCGGCAGGCGACCAATACGATCGGAAAGGATACCGAAGGGAATTTGCAGCAGCGCCTGGGTCAAACCATAGGCACCTATCGCAAGACCGATCAGGGTCGGCGTAGCGCCTTCCAGGTCCATGCCGTAGGTTGCCAGCACGGGCAAAACCATGAACATGCCGAGCATGCGAAAAGCGAAAACCAGGGCCAGCCCGGAAGCTGCGCGTTTTTCGCTGGCGCTCATGCGCTCGCTGTAGGGGTCCTGCATGGAGGGTCTCGCTTGTATGAACCGGCGGCGATTCTAGCAGCCCTACCCTGTTCGGCACAGGCGCGCGGTTTTGCCGCGACTATCACCCCGGCCGTATACTTTCGGGTTTCCGCCCGCCACGCGAGGCTGTTTTGGACAAGATTCTGATTCGTGGGGCCCGCACCCACAACCTGAAGAACATCGACCTCACCCTGCCGCGCGACAAGCTGATCGTCATCACCGGCTTGTCCGGTTCTGGCAAATCATCGTTGGCATTCGACACTCTCTACGCAGAAGGCCAGCGCCGTTACGTCGAATCGCTTTCGGCGTATGCGCGCCAGTTCCTCTCGATGATGGAAAAGCCCGACGTCGACACCATCGAGGGGCTCTCCCCGGCGATCTCCATCGAGCAGAAATCGACCTCGCACAACCCGCGCTCCACCGTGGGCACCATCACCGAGATCTACGACTACCTGCGTCTGCTCTATGCGCGGGTCGGCACGCCGCGCTGTCCAGATCACGATGCCCCGTTGGAAGCGCAGACGGTCAGTCAGATGGTCGACCAGGTGCTGGCACTGCCCGAAGGCCGCAAACTGATGCTGCTGGCCCCGGTCATCCGCGAACGCAAGGGCGAGCACCTGGCCGTGTTCGACGAACTGCGTGCTCAGGGTTTCGTGCGCGCCCGCGTCAACGGGCGGCTGTACGAGCTCGACGAGCTACCCAAGCTGGACAAGCAGAAGAAACACTCGATCGACGTGGTGGTGGATCGCTTCAAGGTTCGCGGCGACCTGCAGCAGCGCCTGGCCGAATCCTTCGAAACGGCGCTCAAGCTGGCCGATGGCATCGCCCTGGTCGCCTCCATGGAAGAGGACGACGACAGCGAGGAAATGATCTTCTCCGCACGCTTCGCCTGCCCGATCTGCGGCCACTCGATCAGCGAGCTTGAACCCAAGCTGTTCTCCTTCAACAACCCAGCCGGCGCCTGCCCCACCTGTGACGGCCTGGGCGTGAAGCAGTTCTTCGACGCCAAGCGCCTGGTCAATGGCGAGCTGACCTTGGCCGAAGGCGCCATACGCGGCTGGGACCGGCGCAACGTTTACTATTTCCAGATGCTCGGCTCACTGGCCTCGCATTATGGCTTCAGCCTCGACGAGCCTTTCGACTCACTGGCCGCCGATCATCAGAAGTCCATCCTGCGCGGCAGCGGCCGTGAGAATGTCGAGTTCCGCTACCTCAACGACCGCGGCGATATCGTCAAGCGTTCGCACCCGTTCGAAGGCATCGTTCCCAACCTGGAACGCCGCTACCGCGAAACCGAATCCAATTCGGTTCGCGAAGAGCTCGCCAAATACCTCAGCACCCAGCCCTGCCCGGACTGTCGCGGCACGCGTCTGCGCCGCGAAGCACGCCACGTGTGGGTTGGCGACAAGACCCTGCCTGCGGTCACGGCCATGCCCATCGGCGACGCCACCGACTACTTCGGCGTCCTCTCGCTCAGCGGACGACGCGGCGAGATCGCCGACAAGATTCTCAAGGAGATCCGCGAACGCCTGCAGTTCCTGGTCAACGTCGGCCTGGATTATCTGACCCTGGATCGCAGCGCCGACACGCTGTCCGGCGGCGAAGCCCAGCGTATTCGCCTGGCCAGTCAGATCGGCGCCGGCCTGGTTGGGGTGATGTACATCCTCGACGAACCTTCGATCGGCCTGCATCAGCGCGACAACGAACGCTTGCTGGGCACCCTTCGCCACCTGCGCGACATCGGCAATACGGTGATCGTCGTGGAGCATGACGAGGATGCGATCCGTCTCGCCGACTACGTCGTAGACATCGGTCCAGGTGCCGGCATACATGGCGGCCGCATCGTCGCTGAAGGCACACCTGACGAGGTGATGGCGCACCCGGATTCGCTGACCGGCAAGTACCTCTCTGGCCGGGTGAAGATCAACTATCGGCCTGAGCGCACCCGCCGTGATCCGAAGATGCTGCTCAAGCTCAAGGGCGCGCGTGGCAACAACCTGCGCAACGTCGACCTGGAGATTCCGGTCGGCCTGCTCACCTGCATCACCGGTGTGTCGGGCTCGGGCAAATCAACGCTGATCAACAACACGCTGTTCCCGATCACGGCGACTGCACTCAATGGCGCGACCACGCTGGAAGTAGCCCCGCACGACAGCTTCGATGGGCTGCAGCATCTGGACAAGGTGGTGGACATCGATCAGAGCCCGATCGGCCGCACCCCGCGCTCCAACCCGGCGACCTACACGGGGCTGTTCACGCCGATTCGCGAGCTGTTTGCCGGCGTGCCGGAAGCGCGCTCACGCGGCTACGGTCCGGGCCGCTTCTCTTTCAACGTCAAGGGCGGACGCTGCGAAGCCTGCCAGGGCGACGGCGTGATCAAGGTGGAAATGCACTTCCTGCCCGACATCTACGTGCCCTGCGACGTGTGCAAGGGCAAGCGCTACAACCGCGAAACGCTGGAGGTGAAGTACAAGGGCAAGAGCATCACCGAAGTGCTCGACATGACTATCGAGGAAGCCCGCGAGTTCTTCGATCCGGTGCCGGCCGTCGCGCGAAAACTGCAGACGCTGATGGATGTTGGGCTGTCCTACATCAAGCTGGGGCAGAGTGCGACGACCCTGTCTGGCGGTGAGGCGCAGCGCGTCAAGCTGTCCCGCGAGCTGTCCAAGCGTGACACGGGCAAGACGCTGTACATCCTTGATGAACCCACCACCGGCCTGCATTTCGCCGATATCCAGCAGCTGCTCGACGTACTGCACCGTCTGCGCGACCACGGCAATACGGTCGTGGTGATCGAGCACAACCTTGACGTCATCAAGACGGCCGACTGGCTGGTGGATCTCGGCCCGGAAGGCGGCTCGAAGGGTGGCCAGATAATCGCCTGCGGTACGCCGGAAGAGGTGGCAGGCATGGCCCAGTCTCATACCGGTCATTTCCTCAAACCGTTACTCGAGCGCGACCGCTCGGCGGGTTGATCATCGCGTCGGCAGCCGTTTCGGCAACAAGCGCAAGCGCAGCGGGGTCCACTACGGATCCCGCCGGGCAGTTGGGCGGGACACTCTCAGCCCGATAGGGAGAAATCCTGATGCGAATTGCGCTTGCTGCCTGCCTGCTTGGCGCCGGCCTGCTACCCGGTCTCGCCGCCGCCGCCCAACCCAACGGCCCTTGGATCACCAATGAGCAGAACGTCTCGCTGGAGGCGTTCATGAGCAACAACCAGCTGTACGATCAGCTCAACGCACTTTCACGACGCTTCCCGGATGCCCTGCGACTAGAACAGGCCGGCAGCAGCAACGAAGGCCGACCCATCTGGCTGGCCAGGCTGGGTAATTCAGACAAATCAGCCGTGATGATCATCACCCAACAGCACGGCAACGAACCTCACGGCACCGAAGCGGCGGTCAATCTGATAAAACGCCTTGCCTCGGGCGGGGCCTTGTCCCGCCAGGTACTGGATAATCTGCAGGTGCTGATCGTGCCGAGGGTCAACCCAGACGGCGCCGAGCGTTTCAGTCGCGGCAACATGGATTTCAGCGCCCCGCAAACCAGCGCTGACTGCCTGCGCGCCGATGGCACCCTGAATCCTGCCAAGTTGGATCAGCACCTCGGCGCCAACGTGACCGCCTTCACCAATGCCGACGGCCAACGCCAATTTAGCTACGACATCAACCGCTACCACTGGACAGACTGGAGCAAGAGCACGCAGATACGCTGCAATCCAGGCCTGGCCAGTGAGCGGCACTTCAACCCGGGGCAGAACCCGGTGCCCGAAGCGGTTGCGGTACGCGGCATCTATGACCGTTACCGTCCCATCTGGCTGGTAGATGTGCACAATCAGAACCCTGCCGTGGTACTCGAGGATGTGGATCCTGAAGTGAACCGCCCGGGACGCCAGGTGACCGGTTCTATCACCTGGCCAACTCACCCGGATGTCGCCCCGGAAGCGGTAGCACTGTCGAAGCAGCTGGCAATCGTGATGAAGCAGCGCTCCACGCAGCTTGGCTTCATGGAAATCACCAACTACTACTATGAGCACCCCAGCGGCGATGTCCGCCGCGGCGGCGGCGATCCAGGCATTGCCCGAAACGCATACGGCCTGCTGGGGACCGAGCGACTGGCCGCCGGCGAAACAGGCCCATTGGGCGGCAGCGTGCTCATGGAAATCGGCGGATTGAACAGTCGCGGCCAGAAGTCTGCCGGCATGCTGCGCAACAATGTGCGTGAAATGCTTGAGGCCGTGCTTGTCGCAACTGCCGACGGCAGTCTGACGGCGATCGACCCGGCAGAGGCCGATCGCCTTCTGCCACCCGGACAGGAGAGCGATAAGCCGCTCAACAATCCCCACGAATAGCGCTGAAGAGACAAGAAAGCCCGCAGCACTCGCTGCGGGCTTCTCGATCTTGCGGATACCGCGAATCGCTTATGCCGGCACTTCCGACAACGGAATATCCAGGGCGGCGGCAATACCTGCTCCATAGGCCGGATCAGCCCTCAGGCAGTGGCTGATGTGGCGAATCTTGATATGACGAGCCACTCCCTGCATCGACCGAGCGGTATTTTCGAACAACCGCTGCTGTTCATCGGCCTTCATCAAGCGGAACAGGTTGCCCGGCTGAGTGAAGTAATCGGCGTCGTCGGCACGGTAGTCGTAACGATCCGCCGCCCCCTCGAGAGCCAGCGGTGGCTCGCTGAAGTCAGGCTGTTCCTGCCACTCGCCATAGGTATTCGGCTCGTAATGCCGACGACCGCCCTGATTGCCATCTACGCGCATGGCACCATCGCGATGGTAGCTGTGGACCGGGCAACGCGGAGCGTTGACCGGAATCTGATGGTGATTCACCCCCAGCCGGTAGCGTTGCGCATCCCCGTAGGAGAAAAGACGGCCCTGCAACATACGGTCTGGAGAGAAGCTGATGCCCGGAACGACATTCGCCGGCGTGAATGCCGCCTGCTCGACATCCTGGAAGTAGTTGTCGGGATTGCGGTTGAGTTCGTAATAGCCGACCTCGATCAATGGGTAGTCGGCATGCGGCCAGACCTTGGTGAGGTCGAACGGATGGTACGGCACCTTGGCGGCGTCGGCCTCCGGCATTACCTGCACATACATCGTCCAACGTGGATATTCGCCACGCTCGATGGCCTCGAACAGATCGCGCTGCGAACTCTCCCGGTCACTGGCAACGATGGCTGCCGCCTCCGCGTCGGTGAGATTCTTGATGCCCTGCTGGGTCCGAAAGTGAAACTTCACCCAGAAACGCTCATTGTTCGGACTGATGAAGCTGTAGGTGTGCGACCCGAAACCGTGCATATGGCGGTACGACGCCGGAATGCCCCGATCACCCATGACGTAGGTGATCTGGTGCAAGGCCTCAGGCAGCCCGGTCCAGAAGTCCCAGTTGTTGTTCGCGCTGCGCATGTTGGTGCGCGGATCGCGTTTTACTGCGTGGTTGAGGTCCGGAAACTTCAGCGGATCGCGGAAAAAGAACACCGGGGTGTTATTGCCCACCATGTCCCAGTTGCCTTGCTCGGTGTAGAACTTCAGTGCGTAACCACGAATGTCGCGCTCGGCGTCGGCCGCGCCGCGCTCACCGGCGACGGTAGAGAAGCGGGCGAACAACGGGGTGCGCTTACCAACCTCGGAAAACAGCTTGGCTTTGGTGTAGCGGGTGATGTCATGGGTGACGACGAACTCGCCAAACGCGCCGGAACCTTTCGCGTGCATACGACGCTCCGGAATCACCTCGCGGTCGAAATGAGCGAGCTTCTCTAGAAACCATACGTCCTGTAGCAGCATGGGACCACGGCGGCCCGCAGTCATGGAGTTCTGGTTTTCGGATACCGGCGCACCGGCAACGGTTGTGAGCTTCGGCTTGTCAGTCATGGTTGCAGCTCCTTGGTATTCAATAGCTTCCAGGGTCTTGGTAAGTACCTGCTGGTTGAATGCCATCATAGGAAGCAAGCGCAACGGCGACTAATGATGAAGATCAACGCCCCTTATAGAGCCAGTCTCTCAGAATCCTTTGGGCATAAAAAAACCGAGCCAAAAGGCTCGGTTTTTAATTGCTGCTACCGATCTTACTCGGCGGCTTCCACTTCACCAGTGACCGGACGGTCAACCAGCTCGACGTAAGCCATAGGTGCGTTGTCACCAGCGCGGAAGCCGCACTTGAGGATACGCAGATAGCCGCCCTGACGGGTGGCGTAACGCTTGCCCAGATCGTTGAACAGCTTGCCTACGGCAGCCTTCGAACGCGTACGGTCGAAAGCCAGACGACGGTTGGCGACGCTGTCTTCCTTAGCCAGGGTGATCAGCGGCTCGGCAACGCGACGCAGTTCCTTGGCCTTAGGCAGGGTGGTCTTGATCAGTTCGTGCTCGAACAGCGACACCGCCATGTTCTGAAACATGGCCTTGCGGTGGGCGCTGGTGCGGCTCAGGTGACGGCCACTTTTACGATGACGCATGATTGAAATTCCTTACCAAACGTTCAGTTCGGTTACTGGGGGCGATCAGGCAGTGGCCTTATCGTCCTTCTTGAGACTTGCCGGCGGCCAGTTATCCAGACGCATACCGAGGGACAAACCACGCGAAGCCAGAACGTCCTTGATCTCAGTCAGGGACTTCTTGCCCAGATTCGGCGTCTTCAACAGCTCTACTTCGGTGCGCTGAATCAGATCACCAATGTAGTAGATGTTTTCCGCCTTCAGGCAGTTGGCCGAACGTACGGTCAGCTCCAGGTCATCAACCGGACGCAACAGGATCGGATCGATCTCGTCTTCCTGCTCGATTACAACCGGCTCGCTGTCGCCCTTGAGGTCGACGAACGCAGCCAGCTGTTGCTGCAGGATGGTCGCTGCACGACGGATCGCCTCTTCGGGATCCAGGGTGCCGTTGGTTTCCAGGTCAATGACCAGTTTGTCCAGGTTGGTGCGCTGCTCGACACGAGCATTCTCGACCACGTAAGCCACGCGACGAACCGGGCTGAAAGTGGCGTCGAGCTGCAGACGACCGATGCTACGGCTTTCGTCTTCATCGCTCTGACGCGCATCAGCAGGCTCGTAACCGCGGCCGCGAGCGACCTTGAGCTTCATGTTGAGCGAGCCGTTGGCCGCCAGATTGGCGATCAGGTGATCGCCATTGACGATTTCGACATCGTGATCCAGCTGGATATCGGCAGCGGTAACAGCGCCCGCGCCCTTCTTCACCAGGCTCAAGGTCACTTCATCACGGCCGTGCAGCTTGATGGCGATACCTTTGAGGTTGAGCAGGATTTCGATGACATCTTCCTGCACGCCCTCGATGGCGCTGTACTCGTGGAGCACACCGTCGATCTCGGCCTCGACCACAGCGCAGCCGGGCATGGAGGACAACAGAATACGACGCAGCGCGTTGCCAAGGGTGTGGCCAAAACCACGCTCGAGGGGCTCGAGAGTGATCTTGGCACGGGTCGGACTGACCACCTGCACATCGATATGGCGGGGGGTCAGGAACTCATTTACCGAACTCTGCATGGATACACCTATTTTCTAGCCCTTACTTGGAGTAGAGCTCGACAATCAGGTTTTCGTTGATGTCGGCGGACAGATCGCTGCGAGCCGGAACATTCTTGAAAACACCGGATTTCTTGTCGGCATCTACTTCGACCCATTCAACGCGACCGCGCTGAGCGCACAGTTCGAGGGCCTGGGCGATACGCAGCTGGTTACGGCACTTCTCACGAACAGCCACTACGTCACCGGCCTTGACCTGGTAAGACGGAATGTTCACGGTCTGACCGTTGACGCTGATTGACTTGTGCGAGACCAGCTGACGCGATTCGGCACGAGTAGAGCCGAAGCCCATGCGGTACACGACGTTGTCCAGACGGCACTCGAGCAGCTGCAGCAGATTCTCACCGGTAGCGCCCTTACGGCTGGCTGCTTCCTTGTAATAACCACTGAACTGACGCTCCAGCACACCGTAGATGCGGCGTACCTTCTGCTTTTCGCGCAGCTGGGTGCCGTAATCGGACAGACGTCCGCGACGCTGACCGTGAACACCCGGCGGGGTTTCGATATTGCACTTGGATTCGAGCGCGCGCGCACCACTCTTCAGGAAGAGATCGGTGCCTTCACGACGAGACAGTTTGCACTTGGGACCAATATAACGAGCCATTCTTCACTGTCTCCTGATTACACGCGGCGCTTCTTCGGCGGACGGCACCCGTTATGCGGGATAGGCGTCACGTCGGTGATGCTGGCGATTTTATAACCACATGCGTTCAAAGCACGCACGGCGGACTCCCGACCCGGACCTGGGCCCTTGACGTTGACGTCGAGGTTCTTCAGGCCGTACTCCAGCGCAGCCTGACCAGCGCGCTCTGCAGCGATCTGGGCAGCGAACGGAGTGCTCTTACGCGAGCCGCGGAAACCGGAACCACCCGAAGTAGCCCAGGACAACGCATTGCCCTGACGATCGGTGATGGTCACGATGGTGTTGTTGAAAGACGCGTGGATGTGGGCGATGCCATCAACCACTGTCTTTTTGACTTTTTTACGAGGACGAGCAGCAGGTTTTGCCATGACTAAATTCCTGTCGATTCGCTAACGCGATTACTTGCGGATCGGCTTGCGCGGGCCCTTACGGGTACGTGCGTTGGTCTTGGTACGCTGACCGCGAACCGGCAGACCACGACGATGACGCAGGCCGCGATAGCAACCCAGGTCCATCAAGCGCTTGATTTTCATGTTGACTTCGCGACGCAGGTCGCCTTCAACGATGAACTTGCCGACTTCGCCACGCAGCAGTTCGACCTGCTCGTCGGAAAGATCCTTGATCTTCGCTGCCGGATTCACACCGGTAGCAGCACAGATTTCCTGTGCACGGGTGCGACCAACACCGTAGATGTAGGTCAGCGAGATAACAGTGTGCTTGTTATCCGGAATGTTGACGCCTGCAATACGGGCCATTCAGTGAAACTCCAATTGACAGCTACCTACGCCCCGGAAGCCAAGAAAAGGGCGCGAGATATTAACGCTGTAATAACAAATATTCAACCCGGCAGCGCACTAGCTGCCGGGTTATAACGCCTTACACAATCAGCCTTGGCGCTGCTTGTGACGCGGTTCTGCGCTACAGATCACGCGCACGACACCGTCGCGACGGATGATCTTGCAGTTACGGCACAGCTTTTTAACCGATGCACGAACTTTCATCACCAACTCCTAGAACCTTACGAGCCACCTCAGCGGAGCATTCCACTGCCGTAGCCCTTCAGGTTGGCTTTCTTCATCAGGGAATCGTACTGGTGCGACATGAGGTGTGACTGCACTTGGGACATGAAGTCCATTACAACCACAACCACGATCAGCAACGAGGTCCCACCAAGGTAGAACGGCACGTTGGCTGCAACCACAAGAAACTGTGGCAGCAGGCAGACAGCCGTCATGTACAGGGCGCCGAACATGGTCAAACGAGTCAACACGCCATCAATGTAGCGAGCCGACTGCTCACCAGGACGAATCCCGGGAATAAACGCGCCAGACTTCTTCAGGTTCTCTGCTACGTCTTTCGGATTGAACATCAATGCCGTATAGAAGAAGCAGAAGAAGATGATCCCGGCACTGAACAGCAGAATGTTCAACGGCTGCCCGGGCGCGATCGCCTGCGAAATGTCAGCCAACCAGCCCATGCTCTCTGACTGACCGAACCACTGCCCCAGCGAAGCCGGGAACAGCAGAATGCTGCTGGCAAAGATAGCCGGGATGACCCCTGCCATATTCACCTTCAACGGCAAGTGACTGGTCTGCGCGGCAAAGACCTTACGGCCCTGCTGACGCTTCGCGTAGTGAACCGCGATACGGCGCTGACCACGCTCGATAAACACCACGAAACCGATGATCGCTACAGCGAGCAGGCCGACAGCGAGCAGCGCGATGATATTGATATCGCCCTGGCGAGCAGACTCGAACGACTGACCAAGCGCACCCGGCA
>Ga0209347_1006271_pt1 | contig 10643 bp, 10 predicted proteins | sample AutmiccommuBRH23_FD_187382 | JGI IMG/M metagenome (GOLD analysis project Ga0209347, IMG submission 187382) | Deep subsurface microbial communities from Mt. Terri, Switzerland - Autotrophic microbial communities BRH/23 (SPAdes) (version 2) | ecosystem: Environmental > Aquatic > Deep subsurface >...
CGGAAAAGGCTGACGCGCAGCCCGCCGAAGCTCCCCCGGCGCCCGCCGCCGGACTCGCCTGGCCCGCCCCAGCGCCATCCCTCACTTCCGTCGCAGCGGCGGCGCCGCCGAGCCCGCCTTCGAGCGCAGCCAAGGTTGACGCGTCGCCAGCCGAGCGGCCCGTGGCGCCCCGCGCGCCCGCCGCAGCAGCCCTCGCGACGCCTCCCCCGGCGCCGTCAGTCACGCCCCGCGCGGCTCCGCCGACGCCAACGCCGCCGAGCCCGCCAGCGAACTCGGAAAAGGCTGACGCGCAGCCCGCCGAAGCTCCCCCGGCGCCCGCCGCCGGACTCGCCTGGCCCGTTCCGGCGCCATCCCTCACTTCCGTCGCAGCGTCGGCGCCGCCGAGCCCGCCGGCGAACTCGGAAAAGGTTGACGCGCAGCCCGCCGAAGCTCCCCCGGCGCCCGCCGCCGGACTCGCCTGGCCCGCCCCGGCGCCATCCGTCACTTCCGTCGCAGCGTCGGCGACGCCGAGCCCGCCTTCGAGCGCAGCCAAGGTTGACGCGTCGCCAGCCGAGCGGCCCGTGGCGCCCCGCGCGCCGGCCGCAGCAGCCCTCGCGGCGCCTCCCCCGGCGCCGTCAGTCACGCCCAGCGCAGCTCAGCCAACGCCGCTTCCGTCCCCGACCACGGCAAGGAACGGAACGCCGCCCGCGCCGCCGCCGGCTCCCCTCCCCTCAGCCGCCGCTGATTTCGTGCCGCCCGCGCCAGGGCCTTCCGCCGCGCATCCCGCTGTCGCGTCTGCGCCAAAAGCGCCGGAAGCCGCAGCCGCGCCGCCGGCGCCCATGGCAAGCGCCTCCCCGCCATTGGCGAAGCCGCCGCTGGACTCGGCGAACCTCTCAGCCAGCCCTGCCAGCGAAATCTTGCGTCCAACGCCGCCCCCGCCGGCGGGACCGATATGGACCGCGCCGCGGTCCTCGACCGCGCCGCCCCCGCCTGTCGCACGGGCTGAAGCGCCGTCTCTGGGGCCGCCCGGCCCGCGCTCCACGGCGACGGCCGGGTCTGCCGCCGCGGGCGCCGGCGTCTTCCGGCGCCGCGCCAATCTGCAAAGCGCCGAGCAGGTCATGCAGCCCAAGGCCGCCCCGGCCCCGCCGCCAAAAAAGAAGCGCAAGCGCCGGGACGGCACGCTGTCCATGGCGAGCGGATTTCTGAGTTTCTTGCTCGTCCTGCTTGTCGCCGGCGTCTTCGGGACGATCGCGGCGATGCACAAGCTGAAGGAGCCGGGACCGCTCGCGGCCGACAAGGTCGTCTATATTCCGCCGCGCAGCGACTTTCTTGAGATTGTCTCCCAGCTCGAGCGCGAAGGCGTCATCGCCAATTCCATGCTCATGCAGCTCGGGCTGGTTCTCGAAGGCAAGTTCGGCAAGCTGAAGACAGGCGAATACGCCTTCAAAAGGAACATCAGTCTGCGCGAGGTGATCGATCAGATCGCTTCCGGCCGCCAGGTCCTGCACAGCGTGACGATTCCGGAAGGGCTCACCTCGGAGCAGATCGTGCAAAAGCTGAAAGAGGCTGAGCTGCTGGCGGGCGACATTGTCGACACGCCGAAGGAAGGCGCGCTGCTGCCTGAGACCTATAAATTCACGCGCGGCTACCCTCGCCCGCGCCTGATCGCGAAGATGCAGGAGGACCAGCGCAAGGCGCTCAAAGAAATCTGGGCGACGCGCTCGCCTGACCTGCCCTTGCGCACGCCGTACGAACTTGTGACCCTGGCGTCGATCGTCGAAAAGGAGACCGGCAAGGACGAGGAACGGCCGCGCGTCGCCGCCGTTTTCGTCAACCGGCTGCGCAAGCACATGCGTCTTCAGTCCGATCCGACGATCATCTATGGCCTAGTCGGCGGCAAGGCGACTCTCGGCCGGCCGATCATGCGCGCAGAGATCGAGAAGTGGACGCCCTACAACACCTATGCGATCGACGGGCTGCCGCCAGGGCCAATCGCCAATCCAGGCCGCGCCGCGCTTGAAGCCGCCGCGCATCCGGCGCAAACGCGCGATCTGTATTTTGTCGCCGACGGCTCGGGCGGGCACGTTTTCTCCGAATCGCTCGACCAGCATTCGCGCAACGTCCAGAACTGGCGGCGACTGGAGAAGGAAAAGAACGACGGCGCCACCGATCGCGCCACGCCCGGCGTCCCCGCGCCGGCCGCGCCCAAGCCCGATAAGCGCACCCAGGCGCCCATCGGCCGTCTGATCGCGCTTGCGGAGAGTCACGAGGACTTTCCGCCGAGCCGGGCCATGGCGCCGGACGACGGGCCGACTCATCGCCTCGGCAAATTCGGCTACGCCGAAGCCGATTTTTTTCTCGGCGGCCATGGCGACCGCACCCAGCTGTATGGCGCCGAATTCGCCGCCCTGAGGCCGGCGCGGCCGTTCTTTACCGAGGACTCCGCGCAGCTGCGGGCGAAGGCGCTGTTCAACGCGGCGCTCCTCGCGAGGCGCCCGGCGCCCTCCGATGCGGCGGAGCAGCGACTCAATCCGGACATGACGACGATCGCCGGCGAAGGTCCCGACGACGCGCCTGACGAGGGCGCCGATATTGTTGCCGCCTATCCAGTCTCGGCGGCGCAGCGCGCCGATCAGAAAGCGCGGGCCGCGCGGCTCGGACTTGCCGCCGGCTCCGACGATCTTCCCGCAGACGCGCTCGGCGAACGGATCGCGCAGAACGCCGCGCCGCCGGCGGGCGCAACGGCCTTTTCCGCCACAGGCGGTCGTCCACTTCGCCCGCGCGCCTTTGACGCATCGGAAGGCACGCCGCTCGACCCGCTGCGTGACAAGAGCTGGGATCTCACCTCAGCGAAAACCATCCCTTCGACCGCCGATTTGCGGTAAAGCCGAGGCGGCGATAGTGAGGCGCGGCGCGAAGCGGATTCGCGCCAAGTCGCCCTCTTCTCGGAGCCGCCGCCGCACATGAGCCTTCTCAGCATGACAGGTTTCGCCCGCGTCCAGGGCGCAGTCGCCGGTTTTCGCTACGCGTGGGAGCTCAAGAGCGTCAACGCCAAGGGGCTCGACCTGCGGCTGCGGGCGCCGCCCGATTTCGAATCGCTGGAGATCAAGGCGCGCGAAAAAATCGCCGCGCGACTCGCGCGAGGCGCGGTTTCCGCCAATCTTGTCGCCAAGCGCGAGGACGAGAGCCAGATCGCCCGTCTCAACGGCGCCGCGCTCGATGCGCTTCTCGCCGCGCTCTCCGAACGGCCGCCGCCCGCCAATGTCGGACCCGCGACGCTCGACGGCCTGCTCGCCATCCGCGGCGTGATCGAGATCGTCGAACCCGAGCTTTCGGAGGCCGAGCGCGCGGAGCTGGAAACGCATATCCTTCGATCATTGGACGAAGCGCTCGACGCGCTGATCGCCGCGCGCCAGACTGAGGGGGACGCTCTCGCGGCGGTTCTTCGTCAGCGACTCGACCGCATCACGCGCCTCGCCGCTCAGGCCGACGCCGCGCCGGCGCGTCAGCCCGAGGCGATTCGCGCGCGGCTGAAGCAGCAGCTCGCGCGCCTCCTGGAGAACGCCGACGCCTTAGATGCGACGCGGCTGCATCAGGAGGCGGCGCTGCTCGCGGTGAAAGCCGATATTCGCGAGGAGCTCGACCGGCTGAAGGCGCATGTCGACGGCGCGTCGAAACTTCTCGCCGCCGGCGGGCCGGTCGGGCGCCGCCTCGATTTTTTCGCACAGGAACTTGGCCGAGAGGCGAATACGCTCTGCGCCAAATCCAACGATGCAGGACTCACCGCGATCGGGCTCGAACTCAAGATAGAAGTCGAGCAGCTGCGCGAGCAGGTTCAAAACATAGAGTGAGCAGCGGATAGTGCGTCGCGAGTAGACAGAGGCGCCGCCACTCACTACTCACTACTCATCGCTCACTTTACGACAACATCATGCTTCCCACGCCATCCAGCCGCCGCGGCATCGTCCTCATCCTTTCCTCGCCCTCCGGCGCGGGCAAGACGACGCTGACGCGCATGCTGTTGCAGGATCGCGATCTCGACCTGACGCTGTCGATTTCGGTGACGACTCGCGCGCGGCGCTCGAGCGAGGTCGACGGCATTCATTACAGCTTCATCTCGGAACGCCGCTTCGCCGCCATGCGCGACGCCAACGAACTCTTGGAATGGGCCGAGGTCCACGGCAATTTCTACGGCACGCCGCGCGGGCCGGTCGAAGACATCCTCGCGCAAGGCCGCGACTGCCTCTTCGACATCGACTATCAGGGCACGCGCCAGGTGCGCGAGAAGATGGGCGCCGACGCCGTCACGGTTTTCATCCTGCCGCCGTCAATGGACGAATTGCGCGCGCGGCTCGAGCGGCGCGCGGAAGACACGCGCGACGCCATGGCGCGACGGCTGGAGAATGCGCGAAAGGAGATCGCGCGCTGGAGAGATTACGACTATGTGATCGTCAACGACGATTTGCAGCGCGCCTTCGACGATCTGATCGCGATCCTGCGCGCCGAACGGCAAAGACGGCCGCGGCGCGACAAGGAAATCGAGCAATTCGTCGCGCAATTGCTGAGCGAATGACGAAGACGCGGCCTGTCATTCCCGGCAGGCCACAGGCCTGACCGGGAATCCAGTAAAAATGTCGACGTCACTTGGATTCCCGATCGCTTCGCTGATGCGAAGCGTCGGGAATGACATCCGTGTCTACAAGCGCGCGCGCGAGAGTGACGAAGCCGGCGACGTCGATCTCTTCCGCGCGCTTCGTTTCGTCGATGCCGGCCGCAGCAAGCAGCGCGGCGACGTCGACGCCAAGAGATTTCAAACTTTGCCGCAGCATCTTGCGGCGCTGGCCGAAGGCCGCCTGCGCGACGCGCGTCAACGCGCGCGAGTCGCACTCGAGCGGCTTTGGATTGGGCGTAAGTTCGACGACGGAAGAGGTGACTTTCGGCGGCGGAGTAAAGGCGGCCGGCGACACGTCAAATAAGATGCGCGCGCGCGTGCGCCACCCGCAGAGCACCGCGAGGCGCCCGTAATCGGCGCGCTGCTTCGGCGTCGCGACGATGCGCAGCGCGACCTCCTTTTGAAACATCAGGACGTAGCGATCGAAGACCAAGGGCCAGGGCTCCGCTTCGATCCATTTCGTCAGCAGCGCCGTCGCGACGTTATACGGAAGATTGGCGCAAATGCGCGCGGAAGCTCGGTTGTCATTCCCGACAGGCCGAAGGCTCGATCGGGAATCCAGAGCGATGGCGTTGTTATCGGAATTTGCCCTGGATTCCCGATCGCTCGTTTCAGGAGCGTCGGGAATGACAGGCGCGTGCGCGCGCACGAGCGCGGCGACATCCATCTCCAGCGCGTCGCCTTCGACGATCGTCAGCCGGCCTGGATAATGCGCCGCGATTTCTGCGAGCGCTTGTATGCAGCGGGCGTCTCGTTCGATCGCGACCACATGCGCGCCTTGCGCCAGCAGCGCGCGCGTCAGACCCCCGGGGCCCGGACCGATTTCGACGACGATCGTCTCGTCGAAGGGTCCGGCGGCGCGGGCGATGCGCGCGGTGAGATTGAGATCGAACAGAAAATTCTGACCGAGCGATTTCTTCGCGTCGAGCCCGTAGCGGGCGACGACGTCTCGCAGAGGCGGCAGCGCGTCGACCACTTAACTCATGCGTCCCGCGAGTTTGATCGCTTCGATCAGACTCGTCGGATCGGCGACGCCTTTGCCGGCGATGTCGAACGCCGTTCCATGATCGGGCGACGTGCGCACGAAGGGCAGGCCGAGCGTGACGTTGACGCCGCGTTCGAAGGCGAGCGTCTTGATCGGGATGAGCGCCTGATCATGCGTCGGACACAGCGCCACGTCATATTTGGCGCGGGCGGCTTTGTGGAACATCGTGTCGGCGGGAAAGGGCCCGGCCGCGTCGATTCCGCGCTTGCGGAGTTCGGCGATCGCCGGCGCGATGGTTTCAATTTCCTCGCGTCCAAGCGCCCCATCTTCGCCGGCGTGCGGGTTGAGGCCGGCGAAGGCGAGGCGCGGCCTGCTGATGTGAAAGCGCGCCGCGAGGTCGCGCGCGACAGTCTCGCCGGTCTCGACGATCCGTTCGCGTGTCAGGCTTTTCGGCGCATCGGCGAGCGCAATGTGAATCGTGATCGGAACCACCGCGAGTTCTTGCGCCCACAGCATCATCACCGAACGATGCGCGCCGCCATAATGGCGATGCGCGAGCTCGGCCAAGAACTCGGTATGGCCGGGATGTCGAAAGCCCGCTTTGTAGAGCGCCGATTTTGCAATTGGATTGGTGACGACGGCGCGCGCGTCGCTTTTGGCGACAAGCGCGACAGCGCGTTCGATCGACGCAATCGTCGATTGCGCATCGGCGACATCGGGCGCGCCGGGCCGCCCGCGCACGGCGACGCCAAGCGACACGACCGGCAGCGCGCGCGAGAAAACGTCGCCCGCGCGATCTGGAGTCGTTTCTTCAGTCGCAACATCGAGCGCGAGAGCCTGCGCCAAGCGACGCATGTGCAAAGGATCGGCGATAAGGAAGAATGCCGGCAGCCTTTCGTCCGTGCGCGCCAAGAAGGCCTTGAGCGCGAGCTCCGGTCCGATCCCCGAAGGATCCCCCTGCGTCAGGGCAATGGGCGCTGGGGCGTTCATATCGCCGCCAAATGCAGCGAAGCGCGGTTTCCATATTGGCGTGCGAACAGGAAAGACATTGCGCGAACTTGGCGCAAGGCAATCTCGAAATCAAATCAGACCGGCCGAATTGCGTCCTGGCGCCGCCGTCGACGCCAGGACGCGCTTGTCGGCCTAGTCGGACACCATCCCATGAACCCCGTAATAGCGCTGATCCGGCCACGCATAGACTCTGTGTCGGCTGGGCGCGGACCGCGCTCCGTCCCAGGTTCCTTGATCGACCATCGCGGGGTCGGCGGCATATCCATAGTACTGAGGGCCAGCGTAGCCATAGTAGTAGTCGTATGCGACCGCCGGGCCCATTAATGCCGGCGCGCCGAAAACCGCTAGCGCGACAACAGCAAACAGCATGCGTTTCATGGGGAGCGCTCCTTTGAGCTTGTCCGTCGTTGACGCCGGGAATGCCGGCGTTTTTCGGACCCTGCTTATTGTAATAATACTGTCATTGAAATGTGGTAGGGGCGCCGCCCGAATTTTTCGTAGGTCCACGCAGGCGCAAAAAATCCGGCGCCGCTGGCGTGGCGGCGCCGGATGTTGCTGAGGTCTGATTGAGTGTTGCGGTGCGTTAGGCCTTCGTCGCCTGAGCGTGCGGCACGCCTTCCTTGTCGAGCAAGGCGACCAATTCGCCGCTTTGGAACATTTCCTTGGCGATGTCGCAGCCGCCGATGAATTCATTCTTCACGTAAAGCTGCGGGATGGTCGGCCAGCTGGAATAGGCCTTGATCCCCTCGCGAAGAGCCCCGTCGGCGAGCACGTTGATCGCCTTGTAAGGCACGCCGAGGTGATTGAGGATCTGAACCACCTGCATGGAGAAGCCGCATTGCGGCGCCTGCGGGGTCCCCTTCATGAACAAAACCACGTCGCTTGACTCGATTTCGTTCTTGACGCGCGCGCTGACGTCCTCGTTCATTCGATTTCCCCGGTTAGGCGGAGCGACGACGCGCTCCGCCATTTCTGGTCAAGGTCCAAAAGCCATGCCGTGCGCGTGGCGAGGATCGTGATGATAATAGTAGTCCATGCTGCTGTGTCGCTCGATCCGGTCACACGCCGGATGATTCCAACCGCCGCGCAAACAGGCTTCGCGCCAACTGCGATGTTGAGCGTTGCCCGACCGCTGCGCCGCCGCGGCGGAACTCACAAGCATCAGCAGCGATAAGGCTGCAACAAGACTCTTCGCCATCGCCCGCCATCCTGTCGAAGCTATGGAAAAAGCATCCCGTGACAGGCGCGCCGGGCGAATGTGTCGCTGCCATATTTGGCCAGCGCCTGGCGGTAGTTACATCCTGTATATTCGCGGAAAAGCCGCTGCTCCAGCTGGACCACTTGAGGCGGCGGAATATCGTCGTCCAGCCAAAAAAACGGAAAGGCGTCCGCCTGAGCTGCGTTCGGCGCGAATGTTAGCGCCATTCCAACGACCAGCGCGCCTCCTCCCAAGAAGAATTCTCGAAACATCGCCTGCCCCTTGGCATGAGTGGATCAGTCAAGCGCCATCCCGTGATGCCGGCGCCGATCATGATGATAATAGTAGTGGGTGCTGTCTCCATAATGTCCGAGATGGGCGCAGGAGTGGTGATTCCACCCGCTGCGCTCGCAAGCGGCGTGACTCGGATGCCGGTGCGGAGACACGTGCCGCTTGTGAGCCGCAAGCGCCGATTGACTCACCGCACATCCCGCAACGATCGCCGCCGCGCATAACACCCATTTGATCATCTGAAAGCTCCCAGTGAGCGAAGGCCCGATGTCACATGTATGCCACATGCAGCCCGCTTCAACTGGCTAAGCGCCTTAAGGAACGCGCGTCGTGAGTTGCAGCGCGTGCAGCTCGCCCCCGAGGCGGTCGCCGAAGGCGGCGTTGACCATCTGGTGCTGCTTGACGCGGGTAAGACCACGGAAACGTTCGGAGACGACGGTCGCCGCCCAATGATCGTCATCATTGACGAGCGCGGTCAGCTCCACCTTCGCGTCGGGGATGGCGGTCTTGATGAGACGCTCGATTTCAGCGGCTGGCATGGGCATTTGTGACACCTATTCTGGAATGGCGCCCGAAAAGGCGTTGTCGTCGCCGGCCATGAACGCCGGCAGAGGAGTCTCATGCGCCTGGCGCAGCTCGGTCAGCAATATCGCCGCCTCGGCCGGCAGGATCAAGGCGTCGCCGCCAACGCGCCCGATCGCCTGGACGCAGACCCCCGCCGCAGCGCCTTCGCGCGCGATCGCGTCGACGTCCCGGTCCGACGGGATCGTCACCAGATAGCGCGCCTGGTCTTCGCCAAACAGCGCGGCGTGTGGGGCCGCGGAAGGAAGGCCGGTCATTTTGGCGCCCCTGCCGCCCAGTAGCGCCATTTCGGCCAGAGCGATGGCGAGGCCGCCGTCAGAGAGATCATGCGCCGCCGTGACCCGGCCGGAAAGAATCAATCCTCGAACGAAGTCGCCGTTACGGCGTTCGGCCGCGAGATCGACGGGCGGCGGCGCGCCGTCAACGCGCCCGCAAAGCTCATGCGCATAGGCCGACTGGCCGAGCCAGCCGAGGGTCTCGCCGATGAGCAGGATGACGTCGCCGTCTCCCATAAAGCCGGTTTGCGCCGCCTTGGCGACGTCGGCGATGACCCCGACGCCGCCGATCGCGGGGGTCGGCAGGATGCCGGCGCCCTGCGTTTCATTGTAGAGCGAGACATTTCCGGAAACGATCGGGAAGTCGAGAGCCCGCGCGGCTTCGCCGATCCCCTCGAGGCAGCCGACGAATTGGCCCATATATTCGGGCCGCTCGGGATTGCCGAAATTCAGATTGTCGGTGAGCGCCAGCGGCGTCGCGCCGCGCACGGTGATGTTGCGCCAGGCCTCGGCGACCGCCTGCTTGCCGCCCTCGTAGGGATCGGCGGCGCAATAGCGCGCGGTCACGTCGGTCGTCAGCGCCAGGCCTTTCGGCCCGTCTTTCACCCGCACCACGGCGGCGTCGCCGCCGGGAGCCCGCACGCTGTTGCCGAGAATGAGGTGATCGTACTGCTCCCACACCCAGCGCTTGGCGCAGAGATTCGGCGTCGCCAGCAGTTTCAGCAGCGCTTCCCGATTCGATAGCGGCGCTTTGATCGCGCCCGGATCGATCACGCCCTGCCTTGGCGTCGGCGTCCAAGGCCGGTCGTAGAGCGGCGCTTCGTCGCCCAACTCCTTGATCGGAAGGTCGGCCTTCACCTCGCCCTGGTGCTTGACGACGAAGCGCAGCGTGTCCGTCGTCTTGCCGACGATCGCGAAATCGAGCCCCCATTTGTGGAAAATCGCCTCGGCCTGCGCTTCGAGCTCGGGCTTGAGAACCATGAGCATGCGCTCCTGGCTCTCGGAGAGCATCATCTCATAGGCGCTCATGCCCGCTTCGCGGCAGGGCACGGCGTCGAGGTCGAGCTCGATGCCGAGATTGCCTTTGGCGCCCATCTCGACCGCAGAGGAGGTCAGGCCGGCCGCGCCCATGTCCTGGATGGCGATCACCGCGCCGGACGCCATCAGCTCCAGACAGGCCTCCAGCAGCAGCTTCTCCGAGAAAGGGTCGCCGACCTGCACGGTGGGCCGCTTTTCCTCGGCGTCCTCCTCGAACGAAGCGGAGGCCATGGTGGCGCCGTGAATGCCGTCGCGGCCGGTCTTCGAGCCGAGATAGACGATCGGGTTTCCGACGCCGGCCGCGGCCGAGTAAAAAATCGAATCGGCGCGCGCGAGCCCGACCGCCATGGCGTTGACGAGAATGTTGCCGTCGTAGGAGACGTCGAATTCCGTCGAACCGCCGACCGTCGGCACGCCGAAGCTGTTGCCATAGCCGCCGACTCCGGCGACGACCCCCGCCACCAGCCGCCGCGTCTTGGGATGCGGCGGGCGGCCGAAGCGCAGGAGGTTGAGGCAGGCGATCGGCCGCGCCCCCATGGTGAAGACGTCCCGCAAGATGCCGCCGACGCCCGTCGCCGCGCCCTGGTAGGGTTCGATGAAGGACGGGTGGTT
>Ga0209347_1006272_pt1 | contig 10643 bp, 11 predicted proteins | sample AutmiccommuBRH23_FD_187382 | JGI IMG/M metagenome (GOLD analysis project Ga0209347, IMG submission 187382) | Deep subsurface microbial communities from Mt. Terri, Switzerland - Autotrophic microbial communities BRH/23 (SPAdes) (version 2) | ecosystem: Environmental > Aquatic > Deep subsurface >...
CCTCAGCCCCGCGCTGCTATCGGTGGGCTTCATCGTCGGCCTGAACATCGCGGTCCTGATTTTCGTCGGCGGCGCCGCCAACTGGCTGGTGACCATCCCGATCGTGGCCGCCGTGAGCGACTGGCCGACCTACGCCTCCGGGGACAACGCCGGCCAGGCGATGTCCGCCCTTGACTACGCCGCCCAGCTGTGGTCCACCAAGACCCGCTACATCGGCGTCGGCGGCATGCTCGTCGGCGGACTCTGGACGATCTTCCGGATGCGAAAGTCCCTCCTCAGCGGCATGACCAGCGGCCTGCAAGCCTACAAGAAAATCAAGGACGGCAAGAGCGCCGTCGAGCGAACGGAACAAGACCTCCCGATGGGCTGGATCATCTTCCTGATCATCGGCTCGGTGGTCCCGCTGTTCATGGTCTACCAACACTTCGTCCAGCAAATCCACATCTCCGCCATCATGGCGGTCGTCATGCTCGGGACGGGCTTCCTGTTCGCCGCAGTGGCCGGCTACATGGCAGGCCTCGTCGGGTCCTCGAACAACCCGATCTCCGGCGTCACGGTCTCGACGGTGCTGGTCTCGTCGCTGCTGCTGGTGCTGCTGATGGGCAAAGCGGCCGAGAACGGCCCGGCCGCCGCGATCATCATCGGCAGCGTCGTCTGCTGCGCCGCGGCCATCGCCGGCGACGTGATGCAGGACCTCAAGTGCGGCCGGCTCGTCGGCACCACGCCTTGGAAGCAGCAGGTCATGGAGATGGTCGGCACCGTTTCGGGCGCGCTGGTCATCGCCCCCGTGCTCATCCTCCTGCAAGGGGCCTACGGCTTCGCCGGCATGCCAGGCGCCGGCCCCAAGGCCCTCTCCACACCCCAGGCCAACCTGATGGCCTCAGTCGCCAAGGGCGTCTTCGAAGGCGGATTGCCCTGGGCGTACGTGTTCGGCGGAATGTTCGTGGCCGCCCTGATCATCGCTCTGGATATGTACCTGGAGGCCAAGAAGTACCCGTTCCGCACACCGGTCCTGGCGGTCGCTATCGGGTTCTACCTGCCCTTCCAACTGTCGGTGCCGATCTTCGTCGGCGGACTGATCAGTGCGGCCGTCGCGAAATACCACAGGAAAAACAAGAGCGACGCCCCCGCGAGGGAAGGCTCCGAACGTCGCGGCCTGCTGGTGGCCTCGGGCCTGATCACGGGCGAAGCCCTCATGGGCATCCTCGTGGCAATCCCGATCGTCATCCTCAAGCAAAGGGACATCGAGATGCCCCTCTGGGAAGGCGTGATCCCCTTCGGCGGCCTGATCGGCGTGATCCTCCTGGCCTTCGTGACCTTCTGGCTCTACCGCACGGCGGTGATGGAGAAACGAAGCTGACTGAAGCACGGGCATCCCGCCCGTGGACAAACGGCAATTCGCAGAACCAACGGGCTCTCGGATGCGGCAGATCGCGTCCGAGAGCCCGTGCTCTTTCGCCCGCACCTGCACCGCATCCAGACATCCGCCCTGCGCGGGCTCGTTAGACCCGTCCATGCTCACCGCATGTCGAACACCCGAGCAGAGTGGACACGCTATCTCCCTATGACGGGTAGCATAGGTGCGTCGCGTGTCAAAGGGGACCGGCGTCTCTCGGGCCCTGTTACCCCGCGGGCGGACAGAAGGAGCAAAGAAGAGCCGCCAATAGCGCACCGACAACGGGACCGGCGATGGGGACCCAGCTATAACCCCAGTCGCTTGTCCCCTTGTTCAGGATGGGCGCCAGGTGGTGAACCAGTCGCGGGCCGAGGTCGCGGGCGGGATTGATGGCATAGCCGGTCGTCCCGCCGAGGGACAGGCCGATTCCCATCACGACCAGGGAGACCGGGATCGCGCCGAGAGAACCCATGCCCACCCTGATTTCGCCGTCCCCCGATACGATCTCCAGGCCGGCGGCGTGCAGCACGGCCAGGACCAGCACGAAGGTGCCGATCACCTCGCACAGAAGATTCCTGACGGGGTTGCGGATCGCCGGCCCGGTGGCGAACGTGCCGAGGATCGTGCCCGAATCCGTGCTGATGTCGTAATGGTCCTTGTAGTGCAGCCAGACCAGCAACGCGCCCGCGGCGCCGCCGAGGAACTGGGCAGCCAGGAACAGCGGGACCTTCGCCGCCGCGAACTTGCCGGCCGCCGCCAGGCCGATCGTCACCGCGGGATTGATGTGCGCGCCGCTGAACTCGCTCGTGATCATCACGGCGGTGAACACGGCGAAACCCCAGCCCGCCGTGATCACGATCCAGCCGCCCGCGTGGCCCTTGGTGCCCTTGAGACAGACGTTGGCGACCACCCCGTCGCCGAGAAGAACCAGGATCATCGTCCCAATGAATTCCGCTGCAAACTCACTCATGCACAGGTCTCCGAATTGTCTTGCGAATCAACACTCGACTCCGGCAAGCACCAAGTTCTCCGGGTGGCAGCGGCAAGCGGAGTCTTCGGAGCTTGCCGATGGCTTCGCTCACGCCAGAGAAAAGCCATCGGCAAACGAGTTTGCCGCTGCCACCCGATCCTTGATAACAGACTATCGATGGGCTCGGTCACAACCGCGGCTACCGGGCCCAATCGCGCACACGATCGACGGCCTTGTGCCAATTCTTCAGAAGCTCCACCCGCGTCTCGGCCGCCATATGAGACTCGAACTGGGCCCCCATCTTCCAGATGCCCCGAATCTCATCGAGGTCCTTCCAGTACCCGACAGCCAGGCCCGCAAAGAACGCGGCGCCCATGGCCGTGGTCTCCAGCGTTTTCGGCCGGATCACTTTCACCCCCGTCACACCCGCCTGGAACTCCATCAGGCCGTCGTTGACCGATGCGCCGCCGTCGACGCGAAGCTCGGTGATCGGGATGCCGGCGTCGTCGGCCATGGCGTCGAGAACGTCCTTCGTCTGAAAGGCGATCGATTCGAGACAGGCCCGCGCGATGTGCGCGTCGGTGGTGCCCCGCGTGAGGCCGAAGATCGCGCCGCGGGCGTACTGATCCCAGTAGGGAGCCCCGAGCCCGGCAAACGCGGGAACGACGTAAACGCCGCCATTGTCGGGAACCGAGTTGGCCAGCGCCTCGACCCGCTCGGACCGCGCGATGCACCCGAGCCCGTCGCGCAGCCATTGCACGACCGCGCCGGCGATGAAGATGCTCCCCTCCAGGGCATAGGTCACTTTGCCGTCCAGTTTCCAGGCGACGGTGGTGAGCAGATTGTTCTTGGAGTCCTTGGCTTGGTCGCCGGTATTCATCACGATGAAACAGCCGGTCCCATACGTGTTCTTGATCATGCCCTTTTCGGTACACATCTGGCCGAACATGGCCGCCTGCTGGTCGCCCGCGATCCCGGCGATGGGAATCTCCGCACAACCAAACGCGGCCCCCGTCACGCCGACCACCTCGCTGCAACTCCGGACCTCGGGCAGCATGGACATGGGGACATTGAACAGCGTGCAAAGCTCCTCGTCCCATTTCTGCTCGTGGATATTGAACAGCAGCGTCCGGCTGGCGTTGGAAATGTCGGTGACATGGACGCGGCCCTGGGTCAGCTTCCAGATGAGCCAGGAATCCACAGTGCCGAAGGCCAGTTCCCCCGCCTCGGCCCTTTGCCGAGCCCCGGCCACGTTGTCCAGAATCCAGCGAACCTTGGTCGCGGAGAAATAGGAGTCGAGCACCAGTCCAGTCTTGCCCCGGATCTTCTCGGCCAACCCGGCCTTCTTGAGCTCGTCGCAGAACTCCGCGGTCCGCCGGTCTTGCCAGACGATGGCGTTATAGACGGGCTGGCCCGTCCTGCGGTCCCAGACGACGGTGGTTTCCCGCTGGTTGGTGATCCCGATGGCGGCGATCTGCTCCCCGCCGATATTCATCCTCGCGAGCGCCTCGGCCGCAACGCTCGCCTGGCTCGACCAGATCTCGTTGGGATCATGCTCGACCCAGCCATTCTTCGGGAAGATCTGCCCAAATTCCTTCTGCGCCACCGCCCCGATCCCGCCGTCATGGTTGACGATCAACGCCCGGGAACTCGTAGTGCCCTGATCCAGAGCCAGGATATATTGCGTCTTGGCCATACCCAACCTTTCGCTTCGTACCGACAAACTCATCCCAGAGCCAACCCAACACCCTCGGCCCAGCCCAATAGACCACCCACTATGTCCCATGTCAAGCAATACGTCACCTTGGACTCTTGGTCGATACTCTCTTTCGTGGGTCTCAGGCAGTCTTGGCCTGTTCTCGGATCAGTGCACCATCCACGATTGAGAAACCCCGCATCAAGGTGGTTTCATTGTCTATGAAGGAGTGCATCCATTCAAGAGCATCGAGAGCATCTTCTTTAGGATTCAGTCCATCTCCGTGGGCATATCTATTCCGCAAATCAGCCATCCTCTCGCACAAGATAAGTGCTTCGGGTTTGAGAATTGCCTTCTTCCGGAGAATATCTCTGACTTGCCAGATCTTGTGTTTCCGCATGGCACCATGCAGCTGGGCCTTATCTCGCTGAAATCTCTCAAATGCGATACCGCACATTGCGACACAGGCATAGAAATGTCCATCGACAAAAACGTCCCTGGCCTCCCTGAGGAGGCTGCAATACTGACCGACTTCTATAAGTAGCGGCGGCAGTTGAGAGAGCCTATCTCGCTTATCACAGTTGAACGACTCCTCATGCGGGGCACTGTGTACCGGCTCTGGGCGTTCTTGTTGCGAGTGTTTCGTCGAGTCCTCGCTCAGGTGATGTTTGGCCTCATTCGGTCTGAAATCGGCATAGGCAAGCTGTGTTTCCCCACTGACCGTGATGATCCCGTTGCCGCACACTTGTATCCATCCGTAGTGGTCGTCAGGCATATCGACTTGGTTAATTCCGAGGACCCCGGAAAGATCTGTGCCATTGTAGGCACGTATTGTATAGGGTGCAGCGCCTGGGGTCTGACAGACTATGCTGTGCTTTCTGAGCATGATCTTTCTCCCAATTTCTCCGGACCCGCTTCCCCCCTCGCGAGGTCCGCTTCAACAACGCCGGAGGACTTCAAGTCCGTTTCCGCACCCGTTGATTCGCAATCCTCTTATGCTCTCAGCAGACGGGAGGTAATCGAGCATAGCCTTGCGTTCGATCATCTCCACGATTTCACCACAACGATACTGAATTCGCTGACGGCCCCGCAAGCCGACGGTCTGTTCTCTGTTCATGGGCCTCCTGTCGCCATTTTCATTGTAGAGCCAAGACAGAACGAAGGCAAATGGGATTGCTGTGAGGTGGTAAGTGATAGCTGCAAAGTGGCAAGACGGAGCCAGAAGGTATGTGCGGTGACCAGACGTCAGATGCGATCTTGCCAGCGCCTTGGATCGCGGGCTCCGTGGAAGACGGCTATCACGGTGATAACATCCTCCTCTGGGAGAAAGAGCACCTGATAGGGGAATCTTCGCAAGAGGGCTCTGCGAATGCCCCTGTAGAGCGCGGGATGCAGAAGCGGATTGTTCAGCACGGACGACAGAACCGCGTCAAAGGCAAAAAGGAAATCTCCGCCGAGGCCGGGGGCATGGTGCTCGTACCAGTCGAAGGCCTCCGCGAGTTCCGCTTCCGCTTCGGGCCGGATGATCAATCGATAGGTCATCTGCGTTTGGCGATTCTGTCTCGAACGACAGGCCAGGGGGCGCCGGCAGTCGGGTCCTTGCGATGGGCGTCGAGCCGCCTGTCGAGTTCTGCCTTCTGAGCCTCGGTCAGTTCGATAGCCTCCGGTACTTCTGCCATACTGTCCCAGAGGTCGCCGATCAACTCGATCCGCTCGGCGATGCTGAGATTCAGAATGTCCTTTTGTGCGATCTTACCCATACCATAATCCTACCGTATTCCACCATCCAAGGCAAATCCGTTTCACCATCGCTCACGCCGCGATTTCCTCCTCTTTGATCGCCCGCTGGATGCCGAATCGGCCTGCCTGGAATTCTGCATCCTCCGCGAAGAACAGGAGCACGACAGCGTCGCATTCAAGGTTCAATTCGGCCCCGAGTTGGCGAGTGCGGCCGGCACTCGGTGGCGGATTCGACCACGGACGCACGTTGACAGTTGATCTCAGGGGCTCTGCCTCTGAAACCCCGCCATTGTACGCTTTGAGCCGGCAGCATGATTGGCGTCCTTCGCACGCATGGCCGGCGACGCCCGGCCGGTGGCCCGGATTATGAGTCACGGGGCACGGGTCACCACTCCATGCTATTGGCCCAATGCGGAAAATGCCGGGGGTCTGGGGGCAGGCCCCCAGTGGAACTGGCGGACTCCGCCGCACAGGACTACAGGGCATTGCGTTGTTTCAACAGCTTTGGCTGTCGCCGGATGAGTTTGTCGCCATGCTTTCTCTGAGCTTCATATACATGATCCAGATACTTGGCGATATCGTGATCGAATTCCTTCTCGATCTGCCGTCGTATCTCCCGGACTTCTTCCACAATTGCATCTTTCATATTACGCCGCGATTCCCTCCTCTTTGATCGCCCGGTGGATGCCGAATCGACCTGCGAAGAACTCCGCCTCCTCTGCGAAGAAGAAGAGCACGACGGTATCGTACTCCAGGCTCAGGTCTGCCCCGAGTTGGCTCGTGCGCTCGTGTTCGGCGAGGCGGCTGGGAATTGCGTCGAGGATCACGGCGATGTCAATGTCGCTGTCCGGCGTCAACTGATCGCGTGCGCCGGAGCCGTACAGGTACACGCCTCGCAGGCGGTCGCCATAGAGCGTCTCCAAGCCCCGCCGAGCCTTAGCCGCGATCTCCAATGCCTGTTGTCTCGTCGTCACCATAGCGAATCCATCATAGCCGCATAGCCTGGGAGCGACAATACCCAAAGCCCGATTCCTTGTTCGGAGTCCCGCGTTTACGCGGCTGTTCGGAGTTCCGCCTTCAGGCGGGTCAAACCAGTCCGAACAGCCTCTGGAATTCCCCGGACTACACGAGGGGGCTCGGCTACGCCGGAGGACTCTCGAACCCGCCTGAAGGCGGTACTCCAAACAGGTCGCCCCGACCTTCACCCGCGAAATGGCGATGGTTGTAGGTTCGGGGGTGTGCGCAGCACCCCTGATGCCGGGTGGCCTCAAAGCGGTAAACTCCCGCCGCCCCGCGGCGATCCGACCAAGGGCGGCGGATTCCGGATCGGTCCGGCCCTTCCTCCATCAGAACAAAGGGCCTGTTAGCACTACTAACCCACAGCAACCCAAACGGATTGTTTCTCGCGCGGAGACGCGGAGCCGTTGAGATGGAAGAGAATTCAATTGTGCATTTCTCTGCGCCTCCGCGCGAGTCAATCCTAGCTTCTGGCACGGGCTGGAAAGATGGTGTGCGTGGCACACCCTACGCGGTCGCCCCGCCCATACACCCCTCTACTATACAGGGACTTATCTCTGACTGTCCGTGGACAGGAAATGCCTTGGATTTGTGCGGATTTGTGTTGACGCCGAACCTGGGCATTTGTATGATAGCGAAGCAACTGATGAGGAGCGAATCATCACGGCCAATTCGGAGGATTCGGCCATGACCTTCGAAACGGTGAGCTTCGCCAGTCGGTCGGGGATCGAGAGCCCCCGCGTTCTGCCCGGACGGCCGGAGGCCCCCCCATCCTTCCAGTACTCCAACATTCCATTATTCCATCCTTCCGACCGCTCCCGGCGCCAATATCCCCGGCTGCGACTTCCGCCCGGTGCGGCTTGCGAGCGATTCTGCAAAGCAAAGCCAATTGGCTCGGGGCGCGTTCGACGGCAGCTCGTTTGTGGGACGACGGATACGGCGGACTCGCCCGAGAGGGGGGCGTGCAAAACAAAGCCAATTTGCTCAGGCCATATCCGACGTCAACCCGTGTGCAGGACGATATTTGTGGCGGGTCTGTCTGCGCGGGGCTGTGGAGAACAAAGCCAATTTCCCCGGTCCGGAGGGGTGGATTGCCGCTTTCGCCGGGGCCGGCGATGGCGTATACTGATTTGCCTTATGGACATCGGCCCCGATGCCGTGGAGAATCGGCCGGTGTGCGGTGTAGGGGCGAATGATGATTCGCCCGTACGTGTAGCGTGCTCGGATTTGGGAGGAACAGGAACATGGCGGATCGCGTTGAGGCGTATATCGATCAGAATTGGGTTCGTTTCGTCGAGGAACTCAAGCAGTTCATGCGGTTTCCCTCGGTCAGCGCTCAGCGGGCACACGACAAGGACACGCGGGCCTGCGCCGAGTGGGTCGTGGAGCAGCTCAAGGGGCTCGGGTTCGAGGCCGGTCTTGTCGATGTCGGCGGCCAGCCCATCGTGCGGGCCCTGAGGAAGGGCAAGACTTCCAAGCGGGTCATGGTCTACGGGCACTACGACGTGCAGCCGGAAGACCCGGTGAACGAGTGGAAGACCCCGCCCTTCGAGCCAACCGTCCGCGACGGCATCCTCTACGGCCGGGGGGCGACCGACGACAAGGGGCAGGTCTGGGCCCATGTCAAGGCCGTCGAGAGCCTGCTCAAGACCGAGGGCGAGTTGCCCTGCGAGGTGCTGTTCCTGCTCGAGGGCGAGGAGGAGTCCGGCGGCGATGCGCTCGCCCGCTACGTCGCCCAGGCCAAGGCGGACATCAAGCCCGACACCATCGTCATCTCCGACAGCACGATGTACGACGCGAACACCCCGGCGATCACTTACGGCCTTCGCGGCATCATCGCCCTGGAGTTCACCGTGCGGGGACCGATGGCCGACCTGCACTCCGGCGCCTACGGCGGCGGCATCGCCAATCCGGCTATGGTGGCCGCCCAGATCCTGGCGGCGTGCGTCGGTCCCGACGGCAAGGTCCTCGTGCCCGGCTTCTACGACGACGTGGTGCCGCTGCAGGACTGGGAGCGGGAGGGCTTCCGCAAACTGAACTTCAACGACCAGGCGATGGCCAAGGAGTTGAACATCCCGCGTCCGCACGGCGAAGCCGGCTACAGCACGCTGGAGCGGCTCTGGGCGCGCCCCACCTTCGAGGTCAACGGCATCTTCGGCGGCTACCAGGGCCAGCGGTCCAAGACGATCATCCCGGCCTCGGCCACGGCCAAGATCACCTGCCGGCTCGTGTCGAACCAGGACCCGGCCCGTGTTCACAAGGCGGTCGTCGATCACATCCGCAACGTCTGCCCGGACACGGTGCGCCTCGAGATCAACGATTTCGGGGCCAGCCCGCCGGTGCTGTTCGACGTGAACAACCCAACGATCCGCGCCGCCCAAGAGGCCCTGAAGAAGGGCTTTGGCCACGAGGCGACCTTCATCCGCTGCGGCGGCTCGATCCCCGTCGTCAGCACGTTCGCCGAGCACCTCGGCTGCCCGGTGATCCTGATGGGTTTCGGCCTCGACAGCGACGGCCCCCACAGCCCGAACGAGCATTTCAGCCTGGACAGCTTTGTGAAAGGTACGAAGTCCGCCGCCCATATGCTGCGGATGATCTAACGATGGACACGGCACACCCTACATGTCTCTATCGCAGGGCCTCATGTCGCCGAATCGATCAGTCTGTCCAGGATCTCGCTGTACGAGCCTTGCGGGCGGAGTCCTACCAGACGGCCGACCTCTTTGCCGTTCTGGAAGAAGAGCACCGACGGGACACCCTGTACCCCATATCGGCCCGCCAACTGCGGCAGGCGATTCACGTCCACCTTGAGCACGACAGCCCGGCCGTCATACGTATCGGAAAGTTCCTTGATCGTCGGCGCCAGCATCCGGCACGGCCCGCACGTCGTCGAGTAGAAATCCACGAGAACCGGCTGCTGCGCGGCAAGGACCTGAGTTTCAAAGTCTTCGACGCTGCCGATTTGCAGGTGCGGGGCTTCGCTCATTTGAGCCGTCCAGCGCGGCGCTCCGGCCGAATAGGCCAGAAGCCCTCCGAACATCGCCCCGATCAATCCCCCCCGCAGCGGGTTGGCCGTAAGGGGGCAGGCGCCGGTCGTACACTTGCCGAAATACCCCATCGTCGCTCCCAAACCGCCGCCGATCAGCAAACCAACGGCCAACTGAATGAACATCGCTCTGTGCATGGTCGATTCTCCGTATTCTCATCTGCCGTGAATGGACATCGTGCAGGCCCCGCAACGTTCACAGGGCCGCTTCCAACAACTCCAGGGCATCCCGCACCTGGGCCAGTTTCTCCCGATCCAGGCTGCCGCAGATCCGGCTCTCGCAAGCTTCCATGTGGCCAAGCATCCGCTGCTTGGTCCTTTTGCCCTTGGGCGTGAGCGAGATCAGGATGGTCCGACGGTCCTGCGGGCTCAGGCGGGTCTTTGCGTAGCCGTCGGTCACCAGCTTATCGAGCACGCGGCTGCCGCGCGAGGGCGAGAGCGCCATCCGCTCGGCGAACTCGCAGCCCGTGGTCTCCCCGCCGTTCTCCATGACGATCAGAGCGTTGAACTCGGCCGGCGAGAGGCCAAGCTCCCGCTGGATCTGCTCTTCGCTCCCCTGGCACTTGCGTTTCACCGCCAGGATCAACTCGAATAGACGTCTGTTCATAACCGCCCCTGCTCGTACTCCTGATACTTGCGTATAGCACTATTTGCTACCGACAACTATAAATACGCACGCTCGCCGGGATGGTTCGTGAGATTCCTCAGGGACGGGCGGGGGGAGGTGCGGCCGGAATACGGTGGCGGATTGGGCCGGTCCGTGTCCGGGTGGCAGCGG
>Ga0209347_1006273_pt1 | contig 10642 bp, 11 predicted proteins | sample AutmiccommuBRH23_FD_187382 | JGI IMG/M metagenome (GOLD analysis project Ga0209347, IMG submission 187382) | Deep subsurface microbial communities from Mt. Terri, Switzerland - Autotrophic microbial communities BRH/23 (SPAdes) (version 2) | ecosystem: Environmental > Aquatic > Deep subsurface >...
CAGGGCGGCAAGGCCGTCGGCATCTGCGGCAAGGATGCCAACCTGATGATCGCCCGCAAGATCACCGAGATGCCCGATCCCGAATCGAACCTGATGAAGGCAGTCGATATCGGCTACGTCGGCGACCCGGCCGAGGTGAACCCGCACATCGTCGACGTGATCTCCAAGTCCGACCTCATCCCGGTGATCGCGCCTGTGGGCATCAGCCGCGAGGGAGAGACGCTCAACATAAACGCCGACACGTTCGCCAGCGCGCTCGCGGCCCGCATGAAGGCCAAACGCCTCCTCCTTCTGACCGACGTCGCCGGAGTGATGAACAAGGACAAGGAGCTCATCTCCGAGCTCAGCATCGAGGAAGCGCGCGGCCTCATCAAAGACGGCGTCATCTCGGGCGGCATGATCCCCAAGATCGAGGGCTGCATCGAGGTCGTCGAGGCGGGCGTGGAGGCCGTCGTCATCATCGACGGCCGCGTGCCGCATTGCGTACTCCTGGAGCTGTTCACCGCTCACGGCGTCGGCACCCTCTTGGGCCGCTCCCGGCGGGACCAGAAAGCAAGGGCTCGATGAGCGCGGCCAAGCGCACACCACTTGGCATACCAATCCTCGCGCCCGAGGGTGGCAAGGCAAGCGGCAGACGCGATTTTGCCGCCACCACGACCTGGATCTTCGACCTCGACAACACGCTCTATCCCTCGGGCTGCAACCTGTTCGCCGAGGTCGACGTGCGCATGGGCGAGTTCATCGCCAAGTATCTGGGCGTGCCGCTGCCCTACGCGCGTCATCTGCAGAAGAGCTACTACCGCCAGTTCGGCACGACGCTGTCGGGGCTGATGAAAGTCCACAAGCTCGACCCGCAACCCTTCCTCGACTACGTGCACGACATCGACCTGTCTCCCGTCGAGCCCTCGCCGGAGCTCGCGGCCGCGCTTAAGGCACTGCCCGGGCGCCGGATCATCTACACCAACGGCTCGCACCGGCACGCCGAACGCGTCGCCGAGAAGCTCGGCGTGCTGCACCTGTTCGAGGACATCTGCGATATCGCGGCGTGCGAGTTCGTGGCCAAGCCCAGCCCCGATGCCTTCGACCGCATGATCAAGCGGCATGCCATCGCGCCTGGCGAAGCCGCAATGTTCGAGGACATGCCGCACAACCTGGAGGCGCCGCACGTGCTCGGTATGACGACCGTGCTCGTGCACTCCGACTATCCCGATCATCCGGTGCAGACGCAGATGCGCAACTGGCGCGAGCTGCCCGCGCACATCCATCACGCAACCGACGATCTGAAAGAGTTTCTCGCCGCGCTGGTCAAAGCGCTGCGCACGCCCGAACAGAAGGGCTAGCGCGCCGACAGTCTCGGTGAGACAGCGGAGTGTGCGAGTCTTGGCGGACGCGCGGCTTAGCGCGTCGGCACCGGTGTCTCTCCGCGGTAGTCGTAGAAGCCGCGATGGGTCTTGCGGCCGAGCCAGCCCGCTTCGACGTACTTCACCAGGAGCGGGCAGGGCCGGTACTTGGAATCCGACAGGCCCTCGTAGAGCACTTGCATCACCGACAGACAGGTATCGAGGCCGATGAAGTCAGCAAGCTGCAGCGGGCCCATGGGATGGTGCGCGCCGAGACGCATCGCCTTGTCGATGGCCTCGACGGTGCCGACGCCCTCATAGAGCGTGTAGACGGCCTCGTTGATCATCGGCAGCAGGATGCGGTTGACGATGAAGGCGGGGAAGTCCTCGCTGACGGCGACGTTCTTGCCCAGACTCTCCACGAACGCGCGCGCGATCGTGAACGTCTTGTCGTCGGTGGCGATGCCGCGAATGAGCTCAACCAGCTCCATCAGCGGCACCGGATTCATGAAGTGCATGCCGATGAAATGCTCGGGCCGGTCGGTGGTCGAGGCGAGCCGCGTGATCGAGATCGACGAGGTGTTCGTCGCCAGCATCGCGCGGTCGTTGAGCTTGGGACAGAGCTCGGTGAAGATCTTGCGCTTGAGGCTCTCTTCCTCGGTCGCCGCCTCGATGATCAGGTCGCAATCGTCGAAGGCTTCCATGTCCGGCGCATAAGAGATGCGCTTCAGTGCGGGGCCGACCTCGGCCTCCTTGATCTGTCCCTTCTCGGCCTGGCGGGACATGAACTTCTCGATCGTGCTGATCGATTCCTCGACGACCTGCTTCTTCAAGTCGTTGAGGGCCACGTCGTAGCCGCCCAGCGCGATGACATGCGCGATGCCGGTGCCCATCTGGCCCGCACCGATGATGCCGACCTTCTTGATAGCCTGAGGGAGCTTGGTCTCCCCTTTGGGCCTATCCTTGACCGCCAAGTTCATGACCAATCAGTCCTTCTGTGCCAGGCCTTCCGACGTTGTCTGCTACTAGCCTGCCTTTTTCAGCTCAGCCTCGAGCTCGGGCAGAGCCTGAAAAAGATCGGCCACGAGGCCATAGTCCGCCACCTGGAAGATGGGCGCCTCGCCGTCTTTGTTGATCGCAACGATAACCTTGGAGTCTTTCATGCCGGCGAGATGCTGGATCGCGCCGGAGATGCCGACGGCCACGTAGAGGTCGGGCGCGACCACCTTGCCCGTCTGGCCAACCTGCATGTCGTTAGGAACGAAACCCGCATCGACGGCCGCGCGCGAGGCGCCGACCGCTGCACCGATCGCATCGGCGACGGGCTCCAAAAGCTTCTTGAAGTTCTCGCCCGACTGCATGCCGCGGCCGCCGGAGACGACGATCTTTGCCGAGGTGAGGTCGGGGCGCCCCGTCGAAGCGGTCAACTCCGCCTTCTCGAAGCTCGAGGCGGAAACGGCGGCCGGCGGCGTCACCGGCTCGATCGCGGCAGAGCCGCCTTCGCCGGCGGCGGGGAACGCGGAGATGCGCACCGTCACCACCTTCTTGCCTTCCGGCGACTGCACCGTCTGGATCGCGTTGCCGGCGTAGATCGGGCGCTCGAAGGTGTCGGGCGAGACGACCTTGATGATGTCGGAAACCTGCATGACGTCGAGCGCGGCGGCTACACGCGGGCAGATGTTCTTGCCCGTCGTCGTCGCCGGCGCAACGAGCGCGTCGTAGTCCGCCATCATCGGCACGATGAGGGCTGCGACCTCCTCGGCGAGGCCATGCTCGAGCTGCGGGGCATCCGCCACCAGCACCTTGGCAACGCCGGCGAGCTTGGACGCCGCCTCGGCAACCGCCTGGCAATTGTGGCCGGCAACGAGAACGTTGACGTCGCCACCCAGAGCCTGCGCCGCAGACAGCGCCTTGGCGGTGGCATCGTTGAGCGACTTGTTGTCGTGCTCGGCAAGAAGAAGAACGGTCATCAGAGCACCCCCGCCTCGGTCTTGAGCTTCGTCACCAGCTCGGCAACGCTTTCAACTTTGATGCCGGATTTGCGGGTGGGGGGCTCGGCGAGGCCGAGCACTTTGAGGCGCGGCGCGATGTCGACGCCGAGATCGGACGCGGTCTTGGTCTCGAGCGGCTTCTTCTTCGCCTTCATGATGTTGGGCAGCGAGGGATAGCGCGGCTCGTTGAGGCGCAGGTCCGTGGTCACGACGGCGGGCATGTTGAGCTTCACTGTCTCCAGGCCGCCGTCGACCTCGCGGGTCACGTGCAGCGCGCCGTCGGCAATCTCGACCTTGGAGGCGAACGTGCCTTGCGGCCAGCCGAGCAACGCGGCCAGCATCTGGCCGGTCTGATTGCAGTCGTCGTCGATGGCCTGCTTGCCGAGAATGACGAGGTCGGGCTTCTCCGCCTCGATGACCGCCTTCAAAAGCTTGGCGACGGCGAGCGGCTCGACGATCGCGTCACCGGCGTCGACGAGGATGCCGCGGTCGGCGCCGACGGCAAGTGCGGACCGGATCGTATCCTGCGCCTTGGCAGGACCGATGGAGACGATGACGATCTCGGTCGCGGTTCCTTTTTCCTTCAGACGAACCGCCTCTTCGACGGCGATTTCGTCGAAGGGATTCATCGACATTTTAACGTTAGCCAGATCGATGCCAGATCCGTCCGGTTTAACCCGAATCTTGACGTTGTAGTCGACGACCCGTTTGACCGGGACCAGTACCTTCATTCCCGTCGGCTCCCTAGCGCGCTGATTATGGTCCGCTGGCACAGAGACCGGCGGTTGTGCAGCGCGATGAAGATCGCTTAACCCGCGCGGAAAAGTCCGAGCCGCAGCCCTTCTGATGCTATTCGCAAGTGCGAAACGCAAACTAGGGGGGCCTGAACATCAAGTCAATTGGCCCGCAATTAAGACTCTTTCATCCGACCGAGCGGGAGAGAGGCCAAAAACCGTTAGAGCGGCGGTCGAATTGGCCCCCGAACGACCGCTCACGCCAGGCTCAAATCCCGGTCGAAAAGACGCACGCCCGGCCGGCGCATGAAAAGGATGAGAACCGCGCCTGCGATCAGGCCGCCGATATGGGCCCACCACGCCGTCGGGCCCACGTCGGCCAGCGCGATCATCACCACTTGCAGCACGATCCAGATGCCGAGCGCCAGACCTGCACTGATGCGCAACGGCAGAACCTTGAACGCCAACACCCAAACGTTAACGCGCGGGTGCAGCATCAAGTAGGCGGCGATGACACCGGCGACCGCACCGCTGGCGCCGATCAAAGGCAGCGTCGAATCCGGCACCATCCAGGAATGCATCAGGCCGGCGAACACGCCGCACGCCAGATAGAAGACCAGGAAGCGCACGTGTCCCATTGCATCCTCGACGTTGTCGCCGAACACCCACAGGAACAGCATGTTGCCGGCGAGGTGAAACACGTCGGCGTGCAGGAACATGTAGGTGATCAGCGTCGGGCTCGCGGCGATGTTGATCCCTTCCGTCAGCACGCCGTCCGGCGACACCAGTCCGCCCGTTCCCAACAGAATGCTCGGCGTGACACCGAAGCTTGCCACCACCGACTGATCGCCGACGCCGACCTCGAGCAGGAAGACGATGATGTTGAAGGCGATGAGCGAAACGGTGACGTACTGAAACGGGATCGATTTGAGAGTGTTGTCGTCGCGGAGCGGAATGAACACGGGACAGATCTACCTATCTAAACGCGGGACTACCTGTTTGCGCCGGGAACCCAGAGAACATCGCTCTTTCCGCGGTCATTGGCGTAGCGGCTGGCGACGAAGAGAAAGTCGGACAAGCGGTTGACGTACTTCAACGCGGGTTCGCCGACCGGCTCGTCGGGATGGCCTGCAAGCTCGACCATCAGTCGCTCGGCGCGACGGCAAACGGTGCGCGCAACGTGCAGCGCCGCGGCCGCCGGCGTTCCGCCCGGCAGCACGAACGAGCGCAGCGGCTTCAGCTCGGAATTGAGCGTGTCGATTTCTTTTTCCAGCCGCTCGACCTGCGCGGCGTTGATGCGCAAGGGCTCGTACTCGAGCTTCTGGCCGCGGTCGGGAATGCACAGGTCCGCACCCAGGTCGAACAGATCGTTTTGGATGCGGATCAGCATGGCATCGAGGTCGGGCTCGGCGCCGGCCAGATGCACGCGCACCATGCCGATCGTCGCGTTCGTCTCGTCGACGGTGCCGTAGGCGGAGATGCGCAAGTCGTGCTTGGGCACACGGTCGCCGCTGCCCAGCGCCGTCGTGCCGGCATCGCCCGTTCGCGTGTAGATCTTGTTCAGTACGACCATGCTGCTCGCGTTCCCCTCGACGTCGTTCCTCAAAGCATAGCGCAAATCATGGCGCGCGAATGCCGGAACACCCAGTCGACTTAGAGCCAATGGTTGTGAACGAACACGAACAGCATGATGATGACGATGGCCGCGAACTGCAGCCCAACGCGCCAGCGCATCAGTTTCTGGCTCAAGCTGGGATTCTTGCCGCGCGTCAGGTTCCAAAGCCCGAGCAGCAAAACCGCGAGCACCGCGAACACCGCCACGGTGGTCGCATGGTAAAGGAACTTTTCCATACGCGTTCGATCTCCGTTCTCATTCTCCCTTAACCGCTTCCTCTATAGTGAGCAAATCGTAAGTTGCGCGAAGCATGAATTGCGGGCCTTCTCCCGCAAGAGAGCGGCAATGGCCCGAGCGCCACAATTGCCGTAATCTTGGCCTCACCTGATCAGAGCTTTCGTGAGCCCGATCCTCGGAGACATAGCGCTGTTGAAGCGACCAGCATCCCAGACGCGGCGGTCCGTTGCCGCTGCCGCGAGCGCGGGATTTGCCGTGGCCGTTCTGCTGCCGCTCTCGGGGCCGGCGCACGCCCAGCAGGCCGCCACTTCCGATGAGGCGCGAAAGCAGCTGGAGACGCGCCAGAAAGAGCTGGAGAAGGTCCGCGAGCGCGCCCAATCGCTCGAAAGCGACGTCGGCTCGCTGGAGGCCGAGCGCGCACGCCTCAACACCAAGCTGATGGAGACGGCGGCTCTCATCAAGAAGAGCGAAGGCCAGCTCACGACCATCGAATCGCGTCTGGGCGAGCTCGAGGCCCAGGAGAAAATCCTCAAGGGCTCGCTGGCTCAGCGCCACGACCAGATCGCCAAGCTGCTCGCTGCGCTCCAGCGCATGGGACGCAACCCGCCTCCGGTCCTCGTCACGCGACGCGAGGATGCGCTGGAGATGGTGCGCTCGGCGATGCTGCTCGCATCCGCTTTCCCCGAGCTCGGCAGCCAGGCACGCGAGCTTGCCACCAAGCTGAACGAACTCGTCCGTGTGATGACGGATATCCGCACGCAAGGCGAGGAGCTCAAGGCGGAGATGCGTCGGCTCACGGATGCGCGCACGCGCCTGTCCGGCCTGATGGAGGCCAAGAAGGTCTCGCTCGACCAGCATCAGTCCGAGCTCAAGCAGATGCGCGCGGCGGCGGCCGAGATCTCAAACAGCGTTGTCGGTCTCAATGATTTGATCGCCAAGCTCGATCAGGCGGTGAAAACCAACACCGGCCTCGGCAAATACGAGAAAAAGCAGGAGCAGGAGCAGGCTGCAGCCGATCTGCGTCCCGCAATCACGGAGCCTGGCCCGGGGCCTGCTCAGGCCCCGTCAGCGACGCCGAGCGCGCCGCCTGCGACAAAGGGGCCGCAGGTCGCCGAGCTGACGCCCAGCACGCGGCTCGGCAATCCGGGGCGAATCGAGCCGGAAATCGCGTTCGACAAGGCCCAGGGCCTGCTGCCGCTGCCCGTGCAGGGCAAACGCGTCCTGGCGTTCGGCGAAAAGACGCAGTTTGGCGGCCAATCCAAGGGGATTGTGCTCGAAACTAGGCAAGGCGCCCAAGTCACGTCACCTTGCGATGGCTGGATTGTTTACGCTGGCGAGTTTCGCAGCTACGGCCAACTCTTGATCATCAACGCGGGCGGTGGGTATCATGTGTTGCTTGCGGGTCTGTCGCAGATTGACGTACAACCAGGGCAATTCGTTCTCGCCACCGAACCGGTCGGCACAATGAGCGGGTGGCCCCAGTTGGCCCAGCCCGCTTCTGCGAATAGCGCCCCCGTCCTATATGTAGAATTTCGTGAGGAAGGGCGGCCCATTGACCCCGACCCATGGTGGGTCAAGGGGGATCAGAAGGTGCAAGGATGATGCGCAAAACAGAATTCGCATTCTGGACGTTCCTGCTTATGACCGGCCTTGCCGGCGCCACGACATTCTTGAACGTCACGCGCACGTATTCGGCGACCTCCTCACCCAACTCCGAGCTCTATCGCCAGCTCGACCTGTTCGGTGACGTGTTGGAGCGCGTGCGCTCCGACTACGTAGAGAAGCCGGATGACGCGATGCTGATCGAGTCGGCCATCAACGGCATGCTTGCCGCGCTCGATCCTCACTCGTCCTACCTGAGCAAGAAGAATTACCAGGACATGCAGGTGCAGACCCGCGGCGAGTTCGGCGGGCTCGGCATCGAGGTCACGATGGAGAACGGCGTCGTCAAGGTCGTCTCCCCGATCGACGATACCCCTGCTGCCAAGGCCGGACTGCAGGCCAACGACCTCATCACCCATCTCGACGGCGAGCAAATCGTCGGCCTGACGCTCGAGCAGGCGGTCGAGAAGATGCGCGGCCCCGTCAACACGCCGATCACGCTGACGGTCGTGCGCAAGGGCGCAGACGAGCCCTTCGATGTGAAGGTCGTTCGCGACATCATCCGCATCAACGCGGTGAAGGCCCACAACGAGGGCAAGGACATCCCCTATATCAAGGTGACGACCTTCAACGAGCAGACGCACACCAACCTGGTGAAGGCGATCGAGAAGGCCAAGAAGGAGCTCGGCACCGAGAACATCAAGGGCTACATCATCGACCTGCGCAACAACCCGGGCGGCTTGCTCGACCAGGCGATCGCGGTCTCCGATGACTTCCTCGAGCGTGGCGCTGTGGTGCTGACCAAGGGCCGCAACAACGAGGAGACTCAGCGGGCCCAGGCGCATCCCGGTGACATCACCGACGGCAAGAAGATCGTCGTGCTGATCAACGGCGGCTCGGCCTCGGCATCCGAGATCGTTGCCGGCGCCCTGCAGGACCACAAGCGCGCGACCGTCGTCGGCACGCGCTCGTTCGGCAAGGGCTCGGTTCAGACGATCATCCCGCTGGGCGCCAACGGTGCGATCCGCCTGACGACGGCGCGCTACTACACGCCGTCGAACCGGTCGATCCAGGCCAAGGGCATCGATCCCGACATCAAGGTCGAGCAGGAGCTTCCCGATGAGCTCAAGCAGAAGATGAGCTCGGTCGCCGAGAAGTCTCGCGGCGAGGCCAGCCTGCGCGGCCACTTGAAGAATCCCGAGACGGAGGACGCTGAAAAGGACGGCAAAGAGGTCAAGGAGACCTCCGGTTCGTCGGCTTACGTTCCCAAAGAGCCCGAGAAGGACACCCAGCTGCAGTACGCGCTGAAGTTCCTCCGCGGCGAGGTGACGGATGCCAAGACGGCCGGCGCCACTGTCGACACCACCAAGCCGGCTGGCGTCGACGCCGATGCAGGAAAGGCGAAGAACTAAGCCTCTCCTGGTTGGCTCGCGACGAGCCCGGTCAAACACTTGACCAGAAGTGCGATGGGCGCCCCTTGCGGGCGCCCATCTGCGTTATGCTCCCCGCCTGACGCAGGCCACCACACGCCCACGACGATCAAGCCACCGGAACCCCAACATGAGCCACGGCGCCAAAAATCCCAGCAAGCTCGGCTACCGCCCCTGCGTCGGTGTCATGGTCATCAACGCTGAGGGCCTCGTTTGGGTCGGGCGGCGCGCCGACGCTCCCGACGAGGCGGAGGGGCGCGGGAGCTGGTGGCAGATGCCCCAGGGCGGCATCGACAAGGGCGAGGATCCCGCCGCTGCGGCCCTGCGCGAGCTCTACGAGGAGACCAGCATTCGCTCCGTCTCGATCTTGGGCGAGACGCCGGACTGGCTACGCTACGACCTGCCCGCCGAGCTCATCGGCAAGGCCTGGGGCGGCAAGTACCGCGGCCAGGAGCAGAAGTGGTTCGCCGTCCGCTTCACGGGCCCCGACAGCGAGATCAACATCGTGCCGCCCGACGGGCACCAGATCGAGTTCGACGCGTGGAAGTGGGTGCCGATCGCGGAGGTCTGCGGCCTGATCGTGCCGTTCAAGCGCGAGGTCTATCGGCAGGTGACGGAAGCGTTCGCACCGCTCGCTGCGCCGCAAGCTTGAGCAACATGGTTAAGACGCGCGCGGTGTCATAAATCAATAACGACACAGAACTGTTGAATCTTTTGCGTATCCTGAACAGTGATTCGCATGCACGCCGGCGTGTGTGCCCACTGGAAACGGTTCGCTCCATGATGCCTTCGACGAACGACAACTCGCTGCGCGATCCGCGGCTGCCGCTTCGCCCCTGTGCCGGCATTGTGCTGTTCAATGCCAAGGGCCGGGTCTGGATCGGGCGCCGTCGTCCCAAGTGGGCGCGCTTCCCTCAACCCTACATCGACGACTACATCTGGCAGCTGCCGCAGGGCGGCATCGACAAGGGCGAGCATGCGCGCGATGCCGCCTTCCGCGAGCTGTGGGAGGAGACGGGCGTCAGGAGCGCAACGCTGCTGGCAGAAATCCCGCGCTGGCTGAGCTACGAGCTGCCCGGCGACCTGCTAGGGATCGCGCTCAAGGGCAAATTTGCCGGCCAGCGCCAGCGCTGGTTCGCCATGCGCTTCGAGGGCGACGAGGACGAGATCTTCACCGGCCGCAAGGGCGACCTGAAGCCGGAGTTCGACGACTGGCGGTGGGCGCACCTGGAAGAGCTGCCCGAGCTCGCGGTGCCTTTCAAGCGTCCGATCTACGAGGCGCTCGCAGCCGAGTTCGCGCCGTTTGCACGGCGCGCTCGCTGATCTGATCAGATTGAGCTTTGAAAAGCGGGCGCTTTAGGTCGCCCGCAACTGCAGACGCTTCAACACATCGAGCAGCGTCTCGGCCATGTGCTTGGCGTGGTCGTCCTTCGCCGCGGCCAAATCGGCCTCGGCGGCCGCGATACGCTCGGCGAGGCCTGCCGCATCGAGCTCGTCCACCGGCACCGCCGTCTGCGCCAGGATGGTCAGACGGTCGGGATTGGCCTCGGCGACGCCCTTGTTGACGAACACGCGCGTCTTGCCGCCCGCGCCCGAGACCTCGAGAACGCCCGGCCGCAGAGTGGAGATGAAGGGAACGTGGCCGGCCAGGACGGTGAACTCACCCTCCATGCCCGGCACCAGCACCTCTTCG
>Ga0209347_1006275_pt1 | contig 10636 bp, 6 predicted proteins | sample AutmiccommuBRH23_FD_187382 | JGI IMG/M metagenome (GOLD analysis project Ga0209347, IMG submission 187382) | Deep subsurface microbial communities from Mt. Terri, Switzerland - Autotrophic microbial communities BRH/23 (SPAdes) (version 2) | ecosystem: Environmental > Aquatic > Deep subsurface >...
GCAATTGTTGCTGCAGGCACATATATTCTATCGGATAATGATGTAGTCGTTAATAACGGCAAAGCTCAAGCTGAGATTAACATTGACCAAATAAAAGATAAGTTAGATGCAGCAATAGCAAAGTCAGTAGAAGTACTGGAAAAGTTGCAAACTGACGGAGTTGTTGTAAATAAGAAACTGGAAAGAAAAGCAGCAATCGAAATTCCTGCTATAGCAGGTGTTAATGAGGTAGAGGCCCAATTGTCTGCAGATATTTTAGATTTAGCTTCGGAAAAGGGCATTGATAAGTTTGAAGTTAAGACATCCATAGCGGACTTTAGAATAACATCGGAAACCTTTGGCAGCGGTGCTAAGGGTAAGAATATTAAGCTGGCCGCAGGCGTAGTTTCCAGAACTGCACTATCTGCTGCAGCTCAATACGCTGTACCTAGTGATGCAGTAGTTGTAGACCTTAATGCTGCTATAAATGAACAAAAGGTAAGTAAATTTGCTAAACCTATGGAAGTGGCATTACCTTACACAATAAAGCCAGGTGAAGATGCCGATGCAGTAACTGTCTTCCTGCTCCAAGACGATGGGATAGTTAAGCCTGTGGGCGGTAAGTATAATGCGGCACTAGGAAAGATAGTGTTCCGTACCAATCACTTTAGCAAGTATTTTGCTAAGTCTATGATAAAACAATTTAGTGACTTAAGTAAATATACATGGGCTGAAAAGCAAATTGAAATTCTGGCCGGCAAAGGCATTATCAACGGTAAGGCTGAAGGATTATACGATCCTGCTGCTGATATTACCAGGGCAGAGTTTTCAGCACTGTTAACCAGGATGCTAAAGTTAAGTGGGGAAGGACAAATGCCATTTAATGATGTATCTGACGCAGCTTGGTATACTGCAGATGTGACTGCTGCATATGCAAACGGTATTGTAAAGGGTAAGTCCAATACAACCTTTGACCCAAATGGAAAGATTACTAGACAAGAAATGGCCGTTATGATATCGAGAGTACTATCCGATAGCGGCTATAAGGATGCAAGCAAAATTGAGTTAGATATTTTTAAAGATAAGGGTAAAGTTGCATCATGGGCAGAAGGTGGTATAGCTATGGCAGTAAGAGAGAGTATCGTTTCTGGAATGCCTGATGGTAGTTTTGCACCTAAAGAAAATGCAAATAGGGCTGAAGCTGCTGTAATGCTTTATCGCTTATTTAAGAAGTAAATACTAAGAGTTAAAAGCAGACACTCTGGAGGCTAAGTTCTTTCAGGGTGTCTTCTTTATAGAATGAGCAAATATAAAAATAAGTATGTCTTTATTGAAAATAATTTGCCAATATTTACAGGACTTAGTAGAAATTTATCGAAACTTTAGAGTAGTTCATCACTAATGAGCAGATAGGAGGGTCAAATTTTGAATGGACAGGAGCAGAACGTTAAGCAAGGCTTTAAATTGATAACAGCAATGCCATTAACTTTAGTTGTAATAGGAATGGCTTTATCCGGTTGGCTGCTCACCTTAATGGGTTTATCATTGAGTACAAATCATTGGGCAATGCTTCTAGGGGTTGGAGCAGCAGTAGGGGTTGCAGCAAGTACAGTAGTTTACAAAAATGTGATTAAACCTACCACGGAAATATCCAATGCGATTTATGCTTTTAATGAGGGAAACATGGGGGTAACCGTAGATCTAAAAAGAGGCTATTTTAAAAAGATGGGTGAAGGCTTTAACAGCTTAACTCAAGAGGTTAGACATATGGTAGGTGAACTTCAGGTTTCTTCGGAACAACTAAAGCAAATTTCTTCCCAATTAGCGGAAGGCACAGATGAAACCGCTAGTGCCAATAAGGAAATGGCTACTACCATGGACCAAATATCACAGGACGCACAGGGCCAGGCCTCTGCTGCCAACAGTACTTTAGATAATATTGAGAAGCTATTGTTAGCCTCAGAGAAGATTTCAAATATCGCCCAGGAAACCGGCAGCAGCAATTTAGAGGTAAAAGACGCACTAACGGAAAGTGTTAAGGCACTGAAGGAATTGGTTGCCGGTGTTAGGGAGGCTGCAGATTGGTCTGCTCGTTCAGCACAAGGGGCTAAACAACTGGAGCAGGGTGCCCAAGAAATTCACAGGATACTAGAAGTGGTTACAGGAATTGCGGCAGAGACGAATTTATTGGCTCTGAATGCTGCTATTGAAGCGGCTCGCGCAGGTGAACATGGCAGGGGCTTCGCTATTGTAGCAGAAAGGGTTCGGGAGTTATCGGAAGAATCTGTCCATGCAGTTGACCAGATAAAGACAGTGTTGGGTAACATTCAGACCAGTGTCACTGAGGTCTCAGAGTTAACTGCACAGACGGGCAAACAGGCCCAATCCGAAGTAGAAAGGGCCGGAAATGTTCAAAACGGCATGGAAAAAGTGGTCAATGCTATGGTGGTTGCATCAGAAAAAGTTGGTGGCGTGGAAAATCAGGCTAATATTCAGGTAGAATTGGCGCAACAAGTGCAGGAGGCTGCGACAGGAATGACGTCTCTAGCTGAAGGTACAGCAGCCGCGGTTGAGGAGGCCGCTGCATCCGTTGAAGAACAGTTGGCCTTAAGTGAATCTATTAATGAAACTGGCAAAAAGTTGCTGGCTTTAGCCCAACATTTGCATGGATATGTAGACAAGTTAGGGATGTCTGGGGCAATAGATGATACAGCGATCGGGCAGGCGAAAGACCAGGTAAGCAGGGCAGCTGTTGCAGCACAATTAAGAAGCCTCGATTCAGAAAATATCAAGGATTTTTATGGTCAATTTAAGCAAGACTTACCTGAATGTTCCGGTTTTGTCATGGTTGATGCTTCCGGAAAATCTATTTTTAATTCTAATACCAATACTAACGTACATGACTTTTCTTTCCGGGATTGGTTTAAGGATGGTATTCAGAAAAAGCCATACATTTCAAATAAATTTATTAGTGCACTGACAGGCAAACTAACTGTATCGGTTGCATATCCTGTTTTAGGGGAAAAAGGCAGAGTATTAGGCGTATTATGCTGCGGTATTGAAGTCAACTAATGCTTAAGCTTTAAAAAGATGGCTTTTGTTATGTAGGCTCCCATGCCCAATAACCCCTTAAAGGCTATTAACCCTTACGTTATAAAAGGGCATGACAGAAACCTTATGGTTGATACCGGTATGAACAGGTAAGAGTGTTTAACGGCACTATCAGCTGGGCTTCAGGAATTAAAGGTAAAGCTTGAGGAGACTGATTTTTTGTAATTCACATGCATGCGGATCATTCCGGTCTGGTAGCTCAACTGTCAACAAAAAAATCAAAGATTTACTGTGGTGATGCGGATGCAGAGATAATTAATCAAAGGCACAGACTGGGAGAAATTATTGGAACAAGCTAAGCAAAACGGAATTCCTGCTATTGAATCGAGAGAGACTATTAATCGGCATCCCGGATATAAATATAGCGGGAAAGGTCAATTGAATATTCACCCCGTAAAGGAAAACGATCTCATTAGCGTTGGTGATTATACTTTCCAATGCATTGAGACGCCGGGGCACAGCAATGGACACATTTGTCTTTACGAACTGGACAAAAAGATTTTGATTTCAGGCGACCACATATTAAGCAATATCACCCCAAACATTTTCCAATGGTTAGACGATGACAAAAGCATGGAAGATTACTTAAGTAGTTTGGATAAGGTCTACCACTATGATGTGAAGGTTGTGCTGCCGGGCCATCATCGAATTTTTTATAACCATAAGGAAAGGATTAATGAGCTGAAGGAGCATCATGAGAGCAGAAACAACGAAATTTTAGGGATTCTTAACGGCCAGGGCAAAACTGCTTATCAGGTTGCTTCGCAGATGCATTGGGATTTGACATACAAGACATGGGACCAGTTTCCCATTCCACAGAAGTGGTTTGCCACCGGGGGAAGCCAATGCTCATTTGAAATATCTAGAAGGGCAGGGTTTAGTGGAAAAAAGCTTTGAGATTAGTAATTTTGTTTACAGGATGCCGTAGAACGGAAAATATTATTTGTGGGGGTATGGAGGTTTATGAATTTCTCGAAGATATACGCATCTTGGAACCGCATTTCCCGGGAACATAGGAAAGTAGCTCTTTTTTGGGGATTATACCATAATAAGATGTATTATTTTTTAACATTGAATGGGATGTCAATAGGTCTATTGTACATTTGTTTTAATAATTGGTGGTTTAGTAAGCAAAAGATACCCTGGAATCAATATGATTTGACTCCAGGGTATCTTTTTAGCCATCTGGTATAAATATTGCATAATAATGGGAGAAAGCATGTTAGGTGGGCCAGGCAAAACCTTATCCAGTTGAATAAGAAAATTCCTAAAAGACTATGAAGTAATTAGGAGGGGGATTAATGACTGAGTTGCGCAGTAATAATATAATCACGGGGATTGAACGGGCAGGTATTAGGGCCCATATGAATGCTATAGGGCTTGTGGAAAAAGAGTTAAGGCAGCCGTTTATTGGTGTAGTAAACTCATGGAATGAAATGCATCCGGGCCATAAACATCTGAGAGAAATTGCTCAAGAAGTTAAAAATGGCATCAGAATGGCTGGGGGTGTGCCTTTTGAATTTAACACTATTGCTATTTGCGACGGAATTGCCCAAGGTCATGTGGGGATGTGTTATGTTTTACCCAGCAGGGAGATAATAACGGATTCCATTGAGGTGACAGTGGAGGCACAACAGCTTGACGGACTAGTCTTTATTGCTTCTTGTGATAAAATAATTCCGGGAATGCTCATGGCATTGGGGAGGCTTGACCTGCCTTCGCTTATGGTAACAGGGGGTCCCATGCTGGCTGGTAAATGTGATGGCAAGGATATGGCAGTATATGAAATTAGAGAAACTTCAGCAAACATGGGCAAAGGAAAGATTTCGCCAGAAAAACTTAAGGAGCAAGAGGAAGGCATTTCTCCAACAGTCGGTTCGTGTGCTATGATGGGCACAGCTAATACAATGGCTTGCGTAGCAGAAGCTTTAGGGCTAACTATTCCCGGGTGTGCAACTACTCCTGCGGTTTATTCGCGGAAATTAAGAGAAGCTAAAGCATCGGGTATCTTGACTGTAGAAATGGTTAATAGAGATATAACACCATCAAAAATTGTAAAAAGGGAATCCTTTGAAAATGCTCTTACTGTGGCCATGGCAATAGGTGGTTCCACAAATACGGCAATACACTTACCAGCAATTGCATCGGAGTTCGGCATACATATTACGGCCGATGATATTGAGCGTGTCAGTAAGGGCACTCCATATATCGTAAATGTTAAGCCCTCGGGACAATATACTTTGGCTGATCTGGACCTTGAAGGAGGTATACCTGCCGTAATAGAGGAGTTAGGTGAGAAATATCTTCACCTTGACGTCCGAACGGTAAATAATAAAACATGGCGGGATAATTTGCCCAAGGTGACCATGCCGCAAGGGGCAAGAAAAGTGATAGCAACTTGTAATAGGCCCATCCATAAAGAGGGTAGCTTAGCAGTTCTTAAAGGGAACCTAGCAGCCGAAGGAGCTTTGGTGAAACAGTCGGCGGTGGACCCGGCTATGTTTTATCATCAGGGCCCTGCAAGAGTTTTTGATTCTCAAGAGGAAACAATTGAGGCAATGATGGAGGGTAAGGTAAATGAAGGTGATGTGGTTGTTATTCGCTATGAAGGGCCTAAAGGCGGTCCAGGCATGCGGGAGATGCTGGCTGCAACCGCTACGCTAGTGGGCTTAGGATTGGGAAACAGCACTGCACTAATTACTGATGGCCGTTTTTCCGGAGCAACCAGAGGTCCTTGTGTTGGTCACGTAGCCCCTGAAGCGGCGGTTGGTGGGCCTATTGCCTGTTTGGAAGATGGTGACATGATTACAATTGATATTGCTAAGAGAACATTGAGTGTGGATTTATCAGAAGAAGAAATGACAAGTCGTCTAAAAAATGTTCAGCCGAAACATTGTAAAGTTGATAGTAAATACTTAAGACGTTATAGTAATCTGGTAGAATCTGTCTGGAAAGGTGCAATATTAAAAGAAAAATTTTAATAATTAAATATTTAAAAAATTTGCAAAGTTGCAAAAAGTGATGAAGAAATGCATACATTTTATGTTGGGGGCCATGGAAGATTTGCGAACGACTTTTTTGTAATATCCATACCGTCAAAAGGATAATAAAGTGGCTTGATCCCGAATATTAATAATACTTAATAGTTTTGCTGAAATCAGAACAAACCGGTCAACTAAAACTAAGGTTGACTCAAGATGGGAATCTGTATATGAAACCCCCCAAAGACATAATAAATGGCGTGCCTAATGCTTGGTCTATATTCAATGGGGTATTTACGCTTACAACCTCATACGGTAAACATTTTTTAGGCATTTAGCGAAAATATTTGCCAATCTATTATAGACCAAGGCAAGGGTTATAGAATGTTCAGACCTAAAAAACATGGAAAGCATAGTTTATTATTCTAATACAAGAAGGGTAGTGATTATGAAGTGAAATTATTGAGAAGGAGGCGATTAAAAGAAAGGTTGTTCGAAGAAAATTGTCGCAATGTTCTGGAAAAAATATATAAGGCCTAAATTGTGGGTATTGTTATTGTTATTAATTATTGGCATGTGTTTATTCCGGCTTGTGGGGCTAGAGATGATGAATTCTATAATAGGGCTGATTGCGGATGGTTCTAGAAGTCAAGAAGGACATGGAACATTACTGATGACTGGCTCGAGGCCGTTTGGCACATAACCACGGTCAAGAACGGCATGTCGGCAAGCCTTTCGTAAATATCGAAATAGTCCAATAATTATTAATAAATCTCTAATGTTCTGCAGTAGTAACTATTAACATATTTATCACTTTAGGGGGAATTCACATGAAATTTACCAAATTCTTGACAAAGACTGGTGAAAAATACGGAGTAATTGAAAGCAATTTAGTAAAAGAACTTGAAGGTAGTATATTTGGCAGTTGGACTTTTAACGGCAACACTTATCCAATAGAAGGGTTAAAATATTGCCCTTTTGTTAAACCGGGCAAAATTATTGCTATTGGTCTAAACTACCGTTCCCATGCTGAAGAAGTTAATAAGGCTCTGCCCGATGAACCGATGATGTTTATGATATCGCCTTCTGCAATTATAACTGAAGATGATGCGGTCATTCTTCCCCATCCGGATCACCGGATTGACCATGAAGCTGAATTAGTAGTTGTTATCGGGAAAGAAGGACGTGATATATCTGAAGAAAATGCATTGGATTATGTTTTTGGCTATACCATTGGCAATGACGTGTCAGACAGAGTACTTCAGAAAAAAGACCAACAGTATACTCGAGCCAAATCATTCCACACATTTAAGCCGATTGGCTCTATTGTGGAAACGGAACTTAACTCATCTAACCTCGGGATTAAGTTGAAGGTTAACGGTGAAACAAAACAGCATTCCAATACAGACCAATTTATTCATAACGTTCCTAAGTTAATCAAATTTATTTCCGAAGTAATGACACTTGAACCCGGTGACCTCATCTTTACTGGAACACCCGAAGGTGTTGCGCCCATAAAGCCCGGTGACTGTATGGAAATATCTATAGAAAATATTGGCACATTAACTAATTGGGTAAAATAAATATTGATATAATACTATATTATTCTACTCAATTGAATATTAAGTGTTGATTACTATAGAGATAAATAAATGCTCTTATCTCACCCTAGCCCAAAAGTTTGATGTGTTGGATAGAATAAAAAAAAAGCTACGAAATCAAAATGAAACAGGGACATTATAAGCGTCATGCAAAAAAGGCTTTGTGACGGAGTATCTGGTTCTCGAAGGAAAAACTTGCGAAACTGAAGACTAAAGGAGTAATTTAGCTGTATAGCAAAGTTGGGGTTTTGCAAAAAAGAGGCGTTGAAGTTCTTTTCAACGCCTCTTTCCTAATTTATACGTTGTACAAAAAAATTGGAGCGAAAAATTGGGAGTATATATCATATTCTATATAACTATAACATCATAAGGCATATTATATAGAAGGGATACAAGTGCTTCCACCCCTATGAGGTTTCTTTAAAAACAATAAATTCATAAATATGGGGGATTTTAATTCTTGGAATCATTTTTGTCACATCGCTTTGGGTTTTGTATTTTCTGGGCATGTTTCTACAGTTATTAATAGATCATCGTTATATAGATAAAAGTACACTCGCGAGCATAAAGTCTTCAACCCTGTGTTCATCCAGGCATATTTCCGCATTCGGTTGATACTCTAATACTTAAGGATCGCGCTCCGGATTTTTACCGGTCCCGCGGGTCGTATCTTCTGCTACGCCGTAATTAAGAGCTCAACCATGTGGTATTTTGGCTTTGCAAGAAACTTTTGTTTCTACTAGTACCACTTATTTTGTGCAACATCAAAAAAATGTCAACCCATTTTCAGGAAAGCATCAGAAAAGTGATCGAATATTTAGGATATTAGGGATATCCTTAAGCTATTAAGCTAGGCTTATTTTACTATACGGAACCAAACATTCGGCTTATTCCTATTTCCGAAAAACCCAAGCTTTCGGCTTTAGTTATTTTTCCACTGGCTACAGCTAAGATTTCTTGAAATATCTCCTCGCTGGCTCGTGTAATACTAATTTTTCCATCAAGGATAGCTCCAGCATTATAGTCAATAATATCATTAAGTTTTCTAAATGTATCTGGATTACCTGTAACTTTAATAACAGGTACCAAAGGATTTCCAACAGGTGTGCCTCTTCCCGTTGTAAAAACGCATATTTGCGCACCACCTGCTACCATACCCGTAACAGACTCCACATCATAGCCTGGTGTGTCCATCATAACTAAACCCTTTTCCGAAGGTCTTTGAGCATAATTTAACACCTCAACCAAAGGAGCAGTGCCACCCTTGTGAAGGCAACCTAAGGACTTTTCTTCAATAGTGCTTAACCCTCCTTTAATATTACCGGGAGAAATATTCCTTCCACCTGGATCATAGGTATGGCGTCTTTTTTCTGCCTGCTGAACAACTTTCAGAAGATTATCCCTAACTTTAGTATTAGCCGCACGACGAGCAAAGATATGTTCCGCACCAATAAATTCTGTGGTTTCAGATATGATACTAGTCCCTCCAGCCGCTACTATAAGGTCACTAGCTAAGCCCACTGATGGATTCGCTGCGATACCGGAAGTAGGGTCTGATCCTCCACATTCCAATGCAACTACTAATTCTGAAACATCTACATCTTCTCTTTCGAGAAGAGACATCTCTTGAACCATTTTCCGTGCCGAGGATACTCCTTTCGCTATAGAATTAACGATGCCACCACCTTCTTGAATGACGATAAGTTCTAAAGGTTTATTGGTCATTTCTTGTATTTTATTTGTTAATATATCAGGCTGCACTACCTCACAGCCTAGGCTAACTACAATAGTACCGTATATATTGGGGTTTGCTGCAAAACCTGAGAGTGTTCTGACAGTTTGATTAACATCTTCCCCTATTTGGCCACAGCCATATTGATTGGTTATTGTTATTGTACCCGGAACCTGTTGGGAAATTAATCTAGAAGCCTCAGCAGAACATGATACACTAGGTAGGATTAATACCTTATTCCGTGTACCGACGCGACCGTCATGTCGCCTATATCCTTTAAATTTCAAATCTTCACCCCCTTTTACTTTCAAGATTATGAGTATGCACATAACTGCCTAGTGGAATATCTTGACTGGCACGCCCAATGACTTCTCCGTATTTCAGTAGATTCTCACCTGATTGCAATAACCTGATAGAAAATTTATGATAAATAGGAATATCATCGAGTAAAGTAATTTTTAACAATTTTTGTCCCTTCTTAACTTGTACTTTTGTATCTTTTGTCAGATTAGCTAAGGCTACTGCAACATCATCTTGATCGGTAATTAGTAAGCTATGAAAATTCTTATTCATAACTTCACCCCCTTCCTCTTAAGGTATTTTTTTAAATTGTTTGTTTTTTGAAATGTATTCTCTTTTAAAGATAGTTAACCTTCTAATTTTCTGAAATTAAAACATTTTGAAAGATATTTAAAGTTATATTGACATCTTAGAATACTTCTGTTTTGGTACAAACTAAGCCGGGAATATAAAGCCAATTTTTCCGTACCCTTGAATAAGGAAAGGAATTAAATTTGTGGTTCTAATTCAAGCCCATCTCCTATTTTCTTATGTATTCACGCATAGGAGGTCTAAAATTTGCCGGGCATGTTCATTTGTTGCATTTGCTTATGCCACTTGTACGTTTCCCGGTAATACACAAACTTGGTAATAAGATTGAGGTGTAGACTTAATAAGTTTAATTTGAATATGCACTTTATTTAATAATATTATAAATTTTTGCAAAATTGCAAAAGTGATGAATATCTGCATACATATTTCGCGGTTAAAATCAGTAGATGGTCCATCTTGAATAAAGAGACGGAGAGTTAAGGAGATATTGCAGCCTGGCACAGTTATTGCTTTAGTAGTATAGATAATTATAGATAATTAAAATTTATTATATGGAGGGACAGATATGCGAGAGATCAAACACTTAACCGTACTAGGTGCCGGCGTTATGGGTAAAGTGA
>Ga0209347_1006276_pt1 | contig 10636 bp, 9 predicted proteins | sample AutmiccommuBRH23_FD_187382 | JGI IMG/M metagenome (GOLD analysis project Ga0209347, IMG submission 187382) | Deep subsurface microbial communities from Mt. Terri, Switzerland - Autotrophic microbial communities BRH/23 (SPAdes) (version 2) | ecosystem: Environmental > Aquatic > Deep subsurface >...
GGCGTTGAGGCCGGGATCCATTTTGCCCTGGTCAACCATCCAGGCGGCCTTATAGGTTACATTCCTGGCCACCTCAATCCTGGTGGCCATTTCCGCCAGTTGAAACTGGATTCCCTGGTTGACGGCCAGCGGCTTGCCGAATGTTTTCCTCTCCTGGACGTACTTAACGGTCTTGTCCAGAGCCCCCTGGGCCAGGCCCACCCCCTGGGCGGCCACCATGGTCCTGGTGGTGTCGAAGAAATGCATCAGGTAATGGAATCCTTTCCCCTCGGCGCCAATCAGATTCTCCCTGGGAACCCGCACATCCTCAAAAACCAGTTCAGCCGTGTCACTGGCCCTGATCCCCATTTTGCCCTTAATCTTGTTTTTGGTGATGCCTTTCCTGTCGGCCTCCACTATGATCAGGCTCTGCCTTTTATGCCTGGCTTCCACCTCGGGATTGGTCACGCATAAAGCCACAATGTAGTCGCAAATGGTGCCGTTGGTGATAAACATCTTGCTGCCGTTGATAACGTACTCATTTCCATCCTTTACAGCGGTGGTCTTGACGCCCGCCACATCGGTGCCGGCGTCCGGCTCGGTATAAGCGCCGGCAAAGATGGCCTCGCCGGCGGGGAGCAAGGGCAGGTATTTCTTTTTTTGTTCCTCGGATCCGAAAAACAGTATGTTTTCAGCGCCGAATGTGGATGCCATGACAACCAGTGCCAGGCCGAGATCCACCCTGCTCATCTGCTCTGTAAGCAGTGCGACATCCAAAAACCCCATTCCGGGGCCGCCGTATTCTTCCGGTATGAACGCCCCCACAAGGCCCGTATCACAGGCTTTTTTCCATAGCTCCCGGGGGTATTTTTCTTCCCGGTCACATTCCTTGGCAATGGGCTCGAACTCGTTTTGCGCAAACTTGTACGCCGTGCTCTGCAGTATTTTCTGTTCCTCCGACAATTCGAAATTCATGTTTTCCTCCTTGTAAAACTTTATTAACCGGTCACATCAGCCAAATAACCTATCACGCCATTTTGCACCCATTTTCTCAACCCCCGTATTTATTTTTCGCCTTCCCTCCCGTATTGTTTTTGGCGGTAAAAATTAAGGATCCCCGGCGCCAGCACGGCGCTCGTTCTCCATGCCATCCACTCAAGCAATTCCCCGCGGTTCCTTTCCTGTGCCAAACGCACGGTATCCCACTGCTCCCACTCCTTTTCCCGGACATAGCGGGCCAGCCTGCGGCCCGCATCCTCCTCTGAGCCACTCCTGACAACCTGCCCCCAGCACATTAACTGGCCTATTATTTTATAAAGGGTGTTCTGTACGTCTTCCGTCCAGCCGTAGTGGGAAAAATAAACGACTCCGGCATCGTATTCCAGCAGGCGCAGGACGGAAGCAACGCTCTGATCCAGATTAAAATCCGGCATTGGGGTGCTGGGCGAAAAAACCCCGATGTCCTCCACCCACACCCCCAAGGCCTCGCCGGAAAAGATACCTTTCGTCAGGGGATCGTAAAGGCTTAAATGATGCGGCGCATGTCCCGGAGTATAAATCACCTCCAGCCGCCGGCCCCCGCCCAGATCAACCAGATCCCCGTCTTTTAAGGGTATTACCCTTTCAGCCGGAATGGGGATGATCTCTCCATACAGCTCCATCACCTTTTTCTCGCCGAATACCTTTTTAGTACTGGCTATAAGCCTGCTTGGATCAATCAGGTGCCTGGCTCCCGCTTCATGCGCCAGCACCTTGGCCGAAGGCAGTTCCCCGGCCAGAAAACCCGCTCCGCCGGCGTGATCCAGGTGAATATGGGAAACAATTAAATAATCAATGTCCTCCCGCCTGATACCCAGCCGGTCCAAGCCTTCCAACAATAATGGCGCGGTGTTTGTGGTACCGGCCTCAAAAATGGCAATCTTTTCACCCGTCAAAACGTACGGCGACAAAAGATTCTTTATCCCCAGGCAGGGCAGTCCAATCATATGCGTATGCCTGTTTAATGAGCTGGTATGAACTGGCTGACTGATTGCCGACACCCCCCGGAAAATGTTAAAACTGATGAAAGAAGCAGACATTTATGAAAATGCTGAATATACTAAAATTTTATAAGCAATTTTTGTGCCGTAAAACAAAAAAAACCGTATGCAGAGCAGTAACAGGGAATTTTATTATTTATCCAAAGCAAATTCACTGTTGCATGAGTTTTTCATAATTGGTACACTGTTCTAAAGAAGAGATACTGTTGATACACTAAAGTTTCAGACAAGTGCCGCAATTTCCACCATAAGATGACCGACGGGAGGTTTAAGCAGTGCGCCAAAAGATTATAGTGATCGGTTACCCCATCCTGCACAGGCTTGCCCGTGGCATATCCAAAAAACTGGATATACTGCACAACATTGATATAGTAACCGAATTATACGATCCATTCCTGGATAAAATTGACGACCCGGAATTTATCAGCAGGGAACTGCCCAGACTGACGGCCGATTCCGTACTGGTGGCGGCAGACAGATGCGCAACTTTTTTACAGGAAAATCACAATATTTCTGCAATACCCGTCAAGTTTTCCGGCTACGCCCTCATGGAAGCGTTGAAAAAGGCGCAGAAATATCTCGATAACGATAATGACGAAGTGATGCTGGTAAATTACTACAAAGAGATGGAGGAAGTTGAAGAATACAAAAATCTTTTGATGGTTAACGTAAGGCAGGTTGTCTTCAACGATCACGAAGAGGCGGATGTTATCTTTAGTGAATTAAAGAGAGCGGGGAAAAAAGTCGTCATTGGGGGCAGCAATGCCGTTGATACTGCCAAAAAATACGGGATAAAAGGCATATTTATGTATGCCGGTTCGGCCGTGGAAAAAGCCCTGGTTCACGCAGCGGAGATACTCCACGCCATCCGCAAGGAAACTGAAAAAACAGAACGGTTTAAAACCATTATTGAACTGGTGCACAGCGGCATTATCTGCACCGACGACAACTGGCAGATAACCACCTTCAACCATTCCGCCGAAAAAATTCTCAATGTCAGCGCCGATAAAACAATCAATAATTCCATCAAAAACGTCATTCCATCAATAAACTTACCCCAGAAACCTCATCAACTAACCGCTCAAACCAACAAACTGGTCTGCACGGGACAAGTAAATATTATACTGGACATCATGCCCATCATAGTCAACGACAACTGTGCCGGAGCTGTGTTTGCCATTCAGGACGCCGTTACTATTCAAAAAAGCGAACAAAAAATCAGACAGCAGTTGCACCAGAGAAGGCTGGTGGCGAACTACACCTTCGCCACCATTAATGGCGAAAGCCAGGCTATTCAAATTGCCGTTTCCAAAGCCAAATCCTTTGGCCAGACCGATTCCACCATCCTGATCAACGGAGAGACGGGAACCGGCAAAGAGCTTTTTGCCCAAAGCATTCACAATATCAGTCCGAGGCGCAAAAAACCGTTCGTGGCCATCAATTGCGCCGCACTGCCGGAATCGTTGCTGGACAGTGAACTCTTCGGCTACGAGCAGGGCGCCTTTACCGGCGCCCTGAAGGAAGGAAAGCCCGGGCTTTTCGAGCTTGCCCATACCGGCTCCATTTTTCTGGATGAAGTGGGGGAACTTACACCGCCCATACAGGCCCGTTTGCTGCGTGTACTGCAAGAAAAAGAGATAATGCGGGTGAGCGGAAGGAAGATCATCCCCGTAGACGTAAGAATAATAGCCGCCACCAACCGTAACCTCTGGAATGAAGTGAAAGCGGGGAATTTTCGGGAAGACCTGTACTACCGGTTAAGCGTTCTCGAATTAAGCATACCTCCCCTCCGGGAACGTAAAGAGGATATACCGCTCCTGGCAAAAAGCATCCTTAGAAAAAACATGTCAATAATTGACGGCTTTATGATTGAAAAGCTTCAACTTCTTGCCAGGGATTATTACTGGCCAGGCAATATCAGGGAATTGGAAAACATTCTTGAGCGCTTTTCTGTGCTTTCAAAAGGCAAGCCGAACAAAGAGGAGATCTTGGGCAACGTATTCTGGGACAGCATAAAAAACAAGAAAACCGACATCCCGGGAGATGACGGATCATTATCCACATTGTCCGAATTGTCTGCCATTGAATTAAACAGCAAAATGAAGAGAATAGAATCCAATGAAATAAAACGGATCCTTGAGGAAGTTAACGGGAACAAAACTGCAGCAGCCCGTATTCTTGGGGTATCCCGCTCCACCCTGTGGCGAAAACTGAAAGAATCGAACTGACCCGCGCTCCCTAGGAGAAGTACACTCCGGAGCATTTCAAATGTCAGGCAGGTTTGTCTTCAATAATCATGAAGAGGCGGACGTCATGATGAATTAAAGAAGGTGTGGGAAAAGTAGTCGGTTCATCGCATGATCGGGGAGATTATCAGATCGACCGGGGGCAAATTGTGTTAACGGGGCCGTGATGAACTGGGCCATCAACAACAAAAAAGATGTTTGCCAGCGCCCCCAAGTGCAAAGCAAACCATATAAAAAGCAGCTCCACTGTTTTACCCGGAATTTTCCCCAAAATGAGTTGGGAGTACTGAACCAGGGTTTGCCGTGGAAACCTCAGGCCAAGGGCGGTATAAAGCAAAGCAATCCCTATCCCCGTTACGGTGGCCAGGACAATAACCATCCAGCCGTCCTTTTTGGCCTCGGTTATTATTACCGAGCCACCCTTGCAGCTACAGGTATCGGGCCGATGTCAGTATTCCACCCGCAAGGTGTATTTTAAAGAAATATTTCTGCCTCCCCGGTGGAAGCGGTACGGTGTCCAAAATCAGCGCCGGTATCGCTTTTTTACCAGCCTTTTCATGGGCAGTTACCAGATTTTTATGGGTGGGCAAACCTTCTTTTCAGCCACTGCGTATCCCTTTTGTTTCAAGGGTGCTGAGTTTTGAAATTGTCACATCTTTGAGAAAGCCCGTTATTCCATCTTGGCCATAGCTACCTTAAAAAACGCACCAGCCCATTTTTCTTAAGCTGGAGTTGCTCTGGACTGGAGATTCCCTTCCTTATTCAGCCACAAGCGGACATCTTTTTCCTTCCTGTCAAAACGATAAACCCGACCACCCACCAATACCAAGGAGTTCTCAAAGGCATATTTTAAAGTAACAACAGCTCTAGGGCCGGCCATCACCCTGGTGGCGGACCCGCCTCTGGATCCCAGTTCCCCCACATGCACCTCTTCCCCGGCCTGAATCTCACCCCCACGAAATACGCCGGCTACAATCACCTTTTTCCCAGCCTGAATTCGCGAATTATAACAACCTCCACCCAAAACTCTTACATCGCCGCTTGCTGTAACGGTGGAATTGTGGATGTTTGCAGCTACAACATCACTTTCTTCAGAGGGAGGAAACGCAAAGGCTTGTTCCCATTCCAAAGCCCGTTGGGACAGTTTTTCCACCTCCTGGAGGTCACGTACCCCCAAAGGGGTGTGTACTACCCGTTCGAATTCCTTAATAAACTCGTTCAGGCCTTCACCGGCTAATCCTGATGGAAGAGTTTCAACTTGCTTTTTAAAGGCTTCTGCAGCAGTACGAAGATGCCGAAACTTCCCCTCCAACAGCAATCTTAACAAAGGACCTATACCATCTTTAAGATCGCCTTGCTTGAACGCCGGGTGACCAGATAGCTGATAGATAGCCATGATCATCTCTCGCAAACCAATTGCTAAAGCGCGAACCTGTGGAACAATTTCTTGCATAAAGGCAAGATTTCCCCCTGCGGTTACTGCTGATGCCAGGATATTTTTCCTAATCAGGACTGATCCCGTTGTTTTAATTCTCGCACCGGAGACCAGCCCGCCCACTCTAACATTTCCGTCCGCTTCTACCGTCATTCCTTCTTCCACATTACCGGTAATTACCACATCACCTTTAAAGGTAATATTTCCGGAAGCAAGATCAACATCACCCGTATGCACCAGTTCAGGCAAAACACTTACCCTCACCAAGCAACGGCTGCGATAGGCTACAGGACGTCCAGCCCGGGCCGCTACCGCCTGTTCACCATCCCTGGAAAGCACCGCTCCTGCACCCGCAGAAAGGGCAAAATCCAAGGGCGCTGGCGGTACAATTACGTCTCCCTTAACGCTGGCACCAGGCTGGCCCATCCCCGGCAAGTGCTTTACAGCTAAGATTTCCCCCTCCATTACCGAAGAAAAAACATACCTTTCCCGGAAATCCACCGTTTCCTCTTCCTCCGCCAGTACAGGCAGCTTGGAACCGGAATGAAAAAGCAATTCCACCAGGCCGTCTTTTCCTGGTTCCGCAGGGGTTCCCCGGGTGATAACCACCTCCTCTTCAGCACAGGATGCGGCGCCGCGAGAGCAAGCTTCCCAGTCTACGCCATAATTAATACCCAGCCGGGACAACTCCTGCAATAATTGGCTCAATGTAAGGGATGAAAGACACTCTTCCCGCTCCACTACCGCCAGTTGAAGTTTTCTGGCAGCCAGGAGCTCCGCCACCTCCCGGTGAATTATCACCGTAGGGCTAATCCGCAATATTGCCTGTAAACCATCAGAAGAAACGGTTAAAGACCATTCCCCTTCCCTTCGTTCATCCACCGCCTCCAGCTGTACTGTATCTTGCACGGATACGGGTGTGGGTTGAGTACGCTCCTGGCCGTTCACAATCAGCCTTACCCCCGGGCAAGGAATTACTATCGGGTAGGGTCCTTCCGGGGGGTGCCGGACAACTAGGCTCCCATTTTTTATAAAAGCATAGGGGCTATCGGTTTCTCCGTACGGATAAGCTTTATCCGCTTTACTGGCTATCGCAGCCAGGAAGCCCTGGGCAATTTCATTTTTCATCGGGACATCACCTCCTACTAAGCGTTGGGTTTTGTCTCCAGAACTTCAAGCACCCGGAAAAAACCAAGCACTTCCAGGTCTTCTTGAATGAGACTGGGTATGCGAACAATTTTCAGGGTGCGGCCTTGCCTATAAAAGAGCCTGGCCTGGCTCAGAAGCATACCCACCCCGGAGGAGTCTGTAAATTTAAGTCCCTGTAGATCTACCACCACCACTTCCTCCGAGTGGCGCTGAATTTCCCGTTGCAATTGTTCCACGTTGCTAAAGTCCAGCTCACCCTCCACCTCCAGGGTTGCTATTCCCTTCTGCTGCTTGACCCTAATCTCCACCTGAGCCACCCGCCTTTCCCGTTACCTTCATAACAACCAGGGTCACGTCATCCTTTTGACAAATACCGCGAGTAAATGTATCCAAATCATCCAGAATCTTATCTTTCATACACTTAGCATTAACGCCATTCTGCAAACGTACTGCTTTCTTCAATCGTTCCTGTCCGTACCTCTGTTCACCAGGGCTACAGGCTTCCACCAGTCCATCGGTGTACAGCACTACCGCATCTCCGGCGGCAAGAAAAACTTCCTCCGCACCTGACCCAAGATAATCTTCCCAAAAGCCTATAGCGACTCCACGGCACTGTACTTCCCTCACCTCACCATTAGACAGCAGAAGGGGCGGGTGGTGCCCTGCATTAACGCAAGTAAGGCGGCCGTTTTTTCCGTCATAACACAATAAACATAGGGTGGCAAAAGAGCCGCATTTTCGCAATTCATATCCTCCCAGCTTATTTAACCGGCGCACTATCTCCAGGGGATGGGAGTCAATCCTGATACATTCCCGGAGCGAATGACGGATTGTTTCCATCTGCCGTGCTGCCTGGAATCCTTTACCCATTACATCCCCGATTACGATAAACACGCTGCTTTCGTTACAGGAGATAAATTCAAAAAAATCTCCACCTTCCTGTCCGGCCGGCCGGCTACAGCCACTACCTTCCAACCCATAATCCCTTAGGATTTTCTCATTTCCTTCAATCACTTTGCCCCTCCATTGCTACCTCTTTTTTCCAGTCAGGGCGCCGTTTTGTGTCAGGAGCTTGTCCAGCCCTACCAGCTGCATCACTTCCGCCACATCAGGCTGCGGGTGTAATATTAACAACTGGCCACCTTTTTGCTGCCAGTTGTTGTTGATGTCCAGCAAACCTTTAAGACCGGTTGAATCAACGAAAGAGACCCCAGAAAGGTCAAGTTCCAGAGTATGTTCACCCTCCTTACCAACAACCTCTTGCAAAAGTACTATTGTTTCCATGTCTAATTCGCCGTTGAGCACTACCCGGCGTACCCCGGGGTCAACATCTACCTCTATTTTCAGCAATAACCTCACCTTCTCTCAGTTATTTTTCCAAATCCAACCTATCTGTGCGCACATTGCCAAAATCAAGGACCAGAGTGGTACCTGAAGGTCCTGTATTAAGGTAAAGAGAGTCCGCATAGTAGAGCATCAAGGTAAATCCACATCCCATGGAATTCTTGGTAGAATAATGTTGCATCAGCGTGGCCCTGGCCAATTCACTGGTTTTGATTCCCGAACCCCGATCCTGCACTATAATTCTAACAAGGTTCCCAGCCTGTCTGGCCTGCCAGCAACCGCCCCCTGCATGTTTGAGAACGTTGGCCTGTGCTTCCGACAAACACAAGGCTATAGCGTGTTGCCTGTGGCTAAATATACCAGGCAGAGATTCCCGCAGTACCTGGCGGGCTTTTGGGATGTCATGGGCTTGCATGGCCTCACCTTTTGCCATTTCCACTCCTTCTGAAAGCAATTTTTTCGCCTCCTCACTATTCACCAGGTGCAGCCGGCCTCCAGTTACCGCCGACATGGCCTCACGGTAAGCCTCCATCTCCTGACGATGAATCTTTTTTTCCTTTTCAATCACCTCTGTGATATCGAAGGCTAACAGTCCACCGCTCCTGTGGTCGAACGGTACCCCGTGAAAGTCGAATACCTTTTGGCCGTCAGCGCTAATTATTACCTCGCGCCGGTGTTCAGCATGACGGGTAGCCTGACGCATCAACTTCTCCGCTTCTTCCATAGGCAGATCCAAGTCGGCCTGGCCTGAAAGGCAGCGGAAGCGCCCACCTTCATATTTCAGCACCTTCCCCACCCGGATAGCGCTAATTAGTTCGGATTTCTCCAATTCAGCCAATAGTTTCTCCCTGACCAAATCCTGAAGGTGCTCCGGTAAGTGCTGGGAAATCTCTGCAACCAGTTGGCCAGTGCTTCCAGCCAGCAATTGGTACACCTCGTTGTTAAGCCGTCTGGCAGTCCCCTGTTTCCGGTGTACAGAGAGGATGTCAAACACGTGAACGTTATTTTTCCCCTTGAGTGGTACGCCGGCAACCTCGATCCATAGATTTTCCTGCAGTCTGATTACGTACCGGCCCGGAACGGGAGCTTCCGTTTCCAGCCCAAATTCAGTGGTATTTAACGCTAAAATGTCTGCCGGATACTTTTTGCCCTGCTCATCTTCCAGTAATATTCTGGTAGGGGGTGAAGGCACCCGGCGAAGTGGGCCCTGCTGAATAAAGTCCTTGCACTCTACACAAGGACTGGCTGGTTCTTTTTGCGCACATTCGTAGCACCGCCGCATTTTCTCACCGTCCTTCTACCTGTCAGCCCCTCCCGACTGCATATCCTTTAAATTTACAAAATATAACTAGTAGGCGATCCAGCCATTGGCTCTGGGCATATACCACTGGGTGAGATAAAGTATATGAATCCACCAATTGAGCAAGCCACTTTTTTTCTTCATTTATTTGTACTTCAAGCCTGCCCGGATCGCGGTATGTAGTAATTTGCCAGAAGGGCTCTTCCGTCAAAGCCGATACCAGCTCCGGGTCGAACTGGAAACCGGCACACCGGTACAGTTCTTCCAGTGCTTCATACATTACAAAAGGCTGGCGATAAGGCCTTCGGGAAGTCATAGCATCCAGGGCATCGGCCAATGCAATAACTCGGGCATACAAGGGTATCTGTTGTCCCTTCAGTCCCTCGTATCCCATCCCATCCCATCTCTCATGGTGATAACGGATCATTTCCACCAGGGCATGGTCTCCTCCCCTTTCCGCTACTATGGATGCACCCCTCCGCGGGTGTTTTTTTAATTCAGCCCATTCTTCATCTGTAAGCATTCCCGGTTTTTCGACAATTTCACGTCTAACAAACATCTTTCCTACATCGTGGAAGAAAGCCCCAGCTATCACGGTTTTCTGCTCCACTTGGTTAAGACTAAGAAAAGTGCATATTCTCAAGGTCAGATTGGCAACGTTAGCACTGTGGAGGTATAGCCCGGACCAGGACTCTTTCATCAACCCTAACAAGTCGCTTATGCCCGTTAGGTCCACAGATATCCCTTCCCTTTTAACTTTTTTCCCCTTCATTTTAGTGTCGCCTCCCATTGCCCGAGTAATAGCGGGTAGATTTACTTATAAGCAAAAACGGTAGCCAAGTAGCTGCCGTTATATAGAGTACTATTTAAACAAACAGTAAACCCTTATTGCGGCAACCTGGCAGTCATACCCTCAAGGGCTACAGACCCATGGCTTTGCGTCCCAACCTTTCGGATGGTTTGCCTTTAGCACAATATAATTTCAACACTTAAAAGTAAAAGGGCCGAACAAACACCACTGGAAATTACAATATTAACCAGCCAGTGAAAAGTTCAGCCCTTTTTAGTTCTTTTAATGGGAAATTCTGATTAGGTAATGTAGATGATAAGGGGAAATGAATTACTGCCAAAAATTGGAAGTAAT
>Ga0209347_1006277_pt1 | contig 10636 bp, 6 predicted proteins | sample AutmiccommuBRH23_FD_187382 | JGI IMG/M metagenome (GOLD analysis project Ga0209347, IMG submission 187382) | Deep subsurface microbial communities from Mt. Terri, Switzerland - Autotrophic microbial communities BRH/23 (SPAdes) (version 2) | ecosystem: Environmental > Aquatic > Deep subsurface >...
GTCTCTCAGGAAGCTGCGGCTGAAATAGCTAACAAGGTTCAGGACAAAAATGGGGTTGTGACACTGCTGGAGGAAAAAAAAGAGTCAGAGCCGCCACCCATGCTGTTCAACCTTAATGACCTCCAGAAGGAGGCAAACAGGAAGTACAGCATGACCGCCTCAAGAACCCTGGAGGTTGCCCAGGATTTATACGAAAAGAAGAAACTCTTAACGTATCCGAGGACTGACAGTAGGCATATGACTACCGAACTGGCCAATACCATAAAAAAAAGGCTGCAAGCATTAAATGCCATTTCGGATTATAGTCCGTTTGCGGCCACGGCGATAAACGCCGGTGTTCCGGGAAAGCGATATGTCGATAACGGTAAAGTAAGTGACCATACAGCTCTATTGCCCACTGACACAAGGCCTGATTTTAGTAAATTAAGCCTGGAGGAAAGAAACATTTATGACCTGGTGGCAAGAAGGTTTCTGGCCATATTCTTTCCAGCAACACAATATAAAAAGACACGTGTAATCACGGAGGCAGACGGGGAAACATTCATAAGCACCGGCAGAGTGGAACAAAAAGCTGGCTGGAAGGCTGTTTATGCAGCTATTCAAGAAAAAGAAAAGCCAGAAGATGACCAAAGTATTGACCAGGCTGAAACAAAACTACCTAAGATTATCCGGGGAGAAAAAGTAAGTATCGGGAGCTCGGAAATTAAGGAGAAGAAAACCAAGCCTCAAAAGAGGTATACCGAGGCTACGTTACTGGCTGCCATGGAGGGTGCCGGCAGGTTCCTTGAAAATAATGAGCTGAAAGAGGCAATGAAAGGCCACGGCCTGGGAACGCCGGCGACACGGGCGGCAACTATCGAAAGGCTGTTACACGTGGGCTACATAGAGAGGAAAAACAAGGCATTGCTGCCAACTGAAAAAGGAATTTCCCTGATCGATCTGGTCCCGGAAGAAATAAAAAGTCCGGAGATGACCGGCAGGTGGGAGAAGACCCTGGCGGATATTGAAGAAGGAAAGGCAGATCCGAAAGAATTCATGGCCGGCATAATAGGGCTAACTCGTCAAATTATAAACCTGGTAAAGATTCAAAAGCCCTCAGAACAGGCCGGATTAGAGTTGTTAGGGGAACGTGAAGAGATAGGCAAATGTCCTTGTTGCGGTAGACCTGTAGCGGAAAACAAAAAGGGGTACGGCTGCGTCGGCTATAGAGATGGCTGTAGCTTTGTTATCTGGAAGGAAATAGCGCAGAAGAAAATAACCGCAAACCAGGCCGTGGAGCTGTTAAAGAACAGAAGAACAGAAGTAATAAAAGGCTTCAAGGCCAGGGGAAAACAGCAAGAATTTGATGCCTCCCTTGTTTTAAACGGTGAAGGCAAAGTGGTATTCGACTTTAAAAACAGTGGGTCTGGGAAATAGATAAGGTCAATTGGTACGGTTAACTAAGATATTAAGTTATTGGGACAAATTCAGGTATGTCCGTACACTACGGCTGTAATATAGAAAGAAGGCCATTTTTCAGACTTCTTTTTTCTCCTCTTCCATAGCCTTTATAATCCTTATAACCTTTTTGACATTCTCCGGGGTCATGGGTTTGACTTCCCTGAAAAGGGACTGCAGATCCTCCCGGTTTTTTATTTCTGACCATATTTCCATAAGATCCGGGTGGCCGGATATGGCGGACTCAATGTCCTTCTCCAGCGTTTCCGTGGTGTCGGTGCGGCCGAGGAGGTAGTCTACCCTTCAGGCCAGGACTTTTTCCGGCTTGTGGGCGCCAGGGTGGAGGTAGCGGGGAGGGTCATGCCCGGCTGTGAAGAACCGCCCCCAAATTTCCCAAATAAAGAACCAAATAGCAATAGTTGAGAAAAGGATATCCAGAAAAATAATCGAATACTTGATAATTGATACAGATGGTGATACCAGGGGATACAGCAACTAAATAGGATTAATATCGGATTATGTTGGATATTGCAAAAAAATTGCTGAACTACGGTTATAATAGCGCATACTAACCATCAACTGATAGAAACTTGGGGTGAAAAACAGGGCAGGACCTGGACCGAATCAAGATCAGGCTAACATGGATGAAGGTTTTGGCTAAATCCCCAAGGGGTGACATTCTTAATCCGGTTGAAGACCTGGAGGCCAGTGACAAGCTGCAAGGATTACCAAGGGAATTCGTGGATACCACAGGGAACTGGTGTGATACCTTTCTCCACGATTTTCAACTGTAACATTGCAGAAATGCCAACCCGTGGGGAGGGGAGTTTATGAGAATCATCAATAACCCTATTGCCCTTTATTCTCAAAGACAGCTAGGGGCAAATAACAGAGCGGCACAAAAATCATTGGAACGGTTGTCCTCCGGTTTTCAGATCAACGGGGCTGGTGATGATGCGGCCGGGTTGGCTATTAGTGAGAAAATGAGAGGTCAAATCAGGGGTTTAAACCAGGCCCGGAGAAATGTCCAGAATGGTATTTCTATGGTTCACACCGTTCAAGGTGCTTTGAATGAGACTGTCTCCATATTACAAAGAATGAGGGAGTTAGCAGTAAGGGCTTCAAATGATACCATGGTAGGCTCTGACCGTATTGGGGTTCAAAAAGAGATTAACCAGCTGACCTCTGAGATAAATAGGATAGCATATACCACTGAGTTTAACAGCCGGAAGCTTTTGTATACCAATTCAACAACAATAATTACTGGCAATATCACCGGAGCAGCCAATACAACCGGCGGTATAGATGAAACAGCTGCTATTGGGGCAGAGGTTAATTTTACTCACGGGCATAGTACTGTTACCATTAATGCAGGATCTGCAAATGGAGCAGATGGAAATAATATTCGCGTTACTTTTAAAAACAGTACCGGTTTATTTACTTATCTTAATGCAGTATGGAACGATTCAACACTGGAAATAACATTTAGTTCTCCACTGGTTGATCGTTTGCTTCTTCCCAATACAGTGGAAAATATTCAAAATGCTATCCACAGTGCAACTTCCGGGAGGCCTGCCGGGCTGGTCATGAGTGCATTCACTGTTACGGGAGGTGGCCCAAACCTTAGAAATTTAAGCGGACGGACAGATCAAATGTCTGGTGGGCAGGATTCATCACCGGCAGTATCATCTAGTGATACCTTCACAGTAACTTCCCTCCCTGCTGAGGGGGACAAAATCAATATAAATGGAACTACAATTGCCTTTTGGGACAGCAGCGCAGGAACCTATGCCGATGCAACTGCGGCAGCTGCAGCACTGGGTGTTACCCCTTCGACCCTGATTGATACCTATAATGGCTCAAGGGCAGCGGATAAAACCACAGCCGAGGTTGCTGCAGATATTGCCGGGCTGGGTATTCCCGGTGTAACCATTGCTTCATCCGGGGATAATGTGACGGTCACCTCAAATGCTTCTGGTACGGCCGGTGATGGAACTATTGTTTCTTATACCGGGGCATCAATAACACTACATGAGAATACCAGAGTAAATTTACAAATTGGCGCCAACATAGGCCAAATTATAACTTTGGTCTTTAACAATATGCGTACTGAGGCATTAGGTATTGCTGGCACAGAGGGCACTGGTGATACTGAAACTGATGAAACCAATAGTACAGCTGCCGGATCCGTATTTGATATGTCTACTTCCGAAAATGCCGCAGCAGCAATCACAAGAATACAATCTGCCATTGATAAGGTTTCCGCTGAGCGTTCCAGAATGATTTCGTATAAAAGCCGTTTGGAACACACAATCAACTTCCTTGGAAATTATTCCGAAAACCTGTCCACTGCCGAGTCCCGCATCCGTAACGTAGATATGACCAGGGAAGTGGTGCGGTTCACCAAGATGACAATACTGCAAAATTCCACCCAGTCCGTGCTGGCTCAGGCCAATCTACAGCCCCAGGGAGTGCTGCTGTTGCTGGGTAATGGCCGCCAGAACACTGGCGGCTTCACCGGCGGTCAATCGGTACCGGTTAACTAAGATAATAAACATAATGATTTAACCGTAAATAAGTGAATAATTCAAGCCTGACCCCAATATCTCCAAAACCTCCAAAATGCTTTTGTTCAATAAAGCAATATCTCACTTTTCTTTATTGGTGCCAGCACTTAACTTTTTTAACTTATTGGAAGTTAGCCTCGCTAAAAACCGATTAAGAAAGTAAAGAAGGCCATATTTCATATTTCAGCCTTCTTTTTTCTCCTCATCCAGCGCCTTGATTATCCTGATAGGATAACCTTTTTGACATTCTCCGGGGCCATGGGCTTGACTTCCCTGAAAAATAACTAATTCAATTCAAGAACCGCCCCAATGTCCCACACATTATGTTATTCAAAATACTGGCCATGAGAGCCAAAGGGAGCGGCAAATGGTAGATATGCCCTGGCAATTTCTGAAAAAGATGCGGCATCGAGAATCAGTAAGTAGGTTTTACCTTTTTCGGTATCAAGCACCATGGACAGTATAACCCCTTCATCTTCTCCCTCAGCACCGGGCGCTGCTACAAATAAAGCTTCACCCGGGTAATTATTTTCTTTGAGCCAGTGCCTGGATGTTTTACGCTTAACATCAAATTTAACTATTCTGTTTGGAAAACCATTTGATTTATGGTCGCTTATCCCGTATACATAGTTATAATCCCTGGTGTTGCATTTTCGGTAATTTATTCTGGGATACTCCACGAAATCTTGGGATAGAATTTGGAATGCTACTTTTTTGCTGGATAAATTCAGGTAATATCTCCGTATTTGAGGAACGGGGAGCAAAAAGTGGCCTTGTCTCAGCTTATCCAGGTAAAGGGAATTAAGAATTGATGAATCTTTATATGAGACAATATCAACAATTACATTTCCCGTCTCTTCATAGCAGTTAATATGGTGAAAAGCAAAAAACGGGGTACATTTGAACTTGCCCACCAGTTTACCGTTATTTTTATCTATCACCAGGAATTCTGTACCATACTGAGGTTTCCAAAACAAATTATCAATAAATGGGCTGCCGGTAAGTAATAATCTGAATGGGTCTATAAAAAGAGGAAATTGCGTTAGTATTATGTAGTTTTCAGTCATGCCGAAGCTATGCATATAGGCAGGCTGTTTTACCGGAATGGATGATATTATCTGTCTTCTGTCGGAACCCTGGTCAATACTGTAAATATTATAGGTGCTGGTCAGGGAAAAACGGGTTATATAATTAAATATCTGTTCCCTCTTATAATCAAAATGAGGATGAACTGTTGTTACATGCCCGGTAATCCGGTCTCCATAGTGAAACCGTCCCAATGTGTTTAAGGTGGCAGGATTAAATTGGACCCGGGGAGGAGTTTCTGTCATGGCAATATAGATCTCCCCTATCCGCGAAACATTAACACTGGCGTTATCGGTAAAATGACCGGCGGCATTCAGGAAAATCCGGTATGGCAAAGAACGTTTGGGAATGGTGGCAAACTCGGGATAAACAATCCTTTTCTTTTTCATTGTGTGTTGATAGGTATGTCCCTTGAGAAACTTATTGGTGTATAAAACCTGCCCATTCTTAAAGGCAAATCTGTGAAGCATGGCTAAACCGTCAAAACCGTGATTGTATTTTTCTTTACCCACCTCAAATTTCGCCGCCCCATTCCTTATATAAGTGCCTGAGAGCCATTCCGGCACATTCCCCTGGACAGGCAGGGCAATATTTTCGTTCTCCTGTTCGAGGGAGGTAAAACCCAGTGCCACATCTACTTTCACCACAATGAACCACCCAATTCTTATGCCTTATATGGTATCCACTAACATTACAACATCCCCAAAATAGCAGTAATTATTATGAAAACAGGACAATAATTGGATTATGGCGGGAGAATGGTTCTTGAATACTACTCTTGTCATGGTATGTAAAGAGCCTGATGTTCCGGGAACGGTCCCCTGTCATCCCCTGTCACATCAAATAGGAAAATAATCATTATTTTTATTCAGACTTTTAATTAAACTCCTCTATAATAAATTCATTTTCTACATCGAGACTTACATAATATAAGCGATCAAAGCCTTCATCAAGATTGGGCACCTGGAGCCTGTTATAAGTACTCCTGATTCCGGGCAGAGGTATTTGCTCTTTACCTTTTCTTTTCTCATTTCTCAATACCGCTTCATCAAAGGCTGACTGAAAGTAGTATCCCATCACTTTGAATCCGGCATTTTTTGACATCTCGATATACTTTTTTCTGTCATCAATTGTTGGGTTTGTATTGTCGATTACAAAGGGCTGTTTGGCTTTAATACAGGCTTCCAGAATGATATTTTCCCTGTGCCTGGTTTTTAGCATGTCCAGGCTTATCCTTATATGGGTTTTAAAAAAGTTTTCCCTATAAAAGGTACTTTTGCCGGTGGCCTGTATACCAACAAAAATTATAGCCTCCATATTGCAAGTTCCTCTTTTCAATGTGTTTAATGCATGGTGCAGAAACCGGTTTTACTTAGAAATTACCATTGGCCGGGTCTTTTATAACCATTCTTGCTGAGGAATATAATTTTTTCATGCGCTAACAATAAAAACAAGGGAAAAAGGAGTGAATGAGATTACACACGCTTTTGGCTAAAATTATTTATGTGGGGTTGGGTCGTGAAGGTATGTCTGAGAGTACTTGTATCCATATTAATAATTGTTTTATCCCCAGTCTATTTAAGGTCTGTTAACAATGTAAAGCCGGACCGCGCAGGTATCCTGGAGAGTTGCCAACTGCCGGCCGATGAAAAAGATACATTTATAATCTTTCTCTCAGGCATTAATTCCCGCTGTGATGGAAAGGCATATAACTATATGGGATTTGAACACATACGCCGCCAGCTTGCCAGGGTGGGGCTGTCCTATAAGGATGAACACTTTTTGATGTATAGTTATACCGGGGGAAAAGTAAAAGGCGGCTGTTGGATTCCAAATCCGTATAAGCCCTTGGACACCGGACAGCCTATTCAGTTGAGTGTTATGAAGCTGAGGGAAATGATTGAGGAATTTTCCAGGTATCATCCCCAGGCTAAATTTTTGCTGGTAGGCCATAGCCTGGGTGGGAGGATTGCCTTTGATTATGTTACCATGTATCAACCGGAAAGGGCAGGACAAGGACCAATTAAGGGACTGATTACACTCAACTCCCCGCTGACAGGGACTCCATATACTCAAGTTGTATTCATGGCAGCCGTCAAGCCTATCTGGGGTGCTCCTGCAGTGAGGCAACTGGTGGCAGAGTACCAGTTGCGAAACGAGACAGGTCTGCAAAAACACAAGATCAATGCTGCTCGCAGGCTGACTTCTGAAGGTGTTTACCTGGCTACCTTTGGAACCAGACAGGATATTATCGTTCCTCCCATTTCTGCCTGTCTTACAGATAAACAGGGCCATCCCCTAACCAAAGGGCAAATAGTTTCCGTCAGTGAATTTCCCGGCAATTTCTACGAACTGCTAGGGCATCGCCAGATATTAAAGCATGAAGAAGTGGCTAACTCCATAATTTATATTTATACAAATCCCGAGGTGTAGATTCTTTCAGGGGACGAATGGTGCCAGGCACTTAACTTTTAAGATATGCTTGATACTTCAACCGAACATATAAAAGATGTGGGCATTTATTTCAGGATCGCTTCAATTCTCCCGCAAACCGGGGCTAATTCATACCAGGCAGAGGTGCGTGGCCCATGGATTATAAATGGGGATTTCACCAATAGGTTCGGGGTTAACCTGTAATCAGCATGGACACGCCTCCTTATAATAATTTATGAGATCAGCTTGATGACATTGGTCTGCCGTTCCCTCTTTGACCAGGCTTTTTCAGATTTCCCCATGTGCTGCAGAGGCTGTTTGTCGCTAATGACAACAGCCTTTTCATTTGTTTATTAGTTTCAGTGTGTGCTGTTAAGAAAACTTTTTACTTTTTGGAAAAAATCGATGAATAAGAAATTGACACATTTAAAATGTTATGGTAAGTTGATAACACATTATGTGGGATGTAATCTCATATAGTGAGATAACAGTATTCAACTAACTGGACATTATTTTTAAATATTTGTGGTAATGGAGTTATGTTTTATGAGTAATGTACTCGACAGGGCCGTGACAATCTTGAAATTACTGTTGCCCGAGGGAAATACAAAAGAATGGGGAGCCTCCGAAATTGCCCGTCAGTCGGGAATACCTGGGGGCACTGTACATAGAATCCTTTTAAATTTAAAAAGCAGGGGCGTAGTCACACAAAACGAAATTACAAAAAAGTTCAGACTAGGGCTGTTGTTGATGGAAATGGGCTTTGCTGTAAGGGACAGCCTGTCTATAGTAGAGTTGGCAAGGCCTGTTTTAAAAGACCTGGCGGAAAAGACCCAGGAAACTGCGCACCTGTCCATTCAGGACGGCAATGCAGGGGTACTGATTGATAAAATTGACAGCATTCATCAACTGAGAATAGTTGAGCCCGTTGGCATGAGCACTCCTTTGACCAGGGGGGCGCTAAAAAAGGCATGCTTGGCTTTTTTGCCAGCGCAAGAAATCGATCTGATAGTTGATGAAATTGAAAAACTATATATAATGAAAGACTCTGAATTTAACCGCCCCCAAATAATGGCGGAACTGGTGGACATAAGGGTGAATGGATATGCCATTAGCTACGGTGAGATCACCGCCGGAACAGTGGCAATCGGTTCTCCTATTTTTGACTTTAAGGGAAGAGTCGCGGCCTCCATAGGAATTACCGGCCCGGATAGCCGTTTTTCCCCGGACGAAATGCCCTGCAAGATAGAAGCCGTAAAGAAAGCCGCGGCGACATTGACTAAAAGTATGGGGGGTACCAGGTAAAAGGAGTTTTAATACAAAGAGGATTGGAAAATGAAGAGGTCCTCTTATTTTTAAATTTACGGTCAGACCTCTCACGTATTACCAGAGGTCCAAGTACAACTGTTTTACTTTCGAAATCAATCCCCTAGTTATAGAAAGAATGGGACATGCCGGAGCCATTGTATCTCACGGCTTTGGAACGGCGGATTCAAAATTAAAGAGCCTCTCCGAGGCCGGGATAATTGTTGTCAGAACCCTTGATGAACTTTTGGAGTTGGCCCAATAGATAGGAAGGATTTCAGCAGGGGTATAAGGCAGGGCAGTAAAGATGAGGGTGTAACATCCCAGGCTATTATACACCGGGATGCAGGACTATTAAGATTACAATATGTTTTGGGGGGGTGGCAAAAAAAAGGACGTTTAATTTTTAGCACGCAGAAGATGATTATTGGGGGACAAGCGAATTTAAAATTGGGGGGTATATTAAATGAGAAAATTTAAAAGTATGTCTATTGTCCTGACATTTGTGCTGGCACTTTCTCTTACCCTTGCCGGTTGCGGGGGCGGGGCTAAAGATCCTTCAAAAGGGGACTCCGGCAGTAAAAGCGTCAGAATAGGAACCGGCGGGACTTCTGGTATATACTTTGCCATGGGCGGCGGCCTTGCCCAGCTGTTGAACCAAAAGGGCTATAATTCTTCGGCCCAGACCACGGGCGCATCGGTTGAAAACATGCGGCTCATTGAGAAGGCGGAAGTAGAAATTGCCTTTACCCAGAATGATATCGCCGATTACGCCATGAACGGCAAAGAGGTGTTTAAGGAGCCATTAAAGAACTCCATGGCCGTTGCAGCCCTGTTCCCCGAAGTAATCCAGATTGTGGTGGAAGCAGACAGCGACATCAAAAGCATTAACGATCTTAAGGGCAAGAAGATTGCGGTAGGTTCGGCCGGTAGCGGAGGTGAGGTTAACACCAGGCAGGTTCTTGAGGCTGCCGGAATAACCTACAACGACATTAAGGCCCAGTATCTTCCTTACGGAGAGGCTTCCGATCACTTTAAGGACAAATTAATCGACGCCATGTTTGTAACCGGAGGAGTCCCCCATGCCGCCATCCAGGATATCGCATCGCTGCACAAGGTGCGTTTTATCCCCGTTCCAGCTGATATTTACAATAAGCTGAAAGAGCGAAACCCCTTCTATATTCAGTCTACTATACCTAAAGGAGGTTATACCGGGGTCAACGAGGATGTTGCCACCATTGCTGTGATGTCAACACTGATCACCAACAAGGACTTGAGTGAGCAAACAGTTTACGAGATAACCAAAAACATGTTTGAAAACCTGGAAGTATTAAAAGGATCCCATATCAAGTGGGGACTGGTGTCGTTAAGCAACGCCAAGGAAGGCATAACAATTCCGTTCCATCCGGGTGCACTGAAATACTATCAGGAAAAGGGAATTAAGTAGATATTTTTTAACGGATGCAGGGCTTGCCCCGGGGTACACCCTGTATCCGTTATTAGAACAGTTAGGAGGCGATGAATGGCTTTATGGAAGATAAAGGCAAGCAGCCCGAAACACAAAACGTAGATGTCGAGGACGTCTTAAAAAAATACGATAAAGAATCCAACTTCCGCATCATGGATAACAACTGGGCCAAATTCATAGCCATATACGCAATATGCTTTTCTTTGTTCCATCTCTATACCGCTGCTTTCGGAGCTTTTCCGGCCCAGATTCAGCGGGCTGTTCACCTGGCTTTCGCCTTCCCCCTGGTATTTTTACTGTACCCTGCCAGGGCGAAGTGGTCCAAGAGCAGAATGCATTT
>Ga0209347_1006278_pt1 | contig 10635 bp, 6 predicted proteins | sample AutmiccommuBRH23_FD_187382 | JGI IMG/M metagenome (GOLD analysis project Ga0209347, IMG submission 187382) | Deep subsurface microbial communities from Mt. Terri, Switzerland - Autotrophic microbial communities BRH/23 (SPAdes) (version 2) | ecosystem: Environmental > Aquatic > Deep subsurface >...
AGCCCTCGCATGGGCGATTTCACCGCTTGTCCTGGAGAACGGTGTCTATGGGTTGGCTGACCCCCACGTATATATGCTGGCGACGCTCAGCGTCTACCTAGCGACCCTGGCGCTCCTTCGGCCCGATCGTCGCCACTGGCTGGTTTGGAGCACGGCGGCGGCATTGCTTGCGACTCTCTATAAATATCCGGCCATCGTCATGCTTTTTCCGGGTGGTGTCGCGGCGTTATGGCTGCTGAGGAAGGACCGGCGCGTTATCCGCACCATCGTGCTACAGGTGCTGCTGGTGGGTGTGGTCGCTATCTTTTTGCTCGGCATCTATGGCGCCGGCAGCATGGATATGCCAGTCGTGAACAACTCCAGGGGTAGCCTGGTTGACAATCTGCTTACTCCGGGCCGCTTCCTGTCAAATCTCTGGTGGCTCGCAAGCCCACTGAATGCGGGAGCGCTGTTCGTTATTCTGATGATCGGGGCGTTGGCGCTTGGGTACGCGGCGATTATTCGCCGGCCTACGGTTCGGTTGTGGCCGCTGGTGTTATGCGGGCTCACACTCCTGGTTGTTGCCTGGGTCGTCAGCGGCTTCAGCGCACCCGATACAAACCCCGCACGTATCCGCGATATCATGCTGGTGACACCTCTGGCCTGTGTTTTTCTGGGTGCGGCTGTGGCTCAGATGCTGCTCGTCTTCCCTGAGCGCGCGCGGTTCGCGGTCGGCCTTCCGATTGCGGTCATCCTCTACCTATTTGTCTTTCAGGCGCAGTGGGCGAACAGCCTGGTATTGGTCCAGGAGCGTGAAGTGGTAGACCGCCGCGTCGCGCTGTACCGGTATGTCGACACGAATCTTGAACCGGGAACGATTATCGTCAATGACTCGAACGCTAAAACGTTTAATCCCTTTTATAGCGGTTTACAAGGTCGGCACTGGTACGATTGGCAGGAAACCGACAATCTGATGCAGCGACCGATTGAAGAATGGATTAGACATGGGCTGTCTTACGCTGCGGTGACGACCAGCCAGTATGACGTGCTCCAAGAAACCACGGAGGGTCGTGCTTTCCTGGACCAAATGCTTTACTTGCGTACGCTCAATGATCCGACAGGCGGAGTTGGCCCCCGAACCATAATGTATCGTCTCTGGAAGATTGAAAACGAGGTCGACATTGGGTTTTCGGAAGGTATTCAACTGGTCGGATATGACGTGAACACCTCGACCGCTTTGCCCGGCGAAAGTTTGGAACTGCGTTTCTACTGGCAGGCGGATGCAGCACCCGTCATTGACTACTCACTGTTTGTCCACTTGAAGCGTCCCAACGAGACGATGCCAGTGGCCCAGATTGACGGTGCGCCTGCTCGGCCAGAACGCCTCACGCCAACCTGGAATGACCCAGACGAGACCATCATCAGCCAACTTTTCGAATTGCCCATTCCTGAAGACCTGGAGCCGGGAACCTACGAAGTGCAGCTCGGTCTGTATGACTATGTCACAGGCAGGCGTCTCACATCAGCGGATGCGAGTGATGAGTCCACAGATAGCGTCATGCTGTTTACAGTCGAGGTTGCCCCGGCCTGACGGCAACGCTGCGGCGACAAAAGTGTTAGGTCGGGTGGGTCAGCAATTCATCCAGGAACCTGTCTTCAAGAAAAGCGGGACGCTGCATTTCTCGTTCCCGCTCTTCGATAGACTTGTGTCGTCTGGCTTTGACAGTGTGGCGCAAATGGTTTCCGATACATGCATGTACACGGTTCGATTCTTTCCAAGCTATCATATAAGCCTGCGCAAGCGCTCAGCCTAACCGAACGTTCCTCAACCAGGCGCGGGCGGGCCGGGCCAGGGAGAGCAATTTAGGGTGAGGGTCTCGTGGCTTTGCGCGCTCATATCCATAACTCCGGGTTCTTATGGCTTGAGGGGGAAGCCCCTGCCTCAAAAAATAACTTGAAACATTTCCTCATTTCCATTAGAGTCACTATGCTCTTCGTCTCTCTCGATCGCCTGTGAACGCATGACAGTTCGGTCCCACCCGTTGGTGTTGCAAGCTAGGGCAGCGCCACACCTCAACAGATCATCATCACGATGCTGAACGAAAGCCTGATTCAAACGCTTGCCGGCAGCCAGATATTTGAGCGCGGTGCAGCCTATTATCAGCAGGGCGCTGTTCACAACGCCTTCCGCCGAGGCGACCTGCTGACCGCCGAGGTGGAAGGGAGTGAATATGCGCCTTATCAGGTCAATATCACCCTCGATCAAGGCGGCATCGCCTCTTTCCGCTGCACCTGCCCGTATGCCGATGAAGGCCACATTTGTAAGCATATCGCGGCTGTCCTGCTTGCCTATGTGCGGAATCCAGCCGCCTTCGTGGTCCGGCCCAAGTCGATGACGCTGATCCAGGATTTATCGCTCGAACAGCTCAAAGCCCTGTGGGAAAAACTCTTGCTGCGGCAGCCTGAAATCGCGGATTGGCTGGAAACAGCCGTCAGTGGGCTAACCGCCGACACAGCCAGTCGCAAGCCGCGCCAGACGCCGCTCAATCTGGATAGTAGTTATCGGCGGCAGATCGCCCAAATTCTGCGCGCGGTGGATTATTCCCGACCGTATCAAACGATCTGGGCGATGACGGAGCGTCTTGGCGAAGTCCAGGAACAGGCCAACGCCTTTTTGACAGGCGGTGATGCGCGAAATGCCATTGCCATCCTGACGGAAATCGCGGAACAGGTGATTCCCCAGTATGGCGAGTTGGAAGACGAAACCCAGCTTGCGGACTATCTGAGTGACTGGGCGGAAACCATGGCGGAAGCCATTCTCTCCGCCGATCTGATGCCTGGGGAAAAGGCCGAACTTACGAAACGGCTCGATGACTGGTCCAATGCTCTGGCCGATTACAGCGCTGAAGAATCGATTGAGCTGGCTCGAACGGCGCTCGCGCCTGGCTGGGCGGAAATCAGTGAAAACGACGACCTCTGGGGCGGCGGCGAGCTTACCGAGCTCAAGCTGAAGATCGCCGAGCGCACGCAAGATGTGGATACGTATCTGGCGCAGTGTTTAACGGCGGGAGCCTACTTACGCTATGCGCTGAAACTGGTCGCCGTGGGCCGCGTCGAGGATGCCTACCAGCACGCGCTGGCGCACCTTCGGGACGCTGACGAAGCACTCGCCCTGGCACAAACCCTGCAAGCCGCCGACGCTTTCGAAAAAGCGTATGCGATGGGTAGGCATGGGCTGACCCTGCCCGGTCCTAAATACGCCCTCGGTCGGTGGTTGGCAATCTTTTCCGAAAGTTTAGGCCGCACGGATACCGCGCTCACAGCCTGGCAGGTGGCTTTCGAAAACAATCTTGACCTGGAGATCTACCAACACCTGAAGCGACTGTCGGGCAATGATTGGAAAACGCTGCGCCCCCGGTTGATGAAATTATTGGAAGCGCCGGCCGCGTACGGCAGTGTTCGCCCGTTGATCGAGGCATTGATCGACGATGCTGACCTTGAGCGCGCCATGGCCGTCTGGGACCAAACCGACCGGCGAGATTATATCTTGCTGGATAAGCTGGTCACGGCAGCGGCGAGCGGCGCGCCAGACTGGGCTATTCGAGAAGCCCTGGCCGAGGCGAACAGCCTGATTAGCCGCGGAAGCAAATACTACGTCCATGCCGAGGAATGGTTATCGCGCGTGAAGGCGATCTATCAACAGCACCAGCGCCTGCCGGAGTGGTCGCAGTGTATCCACCAGATTCGGGCGACACATCACCGTAAGTACTCGCTCATCGCATCGTTGAAGGGGCTATAGGATTACATTGGAATGAACCCAACTCAGATGCTGTATGAGATGTGTCACAGCGTCTTGACGAACGCGGACATCAAAGCCATCTGCAAAAGCCGGGGATTTTCGGATCAGGAAACCCGGACTCGCTCTCTCTTTGAAAACGTCTTTCTTTCCTCTAGCGGCCTTGAGGCGGCGATGAGCACCCTGACGCCGATGGAGGTCGCTGCGCTGCACCTGCTTCGCCAGGAAAACCGCACCGTCGACGTCACCTTCTTCGAGCGCCTCTATGGCAGCGACAAGACAGGCACGCGCGGCTACGGAACCTTTACGCAGCAGTTCAGGCCGATTTTTGGCAGCGTGCAAACACGCCTGGTGCGCAAAGGGCTGCTGCTCATCGCCGAAGCGAAAACAAATTCGCCCAACAAGACGAAAATGGAATTATGGCGCTACCATTTTCCGGCTGAATTTGGACCTGCTCTACCCTCACTGTTCACCAAGTCTTTCCGCACGAGCGAGCCCGGGTCAGTCAAGGCGGATCGGTTCCGTCAGGAACTGCTGGGGCTGGTCCAGCACCCGATGCGCGCGAGCCATCCTGCCGCTGCAAAACTTGTGCGGGGAACCCTCCTGATCGAGGCTCGCGAATTTAGCGCTGATGCGGTTCACCAGTGGCAGCAATCCAGATGGGAAACGGATATTCTAAGGGCCAACCTCAAAGCCTCGGCGGGGCCGGTTTACCAGCAGGCTGATGTCTTTCTCGGTTATCTGTTGCCGGAAGGCACCTATCGAAAGCCTACCCCGCTTCCCGTCGTTTCCAATGTCCTGGAGCAGCTTGATGCCGATGAATGGATCGCGCCGGGTCAACTGGACACGCTGCTCGACGTTTTCTACGGCAGCAAATCCCACCCTTCATCGACGCTCATCTGCGAGCAGGGCTATGAAAATGGCTGTCTGGCCCGGTACGATTCCGGCAGCCGGACCTATTACCGCTTGCCGGATGCGCGGCACTTACCCGTAGAGGTTTCCCCTGAACATTACTTAAAGGTTTCAGCCGACGGCGCGATGACAATTGACGTGGAGCGCATCCCCTACCGGGATCTTGAGACGCTCAACCGCAGCGCCTCGCTTGAGGTAAACCACGGGCAACTGACCGTCATTCCGAATCTCCTTAAGCTGGTCGAAGCGTCCGAAACCGTCCACGAGCAGCCTTTGTTGCGCTACCTGGAAGCCCAAAGTCCGGCTTTTAAGGCCATATTCAAGAAGTTTAATGCCCAATGGGGCAAACTCATCGTGCATGATAATCTCCTGGTGGCGCGTGTGACCGATCTCAGCCTGCGGGTTCGCCTTCAAAAGACCTTTGGCAGCGAGGAAACACAAACATCGCAGCGGATCGTATTTTTGCCAGACGACTACATCGCCTTTCCGCGCGCCATGCTGGGCGAGGTGGAAAAGTTCGTCAAAAAAGCCGGCCATGTCATCAAAACCGCACAAACCGAGTGAAGCCGTGAGCACGTTGTCGCCCACGCCGATCGACGTTCAATCGTTTGACGTCGTCTCCAATCACCATGATCTGCGTCGTGATCTCCATCGCTACCTTCAGTACGTCGATGGCCGGAATATCAAGCGCTCCTACCGCACGAACGAATTGCCGGCCGCGGATACAAAACGGCTGGCGCGGCTGTTGAACATCGACCCAGCGGAAGAAACAGACACCCCGTTTCGGTTCGGCGCGGAGGCGTCGACCTGGATCGACTACGTGGACGGGCTGGCCCTGACGATGGGCTTCGTCAGCTACGATATCAAAGGTTCTTACCGGGGCTACAGCAGCAGTGAGCCATCGTTTCCCGATAATTACATAGGCTTCAACCGGGAGGCCTATCGCAAGTTCCTGACACTGCCGCTGGCCGAACAGGAACGGCAGTTGTTCGATACCCTGGTGAGCAGCTACGCGTCCAGCCACAACGAGTTTTACCAGTACAGCGTCCTGGGCAGCCTGGACAGGTTTTCGATGTGGGGAAGCGCCGTTGGCGTCATGCCGACTTTGAACTTCGCCGGGATTCGCCGCTTCCTGTTCGACGTGCTGCAAAGCTGCGAAGCCGGTGTCTGGTACAGCACCGCCTCGTTGATCGCGTTCCTCAAAGCCCACCACCCGTACTTTTTGATCCCCGTGGAACCGAAGATTCTCAGGGGCGGGCGCTTTGAGGGACGCTACGCCAATTTCTACGAAAACCAATTCGCGAACGAACCGATACCAGACCACCTGAAGGATGGTTTCGAACGGGTCGAAGGGCGCTACGTCGAGCGTTTCCTTGAGGGGATTCCGCTAACGCTGGGTTACGTTGAAGTCGCCTACCAGGAAACGCCGCCTTTCTTCCCAATGATGGGACGCCTGGCGGCCTTTCGCCTTTACGAGCGCTTTTTCCAGGCCATGCGGGGCGACATGCCGCAGCCGAAGGTGGTCGTGCAGCCCAACTTCGAGATTTTCGTCGAATCGGCTTTTTACCCGGCCTACGTGATCGACCGGCTGTCGAACCTGGCTGAGGTTGTCAAAGAAGATACAGCCACCCTCGTACTCAGGCTTGAAAAACAAAAGGTCGCCGCCCAGGCGGCGGCAAACGACGCATTTGACGTTATCAACCTCCTGAAAAATCTGACCGGCAGCCAGGTGCCGCAAAACGTCGCTATCGAGCTTCAGGAGTGGGTCGGCCACGCGGACGTGTTTACCCTGTATGAGGGGGTGGGGTTGCTGGAGTCTGCCGATCCGATATCCAGCATTACTCCCTACGTCATCGAGCAGATTAACGAGCGGCTGAGCTTAATCCGGCAACCGCAAAAAGTCCGCGCTCAACTTCAGTCGTCGGGAAAGGTCGTCATGTATGTGCGCCACGCCGACGACCGTTTCCAACCCCTGCCCCGAAAAGCGCAGACTCACTTTCCGAAATCCGCTCTCGCCAAGCCGCCCAAAGCAAAACCACCCAAACAGCCGGTAGCCGTCCGACGGGAAATGCTGGTTGCCCTCTATTTCCCATCCGACGACCTGTTCGAAAAATTCCGTAAAGGCTTGCTCGATGCCCACTGCGCCGTCGAAGCGGACAAAGAAAAACGGCTGCTGACAGTCGCGGGACGGGATGAAGCACAGATTAAGCGGGTTATCGAAGACTTGAGCAGCGAATACGCGATACGCTTAGAGGATAGCCAATGAGCACGCGCGGGCCGTTGATCGTCCAAAGCGATCACAGTCTGATGCTGGAGGTCGATCACCCAGATTACGCCGAGTGCCGCGATTTTCTGGTCGCCTTCGCGGAGTTGGTGAAATCCCCCGAATTCATCCATACCTACAAGATCAATCCATTGACGCTGTGGAATGCCGCCGCGCTGAATATTTCGCTGGCGTCCATTGTGGAGGGCCTCCGGCGCTTTGCCCGCTATGAAGTACCCGCGAATGTTCTGTTCGATTTGCGCGAGTGGTACAGCACCTACGGCAAGCTGGCTCTGTACCAGGACGCTCCAGGGAAGCTCCGCCTTGAAGTCAGCGATGAAACGATTCTTGAGCGTGTGCGCCATGACCCGGAACTCCAGCCCTTCTGGCTTGAGAGTCGAGACCGCAGCCTGATCGTGTCGGCGGGCGAACGGGGCAATCTGAAGCAAGCCCTGGTCCAGATCGGTTACCCGGTCAAAGACCTGTGCGGTTATGTGCCAGGCACACCGCTTTCGATCGCGCTGCGAGAGCGCACCCTTGAGGATCACGTGTTTTGTCTGCGCGATTATCAAATCGATGCGGTCGAGGCTTTCTATCATTCAGGACGTGAAACCGGGGGCAACGGGGTTGTCGTACTGCCTTGCGGGTCCGGCAAGACCATCATTGGCGTGGGGGTCATGGCGCAGGTGTCCAGCCAGACGCTCATCATTACGACCAACAATGTGTCCGCTCATCAATGGCGGGACGAATTACTCGACAAAACGTCCATGACTCCTGACGACATTGGGGAATACACCGGCATTGAAAAGACCATCAAGCCGATCACGATTACAACTTACCAGATGCTGACGCACCGCGCCTCAAAAACCGAGCCGTTGGCGAACCTGCGGCTTTTCACCCAGTACGATTGGGGCCTCATCGTCTATGACGAAGTCCATTTGTTACCGGCGCCGGTTTTCCGCGCAACGAGCGCCATCCAGGCGCGCCGCCGCCTCGGTTTAACCGCCACCCTGGTGCGTGAAGATGGCCGGCAGGATGACGTATTCGCGCTGATCGGGCCAAAGCGTTACGACGTTCCCTGGAAAACACTGGAAAACCGGGGCTACATCGCCGAAGCCATCTGCACCGAATACCGGCTCAAGCTGCCGCCCGAAGAAGAGCTCTTGTATGCTCATGCCGAGAAGAAGGATCGGTTCCGCATCGCGGCGGAAAACTCTCGAAAGTTGGCGCTGGCCCAGGCGTTGATCGGCAATCATGCCGACGACCACATTCTGGTGATCGGGCTGTTTATTTCCCAAGTGGAGCACCTGGCCGAGGGACTGGGCGCGCCACTCATCACGGGCAAAACCCGCCACGCGGAGCGTGAAAAGCTTTACGACGAGTTCAAAAAAGGGCAGCACCGCGTCCTGGTCGTATCCAAAGTGGCGAACTTTGCCGTGGATCTTCCTGATGCGAATGTCCTGATCCAGGTGTCCGGCGCGTTCGGGTCGCGCCAGGAAGAGGCGCAACGCTTAGGCCGCATCTTGCGCCCCAAGCATGGCCCATCGTTCTTCTATACCCTGGTTTCGAAAGGAACCGATGAGCAGGTATTCAGCACGAAGCGCCAATTATTCCTCGTGGAGCAAGGGTATCAATATCACATCCGATACTATGAAGATTGAGATGTGTACGACCGCGGCGCCGTATTGATGTGAGTTTGCCCCCCCGATCACCCCGCTCGAAATAGGCCGGCATATCCGGGTCAAGGCGTTATCGTGTTCGATACGGGGGAGATGATCGACGTTATCTGTCCAAAACACGAGGGTGACGATGAGCGCATCAGACAAGCGCATTCCAAGCGCGGTGAAAGTTCAGGTCGAGACGACGGTTGACCAGTTCAACCGGGACGTGGTCCGAAGACCGCGCCGCTTTCTTAGCGTACTTTTCCGAAGACCGGATCGCTTTTTTAGCGTACGTTTCCGAGGATTGTATGTCTACCTGGATCGCCAATCGGGAAACAGCGTCTCCCAGATGGGCCGATTGACCTATACCGGCGGCATCACGGATTGGGATTTTGCCATCTACAAGTACAGTTCCGATCGGTATGATCCCGACGAGTGGATGTTTCCGGGGTCGGAACATCTAGATGGCACCATCGAAGGCGCGTTACGAGCCTGCATGGAGGCTTATCCATAAAGAGGGTAGCACGTCATTTTGGGCATAAAACCAACGAGCCCACCTTTATGGAGGTGGACCCGATGTTACACGTGTGGGCGCAAAGGGACTTGAACCCCTGACCTCACGGATGTGAACCGTGCGCTCTAACCAACTGAGCTATGCGCCCGTTTATCAATTGCACATTCTAGGTTAGAGTATAGCACGCAACCTGGCCCCCTTCAAGGTCAGAGTCGCACGTTTTCGAGGAGTGACGACCTTTATGCCCGTACGCTTCTGGGGCGCATTGGGCCGCCTGACGCCCATCCTTAATCAACTGGTTCGAGTTTGGCCGTTTGTGATTGTTAGCCTTACGCTCGGCTGCACACTCTCGATCCCAATACCCGCAGCGCCGACCGCAACACCCCCACCTTCGCCGGTGGATACGGCCGGTTGGGTTGCTCTGGCTCCCGGTTTGGAACGGCGCACGTATGCCCCCAGGCCGAACAACGGTCTCACACAGTTGAACGTCGTCCGTATCGACCCTGCGCATTTTACATTTCGCGCCCACTACCGCCCTGGCAGTGGACTGGGTCTGACTGGCTGGCGCGACACCCTAACGAACGCGGCGGCCTTCGTAAACGCAAACTTCTTCGACCCACAGGCGATGGCGATTGGCCTGGTCGTTAGTGATGGCGTCGCATCTGGACAGACTCTCAGCGGGCGCGGCGGTATGTTCCAACGCGTCGGGGACGAGCTACGCGTGCGCTCGCTGATTGCTGAACCGTACAATGGCGAACCACTGGAACAGGCAGTTCAAGCCTTTCCGATGCTCGTGACGAACGGCCAGGCCAGTTACAATAATCTGGCGGACACGGATGTTTCGCGGCGCACGGTGGTTGCACAGGACTCGTCGGGCCGGATTTTGTTGATGGCGACGTCGCTGATTGGCCTGACCTTGAGCGAACTGAGCGCCTTTCTGGCATCGTCTGACCTGGCAATCGTCAATGCGCTCAACCTGGATGGCGGCGGCTCCACAATGTTGTACGTCGGTGTGGGGAATGCGCCAATCCACATCACATCCTTTGACGCCGTGCCGGTTGTACTGGCCGTCTATCCGCGCTAAGCCAAACAACGCCTCACCTATTGGCGGGTAACGCCGAAACGAGAAGTAAGATGAGCAACCCGAAGACCTATCGCCGTCCAACAACACTCGAAGAAGCGCTCGCGCTCGCCGCGGAGCCGAACGCCATTGCGGTGGCCGGCGGCGCGCTCCTGTTTGGGCGGCAGGATCTGCCGTTTGAGACGGTTGTCGACCTTCAGAGCGTTCCGGCGCTGCGACAGATTGCGACCGAAGCCAATGGGGTATCGCTGGGTGCGGCCGTTACCTTGCAGGAATTGGTTGACTCCGACCTCATCACGCCGTTCCTGAAGCAGTCGCTCACGCGCGCGCTGCCATTGAACTTACGCAACGGCGCGTCGGTTGGCGAAAGCCTCATGCTGGAACAGCCGCCGCGTGAATGGCTGGCCGCGCTCGTGGCCTATGACGTCG
>Ga0209347_1006279_pt1 | contig 10633 bp, 9 predicted proteins | sample AutmiccommuBRH23_FD_187382 | JGI IMG/M metagenome (GOLD analysis project Ga0209347, IMG submission 187382) | Deep subsurface microbial communities from Mt. Terri, Switzerland - Autotrophic microbial communities BRH/23 (SPAdes) (version 2) | ecosystem: Environmental > Aquatic > Deep subsurface >...
GGCGGAGTCGAACGCCGCATATCTTATTCCGATAAAGCGAGGGATGGGAAATGACAACCAAGAGCGTTGATATCACTCCAACACCTAGAATACTAAGGACTCTAGGAGAAATACCATTTCAACCATGGCAATGTATCGCCGAACTTATTGATAATTCCATTGATGCCTTTAAAGAGGCTGAACGCACCGGTGTTGCCTTGAACGAAAAGAAAATCTCTGTTTGCTGGTCGGGAGACGCTGTTGCTGCTCAAGACCGGGCACTTGAAATCATCGATACGGGTCCAGGTATGTCTTTTGACCAACTTCAAAACGCTGCCAGGGCTGGTTATTCAAATAATGATCCGATTCACAACCTTGGTCTCTTTGGCATGGGTTTCAACATAGCAACCGCTCGTCTCGGGGAAAAAACAACATTGTTGTCCGCCAAGATAGATAGTGCTGAATGGATGGGCATAGAGATTGACTTTGGAGTCTTAATAAAATCCAGGTCTTTCAACGCTCCGGTAGTTTCAAAACCAAAGTCTCTGCAGGCAGAAAATGGCACTATGATCGTGGTAACAAAGTTTAAAGACGGCATTTATCAGGCTCTTCGCCAGCAGGAGGCCGCTATCCGCAGACAGCTTGAAAATATTTACACGCCTTTCCTGCGTGACTCTGATGTCGAAATTTTTGTTCAGGGAAAAAGGCTTATACCTCGGGAACACTGCGTTTGGTCGAGTACAAGATTCGTCATTCGCAACCAAAAAAAGTTTAACGCCGTCATCGAAATAGATCGTGATTTGGGTGAAGCTTTCTTTGATGTTGATCGAAATCGTTATCTTTCCGTAGACGAGGCCGAAGAAATTCAATCGACTATCGATTCTGGACAATCACTTCCCAGGAACATTACCAAACGAAAGAAACGCCTTACTGGTTGGGTCGGCATTCAACGATATTCAGATCCTAACGATTTTGGTCTTGACTTCATTCGTAATGGACGGAAAATCCTCATTGCCAATAAATCCTTATTCTCTTACGAGAATCCACTTACTGGGACGTCTACGTTGGAGTATCCGATAGAACTTGGGAGCACTGTCGGCGGACGTATTGTGGGTGAATTAAATGTGGATTATCTTTTGCCTACTTACCAAAAAAATGATTTTGACCGGACTGACTTATCCTGGGCTGACACTGTCGAGGCGCTCCGCAGTGTTGGTCCTATTCTGCCCCAATCTCGGAAGGCAATGGGATATGATAACGAGAACGATTCACCAATTGGACAATTAGTGAACGCTTATCGGCGCACCGATCCGGGAACTAAGTGCTTGGCGATTGATAAGTCTACTGCTCGTACATTTGCCGAGCGTTTCAGGAAAGGCGACGTAGCCTACAGAAATGACGATAAATGGTGGCAGGCCGCCCTTGAAGAAGATCGGCGAAATGCTACTGGAGGAGCCTCAGTCGCCCCCCCTGTGGACCCTGGGGACGCTCCATCTGATGACCCGGGAACGTATCTTGGGGGCGGTACTACGGCAAGTGGTAATTCGCGCGGTGGAACCACGAATACTCCACCTTCAGCACCAACTCCAGCGCCCAAGCCTGCACATACGCCTGCACCCACGCCCACTCCCCAACCGACTACGTCGAAGTTGGATGATCTTATCAGGCGATCAACGCTTGTAACCTCATGGACAGGATTGTACTCTTATGGGCATGTTCCTCCGTTAAACGTAAAGGTAAGAGAACTGACATCTGGTAAGATTTTCATATTCGACGAACCGGCACCTTGCGCATTTTTTTCGGAAGGAATTGATTGCGATTTTATTTACGACCCCAAACACTCTCTTTTAGCTCAATTCCCGATGACGCCCAAGGAGCTTCTACTTATTTATCTCGCCGAAAAGTTCAAAGCGCGTGATACTTTAACTGATGTTGTCTTAGTTTTTTCAAAGCTTACCCTGCAGAAAATGCAGGAGGCGCGCATCGATAAAACCGCCCTTCAAGAAAGGGCTAATGAGATGTTTGGCACTTTGCGTGAGAAGATGATTGAAAAGCTTAGGCCTCGAGCTATCGATGTCTTACGCTGTGTTCACGAGTCCGTGGGTGACGCAGAGGAGACGATAAACGCGATGCTTTCGAACGGGCCACTCATCACTTATTTCCAAAATTGTGAGCCGGCTGGTATTGCCGCTCTCGAACATATGCCGCTTCGCACACTTATTCGTATAGTCGAGAGATTCCCCGAGGAACTTTTTGATGGTAAAGTATTTAGGGCTCTTTACTCTGGCCTAAATTTGGGGGATGCGAAAGCGACGGAGCGATCGCGGAACGAGTCTAAAGATCGCATCACGTCATTTTTAAAAGATGCCCTATGGGTAGTCCAAAATCATGGTGGCACCAATCAGCTCAAGAATGAGCTGTCTCGGTCGGCGATTAGCATCGATTTTTTAGTGGAGGAACTGGGTACTTGAGTTTTTTAACTGATGACATTCTAAAAGGTACTGACTGGCGTGCCTTGGAGCGAACTGTCGCTCGCGTAATGGCTCACGCCGGATGGGAAGATGTGAATATTATTGGTGGTGCTGGAGATCTCGGAGGAGATATTCTAGGTGTTTTCCCCAAGACGAATCGCTTAGAATCTTGGGTGGTTCGGGTGAAGGCAGTAACTGGTGGGAAATATGTTGGAGTGCCAGCTATCAACGAAGCAGTAAAAGCCATGTCTATGTATGGAACTAGTGTTGGGGCAACCGCCACTAATGGTTCTTTCACACTTTCCGCCGAAAAACGCCGCCGGCAACTTTTAGATGCGGGTTTTGATATTAAGCTCTGGAATGGGGCCTTCCTGAGAGCATTCGTGGAGGGAATGCAGGAAAACCATGCGAGGAAGAGAGGTTTGCGGAGTTACCAGCAGGAAATCACAAGTAAGACACTCGCTGTCTATGAAGCAGGGGGAACGAAGGCACTTTACATTGTAGCTACTGGTCTTGGTAAAACAGTCATTGCAGCCACGATCGCCGCCGAATTATGGCACAGGGGAAGTCGACGCATTCTCGTGCTCTGCCATGCCCAGGAACTTGCTCTTCAATTAGAAATGGGGTTTTGGCCGCAACTTTCAAAGCAAATCCCGACTCGTTACTTTTTTGACGGCATGCCCCCACTTATTTATGACGGAGTTAACTTTGGCCTTTATCAAAGCCTTTATGGCTATCTTGGGGGTATTGAGCCAGGGAGCTTTGACGTAGTTATCGTTGATGAGGCGCACCATGCCCTAGCTCATGGCTTTCGAAAATGCATCGAACACTTAAAACCACGTTTTCTTATTGGCATGACAGCAACTCCTTGGCGTGGCGACGGAAAGACAATTACTGAACTTTTTGGTGAAGCGCTTACCAGGGTGTCTTTAGTTGATGGCATGGCCATGGGCTACCTTGCTCAGGTAGATTACCGTCTCTACTGTGATAATATCAATTGGGAAGCTGTGCCTGAGTTGTCCAAGCAGAGACTCACTATACGCGACCTTAACAAGAAACTCTTCCTGCCGCAGCGCGATGACGCTGTGATTTCCGAAATCATACGGCGGGCAAATGAACTTAAATCACCTCGAATTGCAATTTTTTCACCTTCCATAGATCACGGGCAGCGGTTTGCTGCCATGTTAAGCGCCGCTGGCATACCTTGCGCGCCACTTTCGGGAGTCGATAAAGCAAATCGCCGAAGGTGTTTGATTGATTTTGCCACTGGCAAGTACCATGCTGTGACAGCGGTTGACGTGATGAACGAGGGGATTGATGTTCCTGATGTTAATATGTTGGTCTTCATGCGAGCAACTCACTCGAGAAGGATATTTGTTCAGCAACTTGGCAGGGGATTGAGGCTAGCTCCTGATAAGGAAAAGGTTGTTGTTCTTGATTTTGTTTCGGATATACGACGCCTTGCAGATGTTTTTGTGTTCGATAGGGAGGGTAGAAAAAAGAACATGGAAAGTCTATTTCTAAAGGATAACATCGTAACATTTAATGATGTCAAGGCAGAACGCTTTATCGAAGCATGGCTTGCCGATGTCGCTGATCTTGGCGAAGCTGACGATAGTGAGAAACTTTCATTCCCGGAGGAATACTAGCATGAGCGCTAAACTTCCCCCAAATGTGCGACTTCAAGTAAAATCCGCCGTCTATGAGCGGGCTGATGAATTTCGATATGCTGAGCGAAATCGGGTTGAAAATAACGCATTCCTGAACGACTTGGTGAAAGATCCAGAAATAGGGCTTAGGATTAGTGAGTTTATTCCACGTGAAAAAGTCCGTACTTATATAAAAGATGGAATCCTCAACGCATACTCCAAGCAACGTCAAGCAGTACTGCTATGTGCTGATCCTACGGTTATTGCCCACCAGGCATGCGGACAAAATGTAGAACACATAGAAACGACAACAATAAAATCATCAAAAGTCCATTTATTCCGCCGCGAAGATAACGACTATTTGGTACTTGTAGAAGGAAACGTATTAAAATGGGAAACGGCACTTCGCAAAGCTCTTGAATTTATCGCCCGTTCTCCGGGGCTGCCACCTGAAAATCACAAGGTTCATTTGGCGTTAAACCTTGCTTCGACTGGAGCCCCCCTTACAGAAAGTGATAGAAAGGCTATTGCTCGAGCTCTTGATTTTATTGGGGTTAATGTCATATTTTTATATACAACTGATCCTGGTTTATATTAAGTCCATATCCATGTGCGAACTCCTTAATGCCACACTGATGTTTATTTTTTCATATGAGATGGGAGGTAGAAAATTTGAAGGCCGAAGAACGAACAATCAGTAAAATACTTACAGAGCAAATATGTTATGAAATTCCGCCATACCAAAGGCCATATTCTTGGGGCAAGGAAAATGTGCAGGAACTGCTAGAAGATTTGTGGGAGGCTTATACTGAGAGAGATAGCGAGTATTTTATAGGTTCTCTTATTACCATAGAGCGGGAACGTGATCGTCGATATGACGTAGTAGATGGACAACAGCGACTTACTACTCTTAACCTCTTATTTGCCCATCTGCGTGATAAAATTACTGATGAGGCGGCTCGTGAAGAACTAGGCAAAAGAATACTGCCACGCAATGTCCTTACGGGAGAAGCCGAAACCCCACGCTTAGTACTTCGAAAGAAAGATCAAACTTACTTTCGCAAATATATTTTGGAAAGCCAACCTTTACCAGACCAGAAAAGAAATGAAATGGAAAAGCCGCAGCGTCATTTGCTTGAGAACCTTGAAGTTATAGACGGTTTTCTTAATGGTAAGGAGCAACAGCAGCTTAAACTATTTGCCAATTACATTTTGATGAAGGTCTATGTGGTCTTTGTGAATACTGATTCTGTGAAATCAGCGTACCGGCTGTTTAATGTGTTGAATGCACGCGGACTTCCACTGTCAAATGCCGATTTAATCAAGAACACCTTGTTCAGCATGCTGGATGGTCAAGTCGACCGAAGCATGGAATTGGAGGAACGTTGGATTGAGTTAGAGGAAACTCTTGGTATTGAACGTCTCGACTCATTCCTTGGTCACCACCGTACAGCCTTGAAAGCGATAAAGGCAAGAGGTTCTCTGCATGAGGAATTTGAGGCTATTATAATTAAGAGTGGTGTAAATCCCTTTGACTTCCTTGACGGATTAATTCTTTCTGCACAAAACTACATTCGTATTCTGGAGAATGATTTTACTGATGCAGCAACTTTGAGGCCTTTGTGTTCGCTTCACCGAGTTGACTACGACGAATGGATACCTCCCCTATTGACATTCCTAAACAAGCCAGTAACTGATATGCCCGAAAGTGAGTTTGTGTCCCTTCTTGAAAAAATTACTATGCAAAACTGGGTTCGACGTTTAGGTCGCACAGCTCGATTGACAGTCTATTATCAGTTGATAAATGCAATCCGGGACCGAAAAAGTGCCGATGATATACGCAAAATTTTTCGGACAAATGCCAAGAACGAAGAATTTCTTAGCTTGCTTGGCGGGGATGTGTACCAGCAACCCTTTGCAAGTGCAGTACTTTTAAGGCTCGAAGAGGCTTTTCAGGATGATTCGGTAACTAAAACATATAGTGGTAGGATAACCATAGAGCATGTGTTGCCACAAGCTTTTAAAGATGACTACTGGAAAACTCGCTTCACGGAGGACGAGCATAAAGTCTGGCTACACCGCATTGGTAATCTTGCATTGTTATGCGGCAGCAAGAATTATAAGGCGCAGTATTATGGGTTTGATCGTAAAAAAAAGATATACACCGAACGTAATAAAAAAGTTTCTTTCGATATCACCAAGGAAATTTGCATAGAAGAAGATTGGACACCAGCTATCATCAAGAATAGGCACCAACGTCTTTTGAAGCTTGCACAATCAACCTGGCTAATCAACTAGGATGAGTGAGCTGCTGTGGGTACTGGTCCCTACCGTAAAATATAAGACTTCAAAGTCTCAACTCCAAGCTTGACATCGATACGTTGGAGGAGATCGAGGGCTGCTGCTGGGAGAGATGTCGAGGGGGGTAAGCCATGAGTGAAGGGCTAAAGTCTGCGCGTTTTCTGATGGTTTTAAGCAGTATCTCACCCTTGTTTATCCTTTGGGCGATGCGAGGCAATTCATTGATACCCGACAAAATATTCCTCAGCTTATGTGCGATGATGGTTATCTTGCCCAACGGTTTTCTTTTATTGCGCATTAGGGCAGCCAAGAGCAATGGAGAGAAAAGAGAGTTGGTCACAGGGCGAACCGAAGACCATCGTGATCATTTGCTAGTATATCTTTTTGCAATGTTGCTTCCGTTCTATGCGGCAAACCTTGGCTCATGGCGTGAACTCGTTGCAGTTCTGACAGCACTTAGCTTTATAGTCTTTCTTTTCTGGCATCTCAACCTGCATTATATGAACCTTATATTCGCCGGGCTAGGGTATCGGGTGTTCACTGTATATCCGCCTATAGGTCGTAACAATCTTAGCGGGAACCAAGGTTGGGTACTAATCACACGACGGGTCCATGTTTCTGAAGGAGAAAAAGTAATCGCCTTGCGAATTAGTGATACGGTGTATTTGGAGGTAAAGGAATGACTTTAGCTTTAGATATAAATAACGTTCAAACAATTGAGTTTGGTGTGGGCCGAGATGCCGATACTGAACGAATCTTCCACTGTATTCCTGTGGACATTACTGTCCAGAGGGCTCTTATAGAGATGGCAAAGACAACATGGGAAGTTTTGTCCGAACAGGAGTCTGCGCGTTACGAGCCTGCCGAAAAGCATGCTAGTCAGGAGTATCTTATTCTCCCGCTTGAGGATAAGTATGCCGTATCGATGCGAGAGTTACATGAAGCAATCAATCTTCCGCTGGACAACAACGCCCTAAATGATCCAGTGCGGATGTTTTCATACTTCGCAAGATTTACAGATACACAAGGTAGGCGGCTGACGGCGTTGCGACGAGCAACACAGTTCAAGGGAGTTCTCAAGAACCGCCTGATCCGACTGGTAACCGACGTCTTAAGGATCATTGAAGACAAGGTATTTAAGCTTGATTCGGATTTCGACCTTCTTATTGACAGCGAACATATCCATATTTTGAGACCAGCTGCTTTTGAGTATGCAGGTCAATTGCAAAAAGCGGTGATGGATGCTGTTCCAACCAACATTGTAGCGTTGCAAGGTGACCTGGGTTTTGTAGATTTAGATACCATCGCAACCTATGCTGGAAAACATCCCCGAGCAGCACGGTATATTGCTTCTATTCGGGTAGCTGCGGAAACGCGAAATATCAGTAGACAAAAGTTAGAAGAACTTTGTCGGCGTACCGGTGTTGAATTTACCGAAGAAAATGGAAGGCTACATGTTGACGATCAACACATTATGGGCTTTTTGGAAGTATTGGATCGTCGCCGATACGAACTGGAACTGGTTGATGGACAGCCCGAACAGTTCCGGGCGCAGAGCCGCCAACGAATCCGGAGCAGTAATTGAAGACAGGCATGTTGAAATAGCCATTTTTTGACTTGAAAAAATATTTGAGATGAGAAAACTTTTTTGTATAATGGATCTACATTTGTGGATTATTGGGGGCAACCCTGCTGGGAGTGTGCTTAACCCAGGACTCGTGTGTTTTGCCCATAGCCCTTTCTGCGGCTGTCTGTTTAGGACTTGTTAGATTTCTGAGTCTAAAACTTATGGCTTACAAAGTAAAGGGGGAGATGCCTATCAAAAAATGGGTGTTTAATATGAGGCAATTGATGTCGGCATTGTCCGAAACAGTATGGGCTATGCTGGTGAGCTACACAGTCGGGACTAGCTTGTCCCCAAAAGTCCATAAATTTCCACTCGCAGGTGGGGGTTATTCTTGTGAGGAATAATGTCTTATCGTTTCGTTGTGGGGCAAAGGGGTACCCAGTATCGCCGTTTAACCGCCGGATTAGATAAAAAATCCTGAAACAATCTATAACTGGTTAAACATAAGTAAAAAGGGAGAAGGCATAAAAATCTCATAACACTGGATAACCCTCGGCAATAGCAGGAAATGCCTAAAAAGTCCAGCGCAAAACTCGAAATCGAGTAGACCGTGATGAGCGGTCTCCGGGGTTCGAATCCCTGTCTCTTCGCCAAAGGGTCAATCGGTACCGGGTACCTAATATATTAACTTATTGGGGCAAAAGAGGGTTCAACCTTGACATTGGACAAATTACGGCATAAGTGAGGTAAAGAAGGATTTTCAGCCTTCTTTTTTCTCGTCTTCCAGGACCTTTATTATTCTGATGACTTTTTTGACATTTTTCGGGGGCATGGTTTTGACTTCTTTGAAAAGGGACTGGAGACAGGGGTCAGCCCTTGACATTGAAAATAATTGCAGCTGTGAATGTCCTACTATCACACTTGACATCATATATGGCTTAGTCCTTAATATGTTTAGTAAATTCCAATAATTACTTGCTAGTAACGTAACTGTGGATTGGAGTAGGTGGAAAATCTTAATCTTTCAAAGACAGTTTCCCCATTTCAAGAGCAAATAACCGCTCATAAAAAATTGTCTTGCCCAGTCATCACTCTATTCCGCACTTTTTTAACTCGTTTTCATATATGTTAATAAATTCACACATACTTATATCCAGTGCTTTGCATATATAGCGTAGTTCAATAAAATCTAACCGTCTCTCGCACCGTTCGTACTTACTTACATAAGACTGATCTTTATTTAAAAAAGAAGCCAATTCAATTTGGGTTAGATTTTTTCCCCTACGAATATTTTTTAAGCAGTTTATTAGTACAATATAATTTTGGTCATGAATAGTTTTCATAATTATTTATCCTTCTTTATTCCTTAATCTTATATTATAAATTTGATAAAAAAATATGCCAAAATGGCATATTGACAGATGGTATATATTTGATAAAATAAAATATGGTATCGGTTTAATTGGTTATTTATGTAAAAAGGTATTTAAGGAATGCAAGTAACAAGTAAGGGCGGTCCGGTTTTTGCCTGCCTTGTTTTATAAAGTGATTGTATAACTTTCGACAATCGGGTTTTTTGGGTTATAAGCGGGGGTTATAAGATGACTATTAAAGAAAATGCTAAGGCACGCCCAACCTTTAAACGTGATTTTTTCCGGCTTGTGGACGCCCGGGTGGAGGTGGCGGGGAGGATCATGCCAGGCTGTGACAGGAAGGAGTATGAGTCCTATAGCGCCAAACACTCAAGGATGTACGAGGAAATATGCGGCAGACTGGGGGAGGGGGATAAGGGTCTGCTGGCGGAGTTTGACTTTACCGGCGAGGCCCTGGCGGCTTTTGACGCCGACAATGCCTATATTCAGGGCTTTGCCGACGGGATTATTTTTATGGGGCTGTTTAAAAAGGTATAGCCATATACTGACTGGTTATCAAATACCAGGCGTATTAAGGTTTTCAGCCTCTATATTGGGCTTAGCGGTACCGGGTACCCAGATGTCTCGTCTAATGAAAAATCTTTCCGGCTTACGGAAGGATTTTGTGTTTTATGAGGTAATATCTATCAGTAATCAGCTTATAAGACACTATGCAGGATGCATAAATTACAGGTGGCTGTTATGGAACCATCGGAGCTGAAGAAAAGAGTCGGCAGTCTCAGTATCTGGAAAAAAGGGGAACAGAGGGCGCCCCATAAGCCCCTTTTGCTTTTGTATGCCCTTGGGCAGCTGCAATCAAAGAAATCTCGCCTTCTTCCCTACGAAGAGGTAAGAAAAATACTTAAAAGCCTGCTTATAGAATTCGGGCCGGCAAGGAATTATTATTATCCGGAACAGCCCTTCGTGCGCCTGGTCAATGACGGCCTGTGGGAATTAAGCACTTCAATATATTCCACTAATATAAACGATAAATGGCTTCTGAATAATGGCGTGGCCGGCGGTTTTAGCGAAGAGGTATACTCATTGCTAGTGGAAAACGAATATCTGGTCAAAGATTTGGCAGAAATTATACTCCATCAGCATTTCCCCGAATCAATACACGAGGACATACTTGCAGCAGCGGGACTGGACTTTGACTCCCGGAGCAGCAGGGGCAGGGACCCTAATTTCAGGGACAGGATTTTACGGGCGTATGAGTACAGCTGCGCTGTATGCGGCTTCAATGTAAGACTG
>Ga0209347_1006280_pt1 | contig 10632 bp, 9 predicted proteins | sample AutmiccommuBRH23_FD_187382 | JGI IMG/M metagenome (GOLD analysis project Ga0209347, IMG submission 187382) | Deep subsurface microbial communities from Mt. Terri, Switzerland - Autotrophic microbial communities BRH/23 (SPAdes) (version 2) | ecosystem: Environmental > Aquatic > Deep subsurface >...
CATCGATTAAACCTTCCTGTAGCAGACAATTCAATCGATGTGGTCATAAGTAACTGTGTTGTTAATCTCTCGGCTGATAAGCAAAGGGTTTTTAAGGAAATATACCGGGTTCTTAAACCAGGAGGAAGAATAGCTATATCAGATGTAGTTTTGTTAAAGGATTTACCGGAGAAAACCCGTCAAAGTATTGAGGCTTGGGTGGGCTGTATTGCCGGCGCTGTGAACGTTGACGAATACAAGAGACTAATAAAAGAAGCAGGCCTGAAAAGTTCAAAAATTACTGTCAGTGGTAATTCCTTTGCGGTTGACATAAACACACAGGATCCAATGGTCAAGGCCGTACTGGACACTTTGGAACCAGACCGGTCGATCACGGACTATGTAGCCAGCGTTTATGTGGAAGCCATAAAATAATACATATTATAACACTAGGCGCCAATGAGAGGCGCCTAAATTGTATTCATTAATCCGACAAAATAAGTTGTTCCCTACTGGAGGGCACCCCTTACTTGAGTTCATCATGGGAGTGGCTGGGATAAAAGGTTTTCCCTCGCTGACGTCGTAATTCATCTTGGCATAAAACCGCCAATAGCAAGGTAAGGAAGCGCCGCCTGTCCGAAGACGACGAAGGCCGCCGGTAAGTTTTTACGTATCTATTTTACAGTATGAAAAACGGGAGGCGGCCATCTTAAGAGGATTACCCCGCTGAGTCGTCAAGTTCGGCGCTGGTGCCTTGATATTGGCGGTTTTATGCCTTAGGATGAATTAGACGGCAGTGTGGGAAAACCGTTATTCCAGCCACCCCCATGATGAATACATTGAGGGGGTGCCTTACCATGTTCGAACCATGAATACACCCGGACTTCTGTCGAAATTTTCCGAAAAGTTTTTTGTTATAGTATTAATTTTTTCAAGTATTCGACATTGCCTTTTCTATATAATGTGTATAAACTCATCTAAAAACTGTAAAGGCGGAATACTTATGGAACTATCTTTTCATTATGGAAGCGCCGAAGGACAACACAAGCTGCTGAATTCCCTTACAACTGTGGTAGTGGACTATACTGAAGTGGTTGTAATATGTGTGGGTACTGACAGGGTATCAGGTGATAGCCTGGGTCCCCTGGTAGGGACACTATTAAGGGAGGAATGTAGGTATGCCAACGTTTATGGGACTCTAGCCGATCCTGTTCATGCTCAGAATCTGGTGGAGACCATTGATTATATAAAGAGAAATCATCCTGACGCCTTTGTGATAGCTGTTGATGCTTGCCTGGGACGGCAGGCCAACGTTGAAAAGATAGTTCTCCTGCCAAAACCCTTAAAACCCGGCACCGGTGTGAACAAAGACCTTCCAGAGGTCGGAGATGTAAACATTCAGGGCATAGTTAATATTGGTGGATTTATGCCCCAGTTGGTGATCCAGAATACCAGGATGAATACTATCTATAACATGTCTAAGGTTATCGCCGGGACCTTGGCACAAACTATTATTGCTCATAAGAATTTTCTCCCTTTGTATCAATTAAAAGAAGCATAGCAACAGAATAATAAATAGTTAATCACGGGTTGCGACCCGTGATTTTTTTATTTAGGAGTTTTTTGACCAGCATCTGATCCTTAATAGGAATTTCCACTAAAAAAGCAAGATAAAGAAGGAAAATGTCGATAATTGTTGAACCATATATAATAGATATAAGAAATATGTGGTAATTGATAGAAACACCGGGTATTAACGCAAGGAGGCGTCCTTAGTGACTGTAATCAGGAATGTTTACCGCAGAGTTAAGAATTCAAGTATTAGGACTAAGGTTATCCTGATGTTTTTTCTGGCTATAACTTTGCTGTTTTTTAAAGTAAACGCAGTTTCTACTCTGCTGCTCTTTACAGCTATGTTTCTGGTATGTTTTTACCTGCTTTACAGGTCAGTGATTGCACCGTTGGGTAATATTTCATCCTGGGCACTACAGTTAGCCGGAGGTGAAATGGAAGCCCGAATTCCCATAACAAGCATCGGGTCCTGCTATGAAATACAACAGCTGGTTGATGCATTCAATTATATGGCGGCATCTGTACAGGAGCATAATGTATCTCTGCAGACATTAAATAACGAACTGGCGGGAAAAAACTTCGAGCTCACAGAGCAAAGAGACGAACTGGAGCAGCAAAAACAAAAGCTTTTGATTCTAAATAAGGATTTAGAGGAGTCTCTGCAGGCTTTGGATGACAGCCAGGGGCTGATTTACGCTCTGGCGGTTGCCGTTGAGGCCAAGGACCCGTATACCAGAGGGCACTCCGAAAGGGTGGCTGAATATAGTACAAAGCTGGCAGGGGCTATAGGTCTGCCGCTGCAACAATTGGAATTGATTCAGGGGGCTGCTCTGCTCCATGATATAGGGAAAATTGGGGTCAGCGGCAATATTTTGCGGAAACCAGGCGCTTTAACGGCCATTGAGTTCCAGCAGGTAAAGAAACATCCGGCAATTGGTGAACGAATATGTACCTCCCTTAAATTTGCCCGTGAGATGCTGCCAATAATCAGGCATCATCATGAACATCATAACGGTATGGGCTACCCCGATGGTCTAAAAGGGGAAAAGATACCGCTGATGGCCAGGATTGTTGCTGTGGCTGATGCATTTGACGCAATGACTTCAGACAGACCCTACAGGTCTGGGATGTCTACTGAAGAAGCTCTTAAGATAATGGAAGACGGGGCCGGCAGTCAGTGGGATTTTGGACTGGTGGCGGTCTTTATTCGACTTATCAGGAAAGAGTTAAGAAACAAAAGGGGACAGTTTGTTGATGAGGAAGAACATATAATAAACGAAAATTAATAACCTCAATCCGGGTGACGGTCAAATTCTAGCGGCCTAACCCGGTTATTTTTTTCATTAATTCGTCTTCAGGCGCGTAACCCTTTACTAAGGGGGGTGTTTTTATGGTTTTGTGCGTGAAGAGGACTAAGTTGTGGTTTCTTGGGGCCGGGTTCGCTCTAGCACTATTAATGATAATTGGGGGAGCGACAAAGATGGTTTTGGTTTCCGGGGATGATTTCAATTACCGGGTTTTTGTGGCGGGAATAGGAACTGTTGGCGGTAAATGGAGCGGAAATACAGGTATCGCGGTGATTGGTCTGGAGACCAGGCCGGCTTCCGAGAAGGGGATGGAATTAAAAGTAATTGACTTACTGGTGGCCAATAACAGTTCAGTGCCTTTGCTTTTTAAATCTAATATAAATCTGGTAAACCAGTGGGGTGAACGATTTGGCATCAAGGCCGAGGGGCAGCCTGAAGTAGTTATTAAACCAGGGTCCCTTTCACAGGGAACAGTAATTATCGATGTACGGAAAGGCTTTTCTGACAGGGATTGGCTGGTAGAAATTGCAGGGGGGAATTTGCCGGAAAAAATTTTGCTGCCTCTGCGAGTTGTCAAAATGGAAGGGGACACGCCAGCCGAAAGTAGTGATTAATTAGTTGCACAGATTGGACATATTAATTAAACAAAAAGGAATTAAGCTGATTATTGTAGAAATAAAGTGCATTTGCTAAGCATTGGATTATAGTAGCTAAAAACTTTAAGTAAGGGGTTGGCCCATGGATACCAAACAGGCTTTATTGAGGCGGCTCCCCGCCATTGGTGTGCTTCTGGAGCAAGATAGGATAAAAGAACTGGAGGGTTCGCATGCCCATTTGATTATTGCCGAAGCAGCTTCAGAGGTGGTCCAGGAAGTCAGGGAGCTGATTCTGAAAGATGACAAAGCTTCTGCAGGTGCTGTGGATTTGGAGACTATTACGGGCCTAGTGGTCAAAAGGGTAGATGATAAGGAAAGACCCAGTCTGAGAAAAGTCATAAATGCTACCGGCATTATTTTACATACTAATTTGGGGCGGGCTGTTCTGGCCACAGAGGCCGTAAAAGCTATCGCGGAGGTTGCAGGAAGCTACTCCAACCTTGAGCTTGACCTGAGTACAGGTGAAAGGGGTACCCGGTACGGACATGTTGAAAAATTACTCTGCCGCCTTACGGGGGCAGAGGCCGGCATGGTTGTTAATAATAATGCTGCCGCTGTGTTACTAATCCTTAGTGCCCTGGCCAAGGGCAAAGAGGTTATAGTTTCCAGGGGACAGCTGGTGGAAATTGGCGGATCCTTTCGGATACCTGATGTGATGACGCAAAGCGGGGCAATCTTGAAGGAAGTGGGGACAACAAACAAGACCCACCTGCGTGATTACGAGCATGCCATAACTGACAACACTGGACTGCTGCTTAAGGTGCATACCAGTAACTACAGGATAATCGGGTTTACATCAGAGGTCCCTGTACAGGACTTGGTTAAACTGGGGCGAGAAAAAGGTATTCCGGTATTTGATGACTTGGGCAGCGGTGTACTGTTAGATTCTAGCAGGGTCGGGCCGGGCCATGAACCGACAGTACGGGAAGCTATTATGGCCGAGGTAGATGTTGTAAGCTGCAGCGGGGATAAATTGTTCGGAGGCCCTCAGGCCGGCATTATCTTGGGCAGGAAGGAACTTATAGCCGAAATTAAGAAGCACCCTCTGACCAGGGCACTAAGGGTGGACAAGTTTACTCTTGCTGCCATGGAGGCTACACTCCGCCTATATTTTGACGAAGGCAAAGCAAGGCAGGAAATCCCCACCTTGTATATGATCACCAGGCCCAGGGAACAACTGCTGGCAAAGGCTGAAAGTTTAGGCGGCATGATAGGTGATGTACTTGGCGCAAGGGCAGCGGTAGAAGTTGTTGAAGGCTATTCCCAGGTAGGCGGGGGGGCGCTGCCCGAAGAAGATATTCCGACCTATCTGATATCAGTTCGGATAGTTGGTATGACTGTAAATAGGGTGGAAGAGAAACTGCGGCAGCAGGAACCACCGGTGCTGGCTCGAATTCAAAAAGACCGGCTGCTTTTTGACCCTAGAACATTATTTGACGGGGATGCACAAGTGATCGTAAATCATCTTAAATACATCGTAGAAATGGGGTGAAATTGATGGCAGAGAAAGAGTCCTGTCCGCTTACTGCCCTGTCCTGTAAAGCAGGGTGAGCGGCTAAAATAGGTCCGGAGGACCTGGCAAAGGTTTTGTGTCTGCTTCCCCGTTCGGACCAGGACCCTAATCTATTGGTGGGGTTAGACACGTGTGATGATGCGGGGGTGTACAAGTTAACTGCGGATATGGCTCTAATCCAGACCGTTGATTTCTTTACACCGGTAGTTGATGATCCTTATACCTACGGGCAGATAGCAGCCGCTAATTCGTTAAGTGATGTTTACGCTATGGGAGGCAGGCCGCTTACGGCTATGAATATAATCTGTTTCCCTGTTGATAAGCTGGAGCTATCGGTTTTGGCAGAAATCCTCAAAGGCGGGGCCGATAAGATCAGGGAAGCAGGTGCAGTCCTGGTCGGCGGACACTCGGTAGAAGATAATGAGCCCAAGTACGGGTTGTCAGTGACGGGTATTATTCACCCTGATAAAGTGCTCACAAATGCCGGTGCTCAGCCCGGAGACGCACTGATCCTGACAAAGCCATTAGGCATAGGGATTATTACAACTGCTATTAAAGGTGAGCTTGCTTCCCAAGAGGAAATTGCGATAGCTGTCGGGGTGATGGCGGCTTTGAACAAGGATGCCGCGGAAGCCATGCAGGAAGTCGGTGTTAACAGCTGTACCGATGTAACAGGATTCGGCCTTCTGGGGCACAGCGTGGAGATGGCTAGGGGCAGTGGTGTGACAATGACCCTGTATTCGTCCGCGGTACCTGTTTTGGAGCCTGCCCGGGGGTATGCTGATATGGGTATCGTCCCGGTAGGAACCAGGAGCAACCTGAAATATTTTAACAAGTTCGTGGAGTTTGCACCTGACGTGTCTGAATTGGAGCAGTTAATTCTTGCGGATGCCATTACATCTGGTGGGCTGCTTATCTCTGTGCCATGGGAGAAAAGCGGGCTGTTAATGGAAAAACTTAAGGCCAGGGGTGTCAAAGACGCATCTGTTGTGGGCGAAGTCAGTGGCAAAGGCGACGGCCGGATCAGGGTAGTGAAGGAGAGAGAAATTTGAAAATAGAATCTGTTCCGTTGAAGTACACCAGCCCACTGGTCAACAGCTATTTGTGCAACTTCCAAGAGGTGGGGCATCTGTTTGAGCATAACCCCGCCAACCCTGAGGCCTTCAGAGACAGATATGAAATAATTATGCGTGATTATTGTACGGACCGTGCTGAACTGGTCCGTATTTTAACTGAATATAATGAAAGCCTGCACTGCAGCGAAAAGACCAGAGAAAATATGCAGGCATTGAAAGAGCATGATACTGTAGCGATAATTACCGGCCAACAGGCCGGTATCCTGACAGGGCCTCTTTATACGATTTATAAGGCAATTACCGCCATTCAGCTGGCCGCAGAGGTTTCGCGCCACACCGGAATAAGGGCGGTGCCCATGTTTTGGGTGGCTTCCGAGGACCATGATTACGCGGAAATAGATCATCTGGATTTCATCAATAGAGAGATGCAGGTCGACCGCCTGAAAATTGGGCGCTCCCCGGGAAAAAAGTACTCTATTGGCGATATCCCGGTAACGGAAGACGTCTATGAGCTAATTGAGAAGCTCGAAGAGCTGACTAACTCTGCGGAATCAAAACATGAGCTGATAAACCGAGTCAGGGGGCTGGCAGGAGAATACAGTAACCTGGCTGACTGGTTTGCAGCGATTATGTCGTGGTTTTTTCATAAACACGGGCTGATCATGGTAAATCCGCTTAACAGGAAATTACGCGGACTCCTGGTGGATGCCTTTACTGCCTTCCTGGAGAAGTCAGCTAATGTTAATGAGAAGCTGCAGTCCGGAACTGCCAAGGTGCGGCAGCTGGGCTCAGTGCCGCAGGTGGAAAAGGTTGAGACTAATGCCAATATGTTTATTTACATAGACGGAGAACGGCTGCCCCTGTTTAAAGACGGTGAGCTGTTTACTGTTAGGGGCAGGGACGAAAAGATGACCCTGTCTGAGCTTGCCGGTATTGCCCGAAACAGTCCATATCTTTTAAGCCCCAACGTCGTGCTGCGTCCTGTTGCCCAGGATATCCTGCTGCCTATTATGGCTTATGTGGCGGGACCGGGAGAAATCTCATACTATGCACTTTACCGCGAAATATACCCTTTGTTTAACCAGAGAATGCCTCTGATTTATCCCAGGGTAAACATTACCCTGGTGGAGAAGGGTACAGCTAAAAATATGGACAGGTATGGTATCAGTTTTGCTGACGGAGTTGACGGGCTCAGGCAGAAGCTTAACCATTACCTGAATAAACAGGACAAGATAGGCATTGATATGTTGTTTGAAAATTATGCCGGGGAATTGAAGGAATTGCACAGGAGGCTGATGGACAAGGTCGCGGCGATTGACCCGGAACTGGTTAAACACGGCAGCGAGAGTTTGAACAGAATCCTCCACCAGGTTGATTACCTGGAGAAAAAGACCCATCAGCAGCACAGGAAGACTTGTGATGTGGTGATTAAACGGTTTCAGACTATGGAGAACCAGCTGTTTCCCAGAAACAATTGGCAGGAGAGGGTATTCAACATCTTCCCCTACATGTTTAAGTATGGGACGGACTTCGTAGAGCAGTTGACCGAACTTCCCCTGCTCCGAGATTTTGACCATAAACTGATATACCTATAAGCAAACGGGTTGTTGACGAAGTACTATGAACAGGGGCTGGTTGTTTCATAAAGTATTGTGTTGCTACCATCGTTATCCCACTTAATCACAGGCGAGGCAAAAGCGCAGGGCGGAGCCACGGATGGCGGAGCGCCGTCGGGCCATGGACGGCCCGTACGGCGGGCACCCCAAGCTTTTGACTCGACTGGGATTTAGTGGGATAGATGAGGAGCATCATAAAACTGTTGGAACAACCAGCCCCGGTCATTTGCACTTTGTTAACACTCTGGTTGCCATTTTCTTTATTCTGGTAATATTAAATAAAAGTTAAAATGAAGGAAAGAAACTGTACCTGTCGAAATATATTAAAGTATTCCCAAGCCAAAGGAAGGGCGGCGATAGATTGAAAAAAATATTTATCATCGATACTAATGTTCTTTTGCATGACCCACAGGCAATTTTTAAGTTTCAGGACAATGATGTCGTAATTCCGTTGATTGCAATTGAGGAAATGGACAATCAGAAACGCAGGCAGGATGAGGTTGGCAGAAATGCCCGTCGTGTGGCCAAGGTTATCGATGAGTTCCGTCAAAGGGGAAAGATCTTTGAAGGAGTAGCCCTTGATAACGGAGGTACGCTGAAGGTGGAGATGAACCACCAGAGATTGGAAAAGCTTTCCGGAGCACTGGAAAAGTTCAAGGCTGATAACCGGATCTTGGCAGTAGCAATGGCTTATCAGGAAGAATTCCCAGATCGCAAGGTGGCCCTTGTAACCAAGGACACATACTTGAGGATTAAAGCTGATGTTGCCGGAATCGAGGCTGAAGATTATAAGACGGACAAGGTTAATATAGAGGAGTTATATGCCGGTGCAGTTGAACTACAGGTAGCTCCTGAAATAATTAACCAGTTCTATAGCAACAATTTTTTACCCTGGGATAAAGGTGAGGATGATCCTGAGGCCCTTTATTCCAACCAGTTTATTTCCCTGGTGGATATCAACGGTAGTGGTCAGTCAGCTCTATGTCGCTATAACGCGGATAAAAAAGGCTTGGTCCCCCTGCTGTATGCCAATGCCGAAGCTTGGGGCATCAGGGCCCGTAACAAGGAACAGCGGTATGCCATGGAACTGCTGATGGATGACAGTGTTAGGCTGGTTACCCTGGTAGGTCAGGCTGGAACAGGAAAAACACTTCTGGCGGTAGCAGCCGGGTTGGAAAAAACCGTCGACGAGGAGGCTTACAAGAAGCTGGTGGTGACCAGGCCGGTTATCCCACTGGGAGGTGATATAGGTTTCCTCCCAGGCGATAAAGAAGAAAAGATGAGACCCTGGATGAGCCCGATATACGACAATCTTGAATTTATCTTTGGTTTGGGGAAAGAGGCCAAGAAAGAAAAGGCTGGCGACCATGATAAACCGAGAAACAATAATGTAGACACGATGGTTCATTATTTCAAGGACAAAGGTCAGTTGGAACTTGAGGCACTAACATACATCAGGGGAAGGACGATGCCGCGGCAGTATATAATAGTTGATGAAGCCCAGAACCTGACGCCTCATGAGGTCAAAACCATTCTTACCCGGGCCGGGGAAGGTACCAAGGTAGTCCTGACGGGGGACCCCCAACAGATTGATCATCCGTACCTAGATTCCAGTAGTAACGGGTTGACGTACGTCGTGGAAAAATTCAAAGGAGTCAAGCTGGCCGGACACGTTACTTTTGTCAAGGGAGAACGTTCTGAACTAGCTCAAATAGCGGCGGAGTTGATTTAGGGCCAGGGGTTAGGGATAAAAAGAAAGATAATTAAGAGACTTAAAAATAATTTAGAGCTAAGAAAACCCGAAATGAAGGGTTTTCTTTTTTGTTTCCCGGCATATTATGGTGGAGCAGCATAAAAGGGGAGGTCAATGACGATGAAAATTGTTATAGATCCTGGGCACGGAGGGAAAGATAGCGGAGCAGTTGGTAACGGACTGCGGGAAAAGGATATAACCCTGGATATTGCCCTTAAACTAAGGGATAAACTTGCTGCATATGCCGATGTGAGTCTTACCAGGGGCGGTGATTCTTTTATTACATTGGCTGACCGGGCGGCTGTCGCTAACAGCATTGGGGCCGACTGTTTCGTATCGATTCATGTTAACGCCGGAGGCAGCACTGGTTTTGAAAGTTATATATACACTAAAGGCCTGAGGAGGTCACGGGAACTTCAAAAAACAGTGCACAATGAAGTTGCGGCTTTCTATATGGCGCAGGGACTCCCTGACAGGGGTATGAAGCAGGCTAACTTTGCTGTGCTGCGGGAGACCACCATGCCCGCTGTTCTATTAGAAAACCTGTTCATTGATACCGATTCTGACGCTGTAAAATTAAAAGACCCCGCATTCCGGGATAAAGCTGCCGGGGCAATTGCCAGCGGGGTTGTAAAGGCTTTTAATTTACAGGGAAATATTCCTCCTCCACCTCCGCCTCACTGGGCCATTAAGGACTTTCAACGGCTGGTGGATGCGGGCTTGGTTACCGGTCAGCATAATCTGGATGCCAATGTAACATGGGGCCAGATGTCTGCGGTCTTAGCCAGGCTGCTGGATGAACTGGGGTTATAACAGGCAGCCGCAGATATAAAGTAGGTTACTCAATAACTACTGCCGTACCGCTGGCGGTGACCATCAACATGCCGTCTCTGATTACTTCATAATCCAGGTCGACACCCACGACTGCGTTGGCGCCCATGCGCTGTGCTTTATCTTTCATCTCATCCATTGCAATTTCCCGGGCGTCTACCAGTTTGGATTCATAAGCCCCGGAACGCCCGCCGACAATGTCGGTGATACTGGCAAAAAGGTCACGCACCACATTGGCGCCCATAATAGCTTCACCGGCGATAATTCCAAGATACTGGCGGATGGCCTTCCCTTCGATATTCGGCGTAGTAGTAATAATCATTTGTATC
>Ga0209347_1006281_pt1 | contig 10630 bp, 10 predicted proteins | sample AutmiccommuBRH23_FD_187382 | JGI IMG/M metagenome (GOLD analysis project Ga0209347, IMG submission 187382) | Deep subsurface microbial communities from Mt. Terri, Switzerland - Autotrophic microbial communities BRH/23 (SPAdes) (version 2) | ecosystem: Environmental > Aquatic > Deep subsurface >...
CGGTACCAACAATATCGACCACTGCGCCCGCCTCTGACACGCTCCCACCGTCGCCGGTCTGGCGGCAGCTTTTGGGAGCGGTGCAATGACCAATCCGATCAATGATATTGCCGGGGCCGACTTTATTCTGGCCATCGGCACCAATACCTTCGAGTCCCACCCGATTATCGGGCTTAAGGTCAAAAAGGCCGTCCGGGAGGGATCAACCCTGGTGGTGGTGGACCCCCGCAGGACCGGGGTGGCCGATCTGGCCAAACACCATTTACAGATCAAGTCCGGATCCGACATTGCTTTGCTCAATGCCATGGCCCAGGTAATCATCGGGGAAGGCCTCTATAACCAAGAATTTGTAGCCCAGCGCACCGAGGAGTTCGAGGCCTTCAGGTCCACCGTGGCCAAGTACACCCCGGAGTTTGCCGAAGGCATCACCGGCATCCCGGCCGCCGCCATCCGTGAGGTGGCCAGGGGCTACGCCAAAGCTCAAAATGCCACCATACTCTATACCATGGGGGTGACCCAGCACATCTGCGGCACCCATAACGTCTTCTCGGTGGCCAACCTGGCCATGCTCTGCGGCCAGATCGGCAAGCCCCTCAGCGGGGTCAACCCCCTGCGGGGCCAGAACAATGTCCAGGGCGCCTGCGACATGGGGGCGCTGCCCAATGTGCTGACCGGCTACCAGCCGGTAGTTTCCGACGAGGCCAGGGCCAAGTTTGAGGCCGCCTGGGGCTGCGGGCCCATCCCGGCCAAGCCCGGGCTCACCGTGGGCGAGATCATGGAAGGGGCCTCCCACGGCGCCATCAGGGCCATGTACATTATGGGCGAGAACCCGGTGCTTTCCGACCCCGACTCCGATCACGTCATTCATGCCCTGGAGAAGCTCGACTTCCTGGTGGTGCAGGACATCTTCCTGACCGAAACCGCCAGGCTGGCCGACGTGGTGCTGCCCGGCGCCAGTTTCGCCGAAAAGGACGGCACCTTCAGCAACACCGAGCGCAGGGTGCAAAGGGTGCGCCAGGCCGTGGATCCGGTGGGTCAGGCCAGGCCGGACTGGCGGATCATCTGTGAAGTGGCCACAGCCATGGGCTACCCGATGAATTACGCCTCACCCGCCGCCGTGCTGAAGGAGATCGCCGCCCTGACCCCGTCTTATGGCGGCATATCCTATGATCGTCTGGAAAAGGGCGGCCTGCAGTGGCCCTGCCCAGCCCCGGACCACCCGGGCACACCGGTGCTGCACCTGGGCAAATTCTCCCGGGGGCTTGGCAAGTTCCACCCGGTGGAGTATGTCCCGCCGGCCGAAACGCCCGACGATCAGTACCCCCTGGTGCTGAGCACCGGCCGCAGGTACTATCACTATCACACCGGCACCATGACCCAGCGCACCGGGGCTTTGGAGGTCTGGTACGACCGGGAGCACCTGGAAATCAACCCGGCCGACGCCGCCGGACTGGGCATCGGGGACGGGGACCTGGTGCGGGTTTCCTCCCGCCGGGGCAGTGTGGAGCTGCTGGCCTGCCTCACCGACATGGTGACGCCGGGTCTGGTCTTCACCTCCTTCCACTTCCCCGACGTGGCCGTCAATAAACTGACCAACCCGGCCCGGGACTCCGTGGCCAAGATCCCAGAGCTAAAGGTCTGCGCCGTTAAGGTGGAAAAAATATAAAACAAGAATCGACGATGTTGATGAAAAAGACAGGCAGGGATGGTTAATTGCCCCTGCCTGTCTCACAGTTTCTTGATTTTGGAGTGTACAAAAAGGTCAAATATGAAATAATATTAACGTAAATAATCTCTTGATTATGAGAGGAGCAGATTCTGTGAGATCACTTGTACGCAAATCATATCGAAATAGCTGTACATATAAACGTCCCTTTGTAATTAGATTACACCGAAAGGTATCAGATGAAAAAATAGAAAAAGCCCTTAAGTACGCCAGGACAATGTTGGCTATTGAAGGACAGTATATCCCAAAAGGAGGAGAGGAGATTATAAGAAAGCGGCTAAGAAAAGAAATATCACATGAGGATTTTAGAAGAGCAGCTCTAGAAATGGTTTCCAGAAGGTAGTCTTGATAAAAAATTTGCCCAAAGGGTGGCTTATTATATGGCTGAAATCAACATGATACATCCTTTTCGTGAAGGAAACGGCAGAGCCCAGAGGGAGTTCATAAGATGCCTGGCACTCAAAGCCGGTTTTATTCTGGATTGGTCAAAAAGAGATAAAAATGAAATTTTGCGGGCTTCAATCAAGTCAATAACAAACTCTTCAGATTTAGCGCAAGTAATCTTGGGGTGTATTTCAAGAAAAAAAGATTAACATGGGCCTGTCTTATTTTTGATCTCCTTTGCGTCTTTGTAATCCTGAGGGGTATTTATATTAAATAAGATTTTGTGTAAATCGATGATCTCATCAGACTCTATGGACACTGCCTGCCACCTCACCAGCTCCAGGGCCGCCGTGACCTTGTAAACCCCTCTCTTAATGCACTCTTCCGCAGCCGGTATAAAACCCTTGCCGTACACCGAGGTAAGGGGCTCAAAATACTCCCCGTGCTTTAAGATCGCCGCATCAAATCCTTCGGCCCGCGCAACCAGCCTTCGGATCAGACCCTGGCTCAGGAAGGGGGTGTCGCAGGCCGAGACAAAGCTGTATTGGCAGCCGGCGGCGGTAAGCCCGGCGTGCAGCCCGGAAAGTGGGCCGCAGCCCGGGTGGATATCCTGCACTATAGGGTAGCCCAACCCCCCCAGATCTTCCTGGCGGCCCCCGGCGATGATGATCTCAGCGCAGACCCCGTCCATCACCCGGGCCACCCTTTCAATCAGGGACAGGCCCCCCAGTTCCAGCAGCGCCTTATTGCGCCCCATTCTATTGCTCCGACCCCCGGCCAGGATGATTCCGGTAACCTTCACTCCGCACTCCTTTTCAACCATCAGCAGCCGGCCGCCCGCTTATAGCCAGAGCCCCTGATTATTACCCCATATTGTGATATTATAATTGCGACAAAGCAAAAACAAAAGGGGCGGTATTTATGGCCGATAAAGTACCGATGGTTTCCGTGGTGGGGGAGTCAGGGGCCGGCAAGACCACCTTCCTGGTAAAACTGGTGGCCGAACTGAAGGCCCGGGGGGTCAAGGTAGGGGTAATAAAGCATCACCCGCACGATATAGATATCGACCGGCCGGGGAAAGACACCTGGCGCCTGGCCGCGGCCGGGGCCGACAGGGTGGCCATCTCAACCCCGGGGCGGCTGGGGCTTTTTATCAATCTTGAGCGGGAGATGGACCTGGACCGGCTGGCCGGGCTTTTTGAAGGAGTGGAGATAATTATCACCGAGGGCTATAAAAAGGGAGACAGGCCAAAGATCGAGATCAACCGGCGCTCCCACTCGGATCGGCTGATTTCCCCACCCGGGGAACTGATTTGCATCGTCAGTGACGTTGCCTGGGAGGTGGGGGTGCCGGTTTTCAGCCTGGAGGACTCCGCCGGGGTGGCGGGTCTGCTGCAGGCCAAGTATGGCCTGGGTTGACGGGGCCTGTGCCATTATTTGCCCGGCCCCGCCCGGCCGGATGTCTAGTCTGAATAAGAAGGAGTATCAGAATTTTGATGGAATTATAAATTTAGCTGTAGAATTTTTGACGAAGAAGGTGTAAACTAAAAATAACAGAATCTTGAACGTTTTATAAAGATTTATTTTTTTGTGTTACCATGAATGAGTGGTCAATCAATAAATCCATTGCATAAAGGAGGTCTGTTAAATGTCCGACAACATTGAAAGAACCTGGCTTAAGAGTTACCCCGCAGACATGCTTGCCAGCCTGGAGTATCCTGGCAAGACCATGCCGGATTTTCTCGATCAGGCGGCGGCCAAGCTCCCCGATCGGACCGCCATTGCCTTTTCCGGACTTGAGCTGAGCTACCAGATGGTCAACGGGATGGTGTCCAAAGCCGCCGCCTTTCTCACCGACCTGGGGGTGAAAAAAGGAGACCGGGTGGCCCTGATGACCCCCAACTGCCCCCAGTACATAGTGGCCTTTTACGCCATCCAAAAAATAGGCGCCATAGTGGTCCAGGTCAACCCCATGTACGTGGAAAGAGAATTGGAGCACATACTGAACGACTCGGGGGCCAGGGTATTTATTGCCTATGACCAGTTTTACCCCCGGATCAAAAATGTCCGGAGCATAACCCCGCTGGAAAAGGTCATCCTGTTCAGCCTGGGCCAGCCTCTGGACGTCTCAGGGGAGGACGTGCTGAAGGTGGAAACACTGATGGCCTCCACCACCTCCCAGCCGCCCAAGGTGAATTTGGATCCGGTCAATGACCTGGCCGTGCTGCAGTACACCGGGGGGACCACCGGGGTCTCCAAGGGGGCCATGCTCACCCACCGCAATCTGGTAGCCAACGCCATGCAGGTCACTGAGTGGTTCAAGGGCTGCCGGTACGGCGAGGAAAGGGTATTGTCCGTGCTGCCCTTCTTTCACTCCTACGGCATGACCACCTGCATCAACTTCGGCATTCTCAACGCCGCCACCTTGGTGGTGATTCCCAGGTTTGAGCTTGAGGCCGTGATGCAGGCCATCGACAAGTACCAGCCCACCCTGTTCCCCGGCGTACCCACCATGTACATCGGGGTTATCAATTACCCCGACATCGCCAAGATCAATGTCAGATCCATCAGGTACTGCATCAGCGGCTCGGCCCCCCTGCCGGTGGAAGTGGCCCAGAAGTTCGAGGAGCTTACCGGGGGCTGCCTGGTGGAGGGCTTCGGACTTTCCGAGACCTCCCCGGTGACCCACTGCAATCCCATGATCGGCGTCAGGAAGCCGGGCAGCATCGGACTGCCCCTGCCGGACACCCTCTGCAAGATAGTGGACCTGGAAACCGGTGAGAAAATATTGCCCCCCGGCGAGACGGGCGAGCTTTGCATCACCGGGCCCCAGGCCATGAAGGGATACTGGAACATGCCCGAGGAGACCGCCAAGACCTTGAAGAATGGCTGGGTCTATACCGGAGATATTGCCCGGATGGACGAGGACGGCTATTTCTACATCGTGGACCGGAAAAAGGATATGATTATCGCCGGCGGCTTCAACATTTACCCCCGGGATGTGGAGGAGGTTCTTTTCGAGCATCCCAAGGTAATGGAGGCCGTGGTGGCCGGGGTGCCCGACCCGTACCGCGGGGAGACCGTCAAGGCCTTCGTGGTGCTGAAGGCGGGCGTGGAGGCCAGCCAGGAGGAGATGATCAGCTACTGCAAGAGCAAGCTGGCGGCCTATAAGGTGCCCAAAGAGGTGGAGTTCAGGAGCGAGCTGCCCAAGACCGCCGTGGGCAAGGTGCTTAGAAGGTTCCTGCGGGAAGAGGAAATCAAAAAACAAAAAGGCGAATAGGTGATTAAAGATTGGGGAGGGCTTGCCCTCCCTCTAATTTTAGACAGGGGATTTTGGGGCATATTAAAACCGCCGCCCCTAAATCCCTTTAAATATTTGCGGCAAGCTGCCACCATCCTTTTTTTCCCTTGATTATCTCTGCCAAAAGCCATAGAATCCTTATAAGAAATAGATGCAGCGTTAGCAAAATACCGTAAGGAGGTATTTGCCATGCAGTCAAAGGAGACTGAAAAGATTCGCCAGGCCGTTATTGACGCGGCCAGGGACGGCCGCCTGTCCTGCACCACGGCCAGGAAGCTGGCCCGGGAACTGCAGGTGAGCCCCAGAGAAATAGGGCAGGCCTGTGATGAGTTGAAAATAAAGATACATGCCTGTGAGCTGGGCTGTTTTTAAGGAAGGTACGGGTTGAAGTGGAACTTTTTAAGGCCTTTACCGTTTTTGAGGCGCGCCGGGAGATTGCCCGGAGGATGATCCTCCCCCGCCGCACAAAAACCATCCCCCTGACCGAAGCCTTAGGTTTCCGGGCTTCCGGCGGGATCAAGGCCCCCGGGGATGTGCCTGGATTCCACCGGTCCACCATGGACGGCTATGCCGTTCGGGCCCGGGACACCTTCGGCGCCTCGGAGGGCATGCCGGCATACCTGGATCTGGCCGGAGAGGTTTTAATGGGGCAAAATGTGGCCGGGCAGGTGCAAACCGGGCAGGCCTGGCGCATTCCCACCGGGGGGATGCTGCCGGCGGGGTGTGACGCCGTGGTTATGGTGGAGCATACCGAGGAACTGGACGCTAGGACCATAGGTGTGACCAGGCCGGTGGCCCCCGGGGAGCACATTGTCCGGCGGGGCGAGGATATTGCTGACGGCGAGCTGATTATCCCCGCCGGGCAGTTGATCAGGCCCCAGGAGCTGGGTGTGCTGGCCGCCGCAGGGATTACCATGGTGGAGGTGGAGGAACCGCTGCGGGTGGCTATTATCTCCACCGGCGACGAGGTGGTGGACCCCGCTGCCACCCTTGCCCCGGGACAGGTCAGGGACATCAACAGCTATACCCTTTACGGGCTGGTCCGCCGGGCCGGGTCGGTGCCGGCCCTGGCCGGGATCGTGGGGGATGACCAGGTCAAGCTGAAAGAGGCAATGGAAAGGGAGCTTTCCAGGTCGGACCTGATCCTTCTGTCCGGCGGCAGCTCGGTGGGGGCCCGGGATGTTTCGGCCAGGGTAATTGAGTCCCTGGGCCCCCCGGGGATACTGTTTCACGGCATTTCGATCAAGCCGGGCAAACCCTCCATCGGGGCGGTGGTGGAGGGCAAGCCGGTCTTCGGGCTGCCCGGCCACCCGGTTTCGGCAATGGTGGTTTTTGCCCTGCTGGTGGAGCCCCTGGTCAGTAACGGCAGATATGCCCTGGGTGGGGAAGAGTTTTTGCTGGAATTTCCGGTTACCGCCAGGATTACCAGGAACCTGGCCTCGGCTGCCGGGCGGGAGGACTTTGTCAGGGTGGCGCTGCGCCAGTCCGGAGGGGAACTTTTAGCCGATCCGGTGCTGGGCAAGTCCGGACTGATCGCCACCATGTCCCGGGCCTCGGGCCTGGCCCGGATACCCTCGGAAGCCGAGGGCGTGGAAGCGGGAGAGTTGGTTCGGGTAAAGCTAATCTAGAGAATCAGCCACAAAGTACACAGCGCAGCAAAGCTGCAATCAAAATATTAAGCCACAGAGGACATAGAGAAAAAATTTGACAGATTTACTATCGGGTCTTAAATTTTAGCCACAAAGAGCACAAAGTACACAAAGAAAAACAAAGCAAAAATAACTAGAGTTATGTCTGCCTGATACCTTGTTTAAAGGCATTAATTATTGGTTAATCAGAAAACTCAACCATAAATAAATGTTTCATATCCTTTGAGAATCTTTAATATTGTCATATAACCCTTTGTGATCTTTGTGTCCTTTGTGGCTAAAAAAGTCAGGGGTGAATTGCATGAGTTTGAAAAGGGATATATATTTATCTGACCGTCCTTTGGAAGAAGCGGTGTGGGGTTACCTGGAGATGCTCCGGTCAGCCGGGGCGCTCTCGCCCGGCCGGCCGGAGAAAATAGCGGTCCAGCAGGCCGCCGGGAGGGTGACGGCAGCCCCGGTCTACGCCGCCACCTCCTCGCCCCACTACCATGCCAGCGCCATGGACGGCATCGCCGTGCGATCGGTGGATACCTTCGGCGCCTCGGAGAAAACCCCCAAAAGACTCTTTCTGGGTAAGGAGGCCGTGGTGCTGGACACCGGTGACCCTCTGCCGGAAGGCTATGACGCCGTGATCATGATCGAGGACGTGCATGTGCTGGGTGAAGAACAGTTTGAAATCATCTCGGCGGCCACACCCTGGCAGCACGTCAGGGTCATCGGGGAGGATATAGTGGCCACCGAGATGATTGTCCCGGCCAACCACCGGGTCAGGCCCATTGACATTGGCGGGATGCTGGCCGGCGGGGTGACCGGAATATTGGCGCACCCCCGGCCCAGGGTGGGTTTAGTGCCCACCGGCAGCGAGCTGGTGCCCCCGGGGAGCGATCTCAAGCCCGGCGACATTATAGAGTACAACACCAGCATGTTTGCCGCCCAGGTGGAGGAATGGGGGGCACTGCCGGTGAGGTACAGGATCGTGGCCGATCAGTACGACCTGCTCAAAAAGCAGGTGGGGGAGGCCGTGGATCAGTGCGACCTGGTGCTGATTAACGCCGGGTCGTCGGCTGGCCGCGAGGACTTCACCGCCGCCCTGGTTGAGGACCTGGGCACGGTGCACACCCACGGGGTGGCTATTAAGCCGGGCAAACCGGTGATCCTGGGGATGATTAAGGGCAAGCCGGTGGTGGGTGTGCCGGGCTACCCGGTTTCGGCCATGCTGGGCCTGGAACTTTTCGTGCGCCCGGTGGTCTATGCCAGACTGGGGGCGCTTCCCCCGTCCCGGCCCCGGATTGAGGCCCTGGCCTCCAGGAAAATTGTTTCCTCCCTGGGAGTGGAGGAATTCATCAGGGTAAAGCTGGGCCAGGTGGGGGACAAGGTTATTGCCACCCCCATTTCCCGGGGCGCCGGGGTGATCATGTCACTGATCCGGGCCGACGGCATGCTCCGGGTGCCAAGTCTCTCCGAGGGCTTCAACCCCGGCAATCCGGTGCCGGTGGAACTGCTGCGGCCGGTGGAGGAGGTCCGGGAGACCACGGTGGTCATCGGCAGCCACGACATTGCCCTGGATGTGCTGGCCAATCACCTGAAGATCAGATACCCCGGGGCCAGCCTGTCCTCAGCCCACGTGGGCAGTCTGGGTGGATTGGCCGCCTTGCGCCGGGGTGAGGCCCACTGTGCCGGGACCCACCTGCTGGACGAAGAAACAGGGGATTACAATGTCTCCTACCTCAAAAGGATTCTCCCGGACCGCAAAATGGTGCTGGTCAACCTGGTCTACCGGGAGCAGGGGCTGATGGTGGCCAAGGGCAACCCCAGGGGCATAGAGGGTGTGCAAGACCTGGCCCGGGACGGGGTCACCTGCATCAACCGGCAGCGTGGCGCGGGCACCAGGATTCTTTTTGATTTCAAGATCAGGGAGCTGGGACTTGACCCCGGGTCGATCCGGGGCTACGAGAGGGAGGAGTACACCCACATGGCGGTGGCGGCGGCGGTGGCCAGCGGGTCGGCCGACGCCGGCATGGGCATCAGGGCCGCAGCCAGGGCTCTGGACCTCGATTTTATCAGCGTGGTGGAGGAGCGCTACGACCTCTGCATACCCGCCGAATACCTGGACACGTCGTACATCACAAGACTGCTGGAGATTATGCAGCTGGAGGAATTCAAATCCGCTGTACAAGAACTTGGCGGCTATGATCTAAGGGACTGCGGGAAAGTGATCTGGGAAGGGTAATCTTCTGGGAGTGAATTCCTGGAAAGGAGACAGGAGTCGGCCTCTGCCAGCCGGAATAGCTGGCCGGGAGACAGGAGACAGGAGGTAAGTTTATGTATTGTTTGGGGTTTGGACAATGAATGTGTATAAAGAAGGCTTTGAGTAAAAGGTAAGCAGAATATTCCTGCCACCAGAGGCCATCTCCGGGGGGTATTCTATCTCCTGTCTCCTGTCTCCTGACCCGTGACTCGTTCAGGATGAGTGTATAGATTAATCCTGTCCCCCCGCACGAAGCCGGCTACAGTGACCCCCAGTTCACCGGCCAGCTGCAGTGCCAGGTCGGTGGGGGCCGACCTGGAGATGACCATGGGGAGGCCCATTCTGGCCGATTTGATCAGTATTTCGGCTGAGACCCTGCCGCTTAAGACCAGGGCCTTATCGGCAAGGGGCAGGTTATTTAAAAAACAGCGGCCGATAACTTTGTCCACGGCATTGTGCCGGCCCACATCCTCGAAAAAAGCGATTATTCCCCCGGGACGGCAGAGGGCCGCGCCGTGGGCGCCGCCGGTGGAGCGGAAGAGTTCGGCCCGGGACTCCAGGGCCGCCGCCAGTTCCCTGATGTTTTCAGGGCTGATCCGGAAATCCCCGGGGTTCAGGGGGCTGATTCCCCTGGCGTCGTTAACGAAATAAAATGAGGCCCGCCCTTTGCCGCAGCAGGTGGTTAGATAGCGTTTCAGGAAAGTCTCGGGGGGCTTGGCCGGGGTGTTGGTTTCCACCCAGATCAGACCCTGTTCCTCGTTGACGGTGATATTTTTCAGGTCCCCGGGCTGGTTCAGAATCCCCTCGCCGCAAAGAAAGCCCACAGCCAGTTCCTCCAGGCCGGCGGGGGAGCAAACCAGGGTGACCAGTTCCTCGTCATTAAGGAAGAGCGTCACCGGGGCCTCTCTGACCACTCTGTCCTGAGAGGCCTCAATATTTTCTCCACTGTAGCGGTATACTTTGACGGGAGCAAACTGATCCATGGCGCCTCCGCAGATTTATTTTAGTCCATTGTAACCGCGGGGCGCCTTTTAGGCAAATAAATGATACTCCACACAGGAGGTAGAAAAATGTACAGGGTAGGCATACTGACCGCTAGTGACAAGGGTGCGGCCGGCCAGAGGGAGGACCTCAGCGCTGCGGTGATCAGGGAAATGGTGGAAGCCCGGGGATGGCGGGTGGAGTCATACCGGATTGTCCCCGACGACCTGGACACCATCCGGGATGCCCTCATCGACATGGCGGACCGGGAGAAGTTGGATTTGGTGCTGACCACCGGGGGGACCGGCTTTTCACCCCGGGACAACACCCCCGAGGCCACC
>Ga0209347_1006282_pt1 | contig 10629 bp, 9 predicted proteins | sample AutmiccommuBRH23_FD_187382 | JGI IMG/M metagenome (GOLD analysis project Ga0209347, IMG submission 187382) | Deep subsurface microbial communities from Mt. Terri, Switzerland - Autotrophic microbial communities BRH/23 (SPAdes) (version 2) | ecosystem: Environmental > Aquatic > Deep subsurface >...
ACTGGTTCCTGTAAAGATTGTAGGAAGAATGACTCTGAACAGGAATCCTGATAATTTCTTTGCGGAAACAGAACAGGTTGCATTCCATCCGGGACATGTTGTACCAGGAATTGATTTTACAAACGACCCCCTTTTGCAGGGACGGTTGTTTTCATATACCGATACACAACTCATCAGATTGGGCGGCCCAAATTTCCATGAAATACCCATTAACAGGCCGGTTTCACCTGTTCATAACAATCAGCGTGATGGATTTATGCGCCAGACCGTTAACCGGGGTAAAGCAAGTTACAGTCCGAACTCAACAGGTGGAGGATACCCTGTTCAGGCCAAAGCTTCGGAAGGTGGATTTGTTTCCTATCATGAGAAAATTGATGCCCATAAAATCAGGTCACGCAGCAAAAGTTTCGTTGATCATTTCAGTCAGCCTGCCATGTTCTACCACAGCCAGTCGGAGATTGAAAAAAAGCACATGGTTGATGCATTCTCCTTTGAATTTGGAATGGTGAAGGATGAAACGATCAGGAAAAGAATGGTTTCGCTGCTGTATATGGTTGACCAGACACTTGCAGGAAAAGTGGCTAAAAACCTTGGCTTTGAAGCTGAAAAGCCCGACAAGATAACAAACCACAATGTGCCGGCAGATGCCGATCCAATGGATTACCAGTCGGAGAGGACAAAACCTCCGCTTGAAAGTTCAGCTGCCTTAAGCATGGCCAATACCCGTAAAGACACCATTGTAACAAGGGTAATAGCTGTACTTGCTGCCGATGGCGTTGACGATGATTCTTTGATGAATATGAAGGAGGCACTGGAAAAAGCAGGGGCCATGGTAAAAATTATAGCTCCACATCTGGGTATGGTAAAAACTGCCGGGGGCAAGGAAGTGATGGCTGAAAAAAGCTTCCTGACCGCAGCATCCGTATTATTCGATGCAGTGTATGTACCTTCCGGCATCGATAGTATCATGAAACTGAAAGATATACCAAAAGTAATTCATTTTATCAATGAGGCCTATACCCATTGCAAGGCCATTGCTGCCAATGGCGATGGGATTGACCTGCTGAAGGAAACAGCAGCCGGGCAAAAGGAAACCGAAGGTGAAAAAAAGCACGAGGAAGCTCTTACCCAGGGTGTCATCCTCGATAAGGAACCGGAAGCATTTATAAATGCAATAGCACAACATCGTTTCTGGAATCGTGAAATGAAGGGTAAAGTACCTGCATAATACATTCTTCAAACACACAAAGCAAGGGCATCAGCCGGGAGTAATTATCTGGCTGGTGCCTTTTTTTAAACGAAGCTGTAGGTTTTTAGCTACAAGCCTCAAGAAGTTCCTGGCTGCGAGTTACAATAATAGTAGTTTTCTGTTTTGCAACCTTGTGTGAAAAATATTTCCTGTAAGCCTTAAAGATATTAAGATCCCTAAAAGACTTTAAATCTTGAATAGCTGTAAGTATGTTCTCCCACCAGGCTAATGGCTTTCTCTTCTAAACATTGGAATTCAATCGATGTTATACTTAATAGCAAACATACAACACAAATAGTCATGAATAAATTAATAGCAGCAGTTGCAATAATAATTGCACTAGTATCATGCAGGGATGCAAATATAGAAACACCCGGGTTGGAAGTATTTGAATGGAATTTTGAAAAAGATGCAGAAGGCTGGGCAGGCGGTTTTGCCGATTATCCTTCCGGGGAAGAAGAATTCTATAAACTGTTCTTTTCATGGGAAACTCTTCCTTCTCCCCTTGATACAACGCAGGGTGCCCTCATGCTCACAGGCTCGAACCGTAGCGATGATTTATTCATGTATGCTACCCGCAGGGTAACAGGATTGGTCCCCGCCACTGTCTACAACCTTTCTTTTACTGTAGAGTTTGCATCAAATGTTCCGGACGATATGGTGGGCATAGGAGGTAGCCCGGGTGAATCGGTTTTTGTAAAGGTAGGAGCCACAACAGAAGAGCCCGGCAGGTTAGTTGATGACATGGACTGGTACCGTATGGACATCGATAAGGGGAATCAAAGTCAGGGTGGAGCGAACATGATTGTTGTTGGTGATTTCTCCAACGATACCGATAAGGAGGAATACACTCTTAAACGGGTGATGAACGACAACCAGGGTTTCTCTGTACTGTCGAATGATGCAGGCGAAATCTGGGTAACCGTTGGAACTGATTCAGGGTTTGAAGGAGCAACCACCATCTACTACAATTACATAAGAGTGGAAATGTACTATTAATTCACTAGCCGGTATCTATCACCCCAAACGGCCAATCCCTTATCAGTAATCCAGGCTTTCAACAAAACACACATTACTATCCGGCTTTTTGAAATCATTAAATTTTGTAACTTGCCCATGATTTTAGGCCTCTGCTGATACCGGAAACTGATTGATTGAAGTAACATACCAACACTTTTTGAAATGAACGTAATAAAAACCAGCTTCCTGTCCCAAAGAAAAAGCAGTTGTAATTTAGTTTATACAGCTGTGATTACTTTCGCCATCCTGATATCTTTTATGTTTTCCTGTAAGGACAATATCCGTGAGCATCCTGAAGAGGTTGAAATGACATGGAATTTCGCTACTGGAAAAGAAGGCTGGGAAGGCGATTTTGCCGATTATCCTGTAGGGGAAGAGGCATTTTATGAACTGGTATTTGAACATGACACCCTTCCTGCACCACTCGACAGGAGCCATTATGCACTTAAACTTTCGGGCAACAACCACAGCGACGATCTGTTTATGTTCATTAAAAGAAAAGTGACAGGACTCGAGCCCAACATGGTCTACTATGTCACTTTTACCGTGGAGTTCGCATCAGATGTTCCTAATGGTATGTTGGGTGCGGGTGGCAGCCCGGGCGAATCGGTATATGTGGCTGCTGGTGCTGCTTTGGTGGAACCCCTAAAAGTAGCAGGGCCAGACAACAATTATGGCATGAACATCAAGAAAAGTAACCAAAGCCAGAACGGGGAGGATATGCTTGTAATTGGCAACTTTGCCAACGGTACTGACCAGCCGGTTTACACATTAAAAACCGTATCGAATGAAAAGCCGTTTCATGTTACTACAAGCCCTAAGGGAGAATTATGGATCATAATTGGAACAGATTCCGGCTTTGAAGCCACTACTACCATATATTATAATTCAATCTCTGTAAAGCTGTTTTAAGAAGAAAAATATAACCTGTCTGGTATTTGATCCACAGGTTAACAGCAAAACACACACTCCGAATATTGCAATACTTGCAGCTTATAGCTTGCAGCAATTCCTCTACCTGTTATCCACCTTCTCAGGATTCAGATCATGGTTCTGCATCCGATACCAAGCCAGTTCTTCATACCTGGTACCCGTCTGTCCATAATTGCAGTACGGATCAATGCTAAGTCCTCCGCGCGGCAGGAATTTCCCCCACACCTCTATGTATTTTGGCTCCATCAGCGCCACCAGATCTTTCATGATGATATTCATTACATCCTCATGAAAAGCACCATGATTGCGAAAGCTAAACAGGTAAAGCTTCAGGCTTTTGCTTTCCACCAGTTTTTTATCCGGAATATAGCTAATATAGATGGTTGCAAAATCAGGTTGACCGGTTATAGGGCACAAGGCTGTAAACTCGGGACAGTTAAATTTCACGAAATAATCATTGTCCGGATGCTTGTTATCAAAAGCTTCCAGCACACCCGGATTGTAATCGAATGAGTAATTTGATGTATTACCTAAATTCTTAAGTGTGTCCATAACTGTGTCTGTTTATATTTCCTTTAACCTGAATGGGTTGTATGATACTGAATGATCGAACACTTCTGTACCCTCTGCCTTTTTTACCTGCTTCACTGCAACAATGGTCAGTGGCAGCACAATAATTTCGAAGGCTATCTTCACAAGCGCCTGGGTGACAACCATTGTTAACAGTACACCGGCAGGAAACAACCCAACAAAGGCAACTGTTATAAAAATTGCAGAATCGGCTCCTTCTCCAACTATTGTAGATGTAACAGCGCGCAGGGAGAAGCCTTTACCCTGAGTTTTTACCTTAAAACTGCTCATGATCCATGAATTCAGGAAGGATCCCAGCAGGTAAGCCATCATGCTGGCAGCAACAATGCGGGGAGTGCTTCCCAATACTGCCGCATATGCATCCTGCCCTTCCCAGAATGGAGCAGCAGGAACTGCAAGCGTAATACTGAAGAATAATACCATAAGCAGGTTTACAGCAAATCCTGACCAGATAATCAGCCTTGCCTTGCTGTAACCCCATACTTCAGTTATCACATCATTCAGTATATATGCCAGCGGAAATACAAGTACCCCTGCAGGCACAGCCAGGGGCCCGAGCATCATAATTTTTGAAGCAATGATGTTGGAGATAAGCAAACTGGCAGCAAATAAAATACCCGCCAGCATAAAGAGAACTGAGACTTTGTTATTCATCTTACTTGTTTTTTACGTGGTTATCAAGCACACGTTGTTTGTTAAGGCTGCAAAGATAAAAGAATTTTATAAGCTACAAGCCAATACCAATAGCGGAAAGTTGAGGGAAGGAAATTGAATATCAGTAAAAATGCAATTCCTAACTTGAAGCTTGCAGCTTCTTTTCTTGCAATTTATCTTTCAACAAAACCCTTTATGCAGTTGTTGACCTATAACATGTTAACTCCCTACCGTATGAAACGAAGCATTAAGAATTTATGGAAGATTCTTAAAAAGGCAGGCAAGCAGTGGAACGACAGAGATCCCTGGAGAGAAAGCGCCATCATTGCCTACTATGCCATCTTCTCCTTGCCCGGATTGCTTTTAGTGATTATTACTCTTGCAGGTTATTTCTTTGGCGAAAGCAAAATCAGTGAATATATCAGTACCCAGATTGCCGATGCAATGAATCAGGAAACCGCACGCCAGGTGCAGGATGTGGTTGATAAAGCATATGATGAAGACCAGTCGCTGTTTGCTACTATAATTGGAATAGCCACCATACTGTTTGGTGCGACAGGTGTATTTTTCCAGTTCCAGAAATCATTGAATTTCATCTGGGATGTTAAGGCTGATGCCACTACCGGAATCTGGAAGGTACTCAAAGCACGACTGCTCTCATTCGGACTTATTATAACTATTGCATTCCTGCTGTTGATATCGCTGGTTATAACAACTGTTTTATCAGCACTTGGTAGCTATATCCAGAGAAACTGGCCAGACTACATCATGTTTCTTTTTCATGTGCTTAACTTCCTCTTTTCATTCGGATTTATTACACTGCTCTTCGCACTGATGTTTAAATACCTTCCCGATGCCAAAATAAAATGGAGAACTGTATGGATCGGATCAATTCTTACTGCCATCCTGTTTATACTTGGAGAAATGGCCCTTGGCTTTTATTTCGGTAAAGCCAATCCGGGCTCAGGTTATGGGGCTGCAGGCTTTATCATACTTCTTCTTTTATGGTCATCCTATACATCCATGATTGTCTTCTTCGGAGCAGAATTTACACGGGCCTACTCCGATTTTAAATACGGTGGTGCTGTTGAACCTTCAGAACATGCTATAAAGGACGAAAAAGCAGAAATCACGAAGAAGGATGATGAAGAAGTGGAAAAAATGGCACAGAGCACAGAGCACAGGGCACAGAGCACAGGGCACAGAGCAAGGAGCAAAGGGCAGAGTGACGATCCCTAAATATGGTTGACAGATTTTACTTATTTGTTACCTTCACTTTTTCTTAATTTCAATCGGACAATTATGATCCTGAGGTCCTCTTTTTGGCTTAAAATCAAGATGGCTCGATGCCACCTTGATTTTATAATTTCCTTCGGCATAAATAATCACCGTCGGTCTCTTTTGGCTTGTTAAATCTACTAAAGATTTCTCAAACTTCAATGGTGTAATCTTTCCTGGCAATTTACTATGTGTCCTTTTGTTGTTATAATGGGTTACCGCTCTTTTAACCATAGATTTCAGTTGCTTTAAATCTTTTGGATTCCAAAGTTTTAGGTATTCATTCTTGATAGTGCCATTGATTCGTTCGGCATAAGCATTATCTTGTGCTTTGGCTCCCATACTGATTTTTATCCCCATTTTATTTAACAGGTCAATGTATGTAGTACTTATGTATTGAGCTCCCCTGTCAGAATGATGGATTAAATTAGTCAGGTTCCCGGAGCTGTTCCTGAATGCCATTTTTAGAGCAGCAAGATTAGCTTCTGCACGAAGATGATCGCTTGCCTGGTATCCTAATATCATCCTGGTATAGACATCTATAATAAACACAATATAAAAAAATCGGGGACCTATTGGAAAGTAAGTAATGTCAGTTTGCCAAACAATGTTTTTATCTTGAACCATCATTCCCTGGATCAGATTTTCATATTGGGAATGAACAGGAATCGTTGTCCTTTGATAATTTCTTTGAATCTTTACCCTGTAACCTAGAGTCATAAATAAAGCTATAAACTGGTCTCTTCCCAGCCAGTCAGGCTGCAAAGTTCTATACATTTTTTCAACCCCACAACCAGGATGTTCTTCCCGAAGTACATCTGCTTCAAGAATAAGATCTGAAAGTTTCTTCTGAAAATCAGCCTGTTGTTTAAAATATTTATGTGCAGCTTGCCTGCTGACACCTGCTATTTTTAATACAGCTCTCATGGGCCACGTTACTTTTTGCCTGTTTTCCTGGAACCACCTGATGGTGGGGTATCGGAGTTTTTTTTAATATCGATATTAAGTTCTTCTTTTGCTATATCAATCATCTTTTCAAGGTAATCTATCTTGAGTTGCTTTTGACCTACAATTCGTTCCAACTCTTTTATTTTCAGCTCTAAATCTTTTAATTTCTTTGTACTGCTTTGGCTCATTTCCACAACTTTGATTGATTTTTTATTATATGCAGAGTATTTGTATATCCAGCTATAAATTATATTTCTGTGAACCCCATATAATCTGCTTAATTCTGACACGGTAAATTTACCATTTTCATACTCCTTGATTCTAGCTTTTTTAAACTCTTCGTTGTAGATCCTCTTTGAGATAAGTCTTACTTTTTTTGCTTCCATTTTTGATGCTTTTTGTGTCAACCTATATCAGGGAATCACAAAGACTAAGAGCAGAGAGCAGGGAGCATAGGGCACAGCTTTGCTCCTCTTGATGAGCAGGTGTGGAAAAAGAGCCACTTTCAATAGGGAATTTATTCCCCATTGGTTTTAATTTGCTATTTTTATTATATTCTGATTACTTCTAATAAAATAAGTTTTAAACATATCTGTACATGTGTCAGCCCTATAAATCAGGCTGTATATAACTTTTGGCCGTATTCTCTTTTTTCTTTTACCAGACCCCCGGGCTGGTTGTTCAGGAGTTGGCAGAAAAATTGAACATATAACAACCAGGCGTGGAAAAAGAAAAATAAATTGAACTACTGTATTTTAAATTACATGTTGAACCTTCAAAAATGGTTGACTTAAAAACACATGATGACAAGCATCTGATTGTTATTTTTTTTTATCAGCAGCTAGTACTGGTAAGTACTCTTTTAGGGAAACTTATGATACCGTCATCCGGATGTTTTTTAAACCATAATGTTGTATGCCTGCCTGATATTTTTCCGGTTAAAAAATGCGGAAGTAACCCATCAAATTGTTAAAGAATGAATGGCCAGCAAAGAGTTGTGATTGAAAATATATCTCCGCAGGTTGATTGCGGAAGATATCCTGCAAAAAGAGTTATTAATGATGTATTAAAGGTTGAAGCTGATATATTCGGCGATGGTCATGATGTTCTGAGTGCTGAATTGATTTACCGTTACCAGGATGATCAGGACTGGACTACTGTTGAATTGGCGCATTTAATAAACGACAGATGGGAAACATTTATTGATCTGCCGGATATAGGTACATTTATATTTAAAATTGCTGCCTGGATCGATCATTTCAAGTCGTGGCACCGCGATATAAATAAAAAAATTGATGCAGGAGTCGAAACTTCTGTAGATCTGCTTGTTGGTGCAGAAATCATAAAGGAAACCCTCGGCTATTATTCAGATGTTCCCGAAAAGGACATAAAGTTTCTTCAGCATGTAACGGAAGAACTTACCTCAGATCAATATTCAACTGAAGAAAAAACCGGCAACATACTGAATAACAGGCTTTACCGGACAATGACAAAGTATCCGCTTAAAAGGAATATTACTGTCACAGAAACTGAATATGAAGTTTGTGTTCAACGGGCAAGGGCTAATTTCAGCGCCTGGTTTGAAATTTTTCCACGGTCTCTTGGTGCAGGAACAGGAAAGCATGGCACCTTTAACGATTGCATCAATTTTCTTCCTTATGTAGCAGAAATGGGATTTGATGTGTTATATCTTCCACCCATTCATCCCATAGGGGAAACCAACAGGAAAGGAAAAAACAACAGTGTAACTGCACAACCTGGTGAACCGGGTTCCCCATGGGCTATTGGCAGTTCATTTGGCGGCCATAAATCAATTCATCCTGAACTGGGGACAATTGAAGATTTTCAAAGGCTAATTCACAAAGCATCCGAATATCATATAGAAATAGCACTCGATATTGCATTTCAATGTTCTCCTGATCACCCTTATGTAAAGGAACAACCGCAATGGTTCAGGCAAAGGCCCGATGGGTCGCTGCAATATGCAGAAAATCCACCAAAAAAATATCAGGATATTTATCCGTTAAACTTCGAATCCGATGACTGGCAAAACCTTTGGGAGGAGCTTAAGAGCGTATTTCTTTTCTGGATTAACTCAGGCGTAAAAATATTCCGGGTGGATAACCCTCATACAAAATCTCTGAATTTCTGGGAGTGGGTATTAAATGAAATCACCCGTGAACATCCTGATGTGATATTTTTATCGGAAGCTTTTACCAGGCCTAAAGTCATGTACAGCCTTGCTAAAAAAGGGTTTACCCAATCATATACCTATTTCACCTGGCGAAATACAAAATATGAACTTACGAAGTATTGTCAGGAACTTGTTACCACGGAGGCAAGGGAGTTTTACAGGCCTAATTTTTGGCCAAATACACCTGATATCCTGCCTGAATTCCTGCAGGTGACCAATCGTGCCGGTTACATACAGCGCCTTGTACTGGCAGCCACCCTGAGTTCCAACTATGGGATTTACGGGCCGGCTTTTGAACTGATGGATAATGAACCGGTAATGCAGGGAAAGGAAGAATACCTGAATTCCGAAAAATATGAAATCAGGGATTGGAAGTTTGATGACCCAAGAAGCCTGAAGAGAATAATAACACGGATTAACAGGATCAGAAAAGAGAATCCTGCCCTTCAGAACACACACTCACTGAAATTTCATGATATCAATAATGAAGCACTTATATGCTACAGCAAAGCTACAGAAGATTTCAGCAATATCATTCTGGTTGTTGTAAATCTCGATCCTTATCATGCCCATTCCGGATGGTTGAATTTTCCTCTTCCTGAATTTGAGATGGACCTTCATGCACCTTACCAGGTGCACGATTTATTAAGCGGAGCCTATTTCCTCTGGAGCGGAGAGAATAATTTCGTGGAACTGAATCCCGGAGTAATGCCTGTTCATTTATTTAAAGTAAGAAGAAAAGTCCGTTCTGAAAGGGATTTTGATTATTTCATGTAAAATTACTTGTTTATGCAACAAAACAATTCTGACAACTGGTATAAGGATGCAATAATTTATCAGGCTCACGTAAGATCATTCAAAGATAGCAACGGCGACGGCATTGGCGATTTCAAAGGCCTGATCTATAAGCTTGATTACCTGAAGGCACTTGGTGTAACTGCTATATGGATATTGCCGTTTTACAAGTCGCCACTAAAGGATGGCGGCTATGATATTGCCGATTTTACAAGCATAAATGAAGATTATGGTACAATGGCCGATTTCAAACGCTTCATTCGTGAAGCCCATAAGTTAGGACTGAAGGTTATTACTGAACTGGTGCTGAATCATACTTCAAGTGAACACCAGTGGTTTGAAAGGGCACGACATGCAAAACCTGGCAGTGCCTACCGCGATTTTTACGTATGGAGCGACACATCTGATAAATATGCCGATGCACGTATTATCTTTCAGGATTTCGAAATATCGAACTGGTCGTGGGACCCGGTAGCCAAAGCTTATTACTGGCATCGTTTCTATTCTCATCAGCCTGATCTGAATTTCGATAATCCCCGTGTTCATACAGCCGTTTTAAAAGTCCTGGATTATTGGTTTGACATTGGTGTCGACGGACTGAGACTGGATGCAGTGCCCTATCTGTATGAAAGGGAAGGAACCAATTGTGAAAATCTGCCTGAAACTCATCAGTTTCTAAAAAAGCTTAGAAAATATATCGATGATAATTATAATGGCAAAATGCTTTTGGCTGAAGCCAACCAGTGGCCGGATGACGCATCAGCATATTTTGGAGAGGGCGACGAATGCCATATGTCATTCCATTTTCCACTGATGCCGCGCTTATATATGTCGATGCGAATGGAAGACAGGTTTCCCCTGGTGGATATACTTGACCAGACACCTCCTATACCGGAAAACTGCCAGTGGGCAATATTTTTACGAAATCATGATGAACTTACCCTCGAAATGGTGACGGATGAGGAAA
>Ga0209347_1006283_pt1 | contig 10628 bp, 8 predicted proteins | sample AutmiccommuBRH23_FD_187382 | JGI IMG/M metagenome (GOLD analysis project Ga0209347, IMG submission 187382) | Deep subsurface microbial communities from Mt. Terri, Switzerland - Autotrophic microbial communities BRH/23 (SPAdes) (version 2) | ecosystem: Environmental > Aquatic > Deep subsurface >...
CCCACCGGACAGCTTCGCCAGGCGCTCCTGGAGCTTTTCCCGGTCATAGTCCGAGGTCGTCGTCTCGACCTGGGCCTTGATCTGATCGATCCGCCCCTTGATCTCGGCCTCGGAGCCTTTGCCCTCGATGATGGTCGTGTCGTCCTTGGTGCAAACCACCCGACGCGCCTCACCCAGGTCGGCCAACTGGGTCGTTTCCAGCTTGCGGCCCATCTCTTCGGTGATCACTTGCCCACCGGTCAAGATGGCGATGTCGCGCAGCATATCCTTGCGGCGGTCGCCAAAAGCGGGGGCCTTGATCGCTACCACGTTCATCACGCCGCGCAGCTTGTTCAGCACCAGCGTAGCCAGCGCTTCGCCGTCTACGTCCTCGGCGATCACGGCCAGGTTGCGCCGCCCGGACTGGACCATCTTTTCCAGAACGGGAACCAGGTCTGAAGCTGCGGAGATTTTCTTGTCGTGGATCAGCACATAGGCGTCTTCCAGCGTGGCTTCGCCGGTCTCGGGGTTGGTGACAAAGTAGGGGGAGATGTAGCCACGGTCAAAGTTCATACCTTCGACGTACTCGGTCTCAAAGTCCAAGCCCTTGGATTCCTCAACCGTAATGACGCCATCCTTGCCGACCCGGTCCATCACGTCGGCGATCAGGTTGCCGATCTCGGTATCGGCGGCAGAGATAGAAGCCACGTTAGCAATGTCTTCGCGGGTATCCACGGAGTGGGCCATCTCGCGAATCGCCTTCACCACGGCCTCGGAGGCGGCCTGGATGCCGTTCTTCAGCAGCATGGGGTTGGCGCCTGCGGCGACGTTCTTCATACCTTCGTGGACGATGGCCTGGGCCAGCACCGTCGCGGTGGTCGTGCCGTCACCGGCCACGTCATTGGTCTTGGTGGCCGCTTCTTTCAGAAGCTGCGCGCCCATGTTCTCGTAGGGGTCTTCCAGCTCGATCTCTTTCGCTACGGTCACACCGTCGTGGGTGATCGTGGGAGCGCCCCACTTCTTGTCCAGCGCTACGTTGCGACCCTTGGGGCCTAGCGTTGAGCCTACGGCTTCTGCGAGGATATCCAAACCCTTCTTGAGAGAAGCCCTGGCTTCCTCAGAAAACTCTAACTGTTTCGCCATTTCGAGAATTTCCTCCCTTTAATTTGGGGCTAGCCTTCGATGACTGCCAGGATGTCACTCTCACGCACTACGAGAACCTTGCGGTCCCTACCAAGCTTGACTTCGGTGCCGGCGTACTTGGCGTAGAGCACAATGTCGCCCGGCTTCACATCCATCGGGATGAGGTTGCCCTTCTCATCCTTCCTGCCAGGACCAACCGCCAGAACCGTGCCCCGCTGCGGCTTTTCCTTCGCCGTCTCGGGCAACACGATCCCGCTCGCCGTTACCTCTTCTTCCTCCAACGGTTCCACAATCACGCGGTCCGCAAGAGGCTTCAGGTTAACGTCTGCCATCTTACACTACCTCCTTTAAAAGTAGAGTGGGTTTTATTAGCAGAGAAGGGACTGACGACTTGGCCAGTCTGCTCCCTTCTCGTTCGCCACCACTTCACTCTAGTCCTGCGGGCTTAGCACTCAGCCCCACCGAGTGCCAATAATAACACACTCGTTTTTGTTTGTCAAGAACCCAACGAACAGAATTTCTCATACAAAATGCAGGTTGCGCATCAAGTGCTGCCTGGCAACCATTGCAGGGCAACCATTGCTTGCGCCAAGGCCAGTCCGGGGTATAATGCCCCTCGCCACCATGTGCTGCCCAGGGCCGGGTCGCCACATGCCCCCCTTGGGCGCGGTGCTTCTTCGGCAGGTTGTTGCGAATCAAGGACTAAGGAGCCAAACCGATGTCATTACAGAACAGACAAAAGCCCATCAGAGTAGGCGTGATCGGTGTCGGGCGCGGCATGAGCTTTGCCCAGATGGCAGGTCACGTGGATATGCAGCTCGTTGCCCTCTGCGATACCTGGGAGAATAAGCTCCAAGAGGCGGCCAACCGGTTCCCGGACATTGTCACCTATACCGACTATGACAAGTTCCTGGAACATGACATGGACGCCGTCATCTTGGCGAACTATTTCCACCAACACGCTCCGTTCGCCATCAAGGCGCTCAAAGCGGGCCTGCACGTGATGAGCGAGACCAGCGCCTGCAAAACCCTGGGCGAGGCGGTGGCCCTCATCCGGGCCGTGGAGCAATCGGGCAAAACCTATATGCTGGCCGAGAATTATTGCTATTTTGCCTACAACCAGGAAATGCGCAGGCTATACCAGCAGGGCGAGATCGGCGAGATCCGTTTCGCCGAAGGGGAGTATGTGCATCCCATGAGCATCGAGGACAGTTGCCGCCTCGCTCCCGGCATGAACCACTGGCGCCGTTGGCTGCCTTCCACCTACTACTGCACCCACGCGCTGGCCCCCATCATGTACATCACCGATACCCGGCCCGTCTGCGTGAACGCCCTGAGTCTCCCCTACTCCCAACAGGATCAACAGTGGCCACGCCTCCGCCGCGGAGATGCCGCAGCAACCATCCTCTGCCGCATGGATAACGAGGCCATCACCAGCCTCCAGGGGATTCACCTCCGAGGCCACGGCAACTGGTACCGGCTGCACGGCACGCGCGGCCTGATGGAGAATCTACGCACCCGTGGGGAACAGGAAAAGCTGCGCATCGTCCACGACCCGTATGATATGGTCGAGGGTGATGTATCAGAAAAGATCTACATCCCCGAGTTCCCCTTCCTGGCCGACCTGGCACGCAAGGCCGGACACGGGGGAGGCGATTTCTTTACCAGCTATTACTTTGCCGAGGCCATCCGCACCGGCCAGCCGCCCGCCCTGGACGTCTACCGCGCAGTGGATATGACCATCGTGGGCATCCAGGCCTGGCGGAGCTGCCTCGCCAACGGAGCGCCCCAGGAGATCCCGGATTTCCGCCAGGAAGCGGCCAGGGTGCGTTATGCAGACGACAACTGGTCCCCTTACCCCAAGGATCAGGGGCCAGGCCAGCCCCCGCAAAGCATCCACGACTATGTGGAGCCTACACCCGAACAACTCGCCCAGGCCAGAAGCATCTGGCAGGAGATGGGCTACACGGGCGAATAGCGCCGCTCATGTCTCACACCCTTGGGCTGTTACCGTACCTGGCGACAGCCCAAGGATGCGTTCTACGACTTGAAAAATCTGACGGACTCGTGATAATAACGACCGAACCTAAAACTACAGGAGGTGTTTCGCATGCCAAAGGTAACCATAGAGCGTGAGGATTGCATCAGTTGTGGGGTATGTTGGAGCGAGTGCCCCGACTTCTTTGAGGAAAACCTCGACGACGGCTTTAGCATGGTCAAAGAGCAATATCGCACCAACGGGAACCTGGCTAGCGGCCAAGCGCCCGACGACCTCACAGATTGTGTCGAGTCTGCCGCCGACGGCTGCCCTGTTGAGATCATCCACGTCGGGTAGACCAGCAGCCCCAGCTTGATGTACGGGCGCTGCCTGTGACCGTTTGCCTGGTGATACCAGCCCCATCGCTCCTTTCCTCCCACTCTGTTCATCTCTGTATACGCCCTTTCGCCCAACCTTTCATCGCGTTGCTGTATCACCGTCCCTGGCTCCGAGCAAAGAGGGGGCATCCATGCAGGTTCCTAACCCTGGGCGCATTGGCCCAAGGTCAGTTTGGTGTGCCTGGTAGCCCCCTCATTTGCCAAATCGTAGAGCCAGTTCGCCATCTAGGACCTCGCCTTTACCTGGACAGACCCCCTGGAGTGACGTAGAATCACGCATCATTCACGCTCAGGAGGGTTCACATGGCGCGCATACCCATCGCCTTGCAGCTTTACTCCGTCCGGCATGATTGCGAGCGGGACCTACCCGGCACTCTGGCGGCAGTGGCCCGCATGGGCTATGAGGGGGTCGAGTTTGCCGGTTACTATGGCCGGTCGGCCAAGGAGCTCCGCCAGATGCTCGATGACCTGGGCCTCGTCTGCGTCGGCTCCCATCTCGGGCTGAACACACTGCTCGGAGACGCCCTGCCCGCAACGGTCGAATTCAACCGTACCCTGGGCAACCGTTTCCTGATCTGCCCGGGGCTGCCCGAAGAGCGACGCAACTCGCGTGCTGCCTGGCTCGAAACGGCCCGCCTCTTTGACGAGATCGCCGCCCGGCTGGAACCAGAGGAGATGGTGACAGGCTACCACAACCATCACATCGAGTTCTCCCCGATGGATGGCGAGCTTCCCTGGGATACGTTCTTTGGCAATACCCGCCAGGATGTCGTCATGCAGCTTGATCTAGGCAACGCCCTGCACGGCGGGGCGGACCCCATCCCCTATGTCGAACGCTATCCGGGCCGGGCAATCACCGTCCACCTGAAAGAGTACTCCCATACCAACGACAAGGCCCTGATCGGCGAGGGAGAGGTCCGTTGGGATGATGCTTTCCGCCTGTGCGAGACCATCGGCGGCACGGAATGGTACATCGTGGAACAGGAAAGCTATGCCTACCCGCCATTAGAGTGCGTGGACCGCTGCCTGCAAGCCTTGAAGCGCATGGGAAAATAACCCGGCCGCTGACGATAGGTCACGAGTAACTTGCGTGCCCATGCTCTTTGGGCTATACTGCCGCCAGGTGCGCCAGGAGGCAGGGTCCGCGGTTGCTGGAGGCGCTATACTCCATAGTTGCGTTCCAAAGGAGATCAACTGCACATGCAAAAGCTGTTGTATGTCTACAAAGAAGGGGATTTTCACTTTGGCGAGGGCGGAGGCAAGATCCTCACCAACTGGCTTGCCCAACAAGGCAAGTATGAATTGGTGATGACCTCCGACCTGGATACCCTCATTGATCTGCCCAGTAGCCAGTATGGCGCGGTCCTTGTCTATACCACTGGGCTAAACGAGGACCTCACCCCTGCTCGTGAGCAGGGCCTGCTCCAGTTTGTCCAGAATGGCGGGGGATTTATCGGCATCCACTCTGCCGCCGACAGCTTCCGCGGCAACCGGGCCTATGTCGAGATGCTCAACGGCGAGTTCCTGACCCATCCGCATCACCACGAATTCCCGGTCTCTGTTGTGAACCCCAACCACTACCTCACCGTGCGTATGCCGACCATCTCGGTGTACGACGAGATGTACCACCTGCAAAACTTTGATCCGACCAAGGCCACGGTGCTCGCCTCAACCCAGTGGCAGGGCAAGCAGATACCGATGGTCTATGTCCGCAACTATGGCTCCGGGCGGGTCACCTACCTGGCCAACGGGCACACCCAGCAGTCCTGGCAGCACCCCGATTTCCGCAAGCTGCTCCTGCGCGCCATCGCCTGGACCACAGGCAACGAGCTGCCCGTAGACACCGTGCGCTGCGGCCTCTTGGGCTATGGCCCGGCCTTTAATATGGGCAAAGGGCACGCGGGCTGGATCAATGCCACCCCTGGTATGCAGACCGTTGCCATGTGCGATGCCAGCCCCGCCCGCGTAGAAGCTGCCAAGCAGGAATTGCCTGGTCTGGATATCTACTGCACCGACAGTGAAGAACTGCTGGCCATGTCCGACCTGGACCTGGTCGTGGTGATCTTGCCCCATAACCTGCACGCCCCGATGGCTATCAAGTGCCTGCAAGCAGGCAAGAACGTTATCCTGGAAAAGCCCTTCTGTATCACCGTCGACGAAGCCAACGCGATGATAGATACCGCCCGCGCCAACAACCGCATGTTGAGCGTGTTCCACAACCGGCGCTGGGACGGCGACTATCTCACCATCCAGGACATCGTTAGCCGCGGCCTGATCGGCGACATCTTTCACATCGAGTGCGGCGGCGGGAACTACAGTCATCCCGGCTTCTGGTGGCGCTCGGACAAGGCTATCAGCGGCGGCGTGATGTACGACTGGGGCGCGCACTTCCTCGATTGGGTGCTCAACCTCGTCCCGTCCAAGATCACACAGGTCATGGGCGACTTTCAGAAGCGCGTCTGGCACATGGTCACCAACGAGGACCACGGCCAGGCGTACATCCGATTTGAGAACGGCACTACCGTGGATTATATGACTTCGTCCATCGCGGCCACCTCCCGACCCAAATGGCGCATCATGGGCACCAAGGGAGCCATCGAGACCATCGGCGGCGACGATCTGCGGCTGATCAGTTTTGCCAATGGCATCCGGCAGGATAGCACCGTCAAGGTCACCCTGCCCGGCTATGGCAGTACGCAGTATTACCGCAACATCGCCGATCATCTCTTGATGGGCGAGGAGTTGGTCGTCACGCCAGAATCCGCTCGTCGGGTCATCGGCGTCATCGACGCTGCGCAGCGCAGCGCTCAGCTCGGCACGAGCGTCGCGCCAGCGCCAGGGTGTGAGTAATTTGGCAGGGTCTTGTCTTCACGGGGGGCGTCCTGGATGGGGCGCTCCCCTTCCCCTGAGTACACTCCACCTCGCAAGGCAGTATGCAATCTCGGATTTTGCACCATTCGGATGAAACCAGACGAGCCCCTTGCTCGTCTATAGATAGGGCGAGTATGGGCCATTTGGTCCCCCTGGCGCCTGCGCCTCATCCTGTCGCGCTGCAGACAGCTTGGGGCCAGTTTGGATAGATCACACCGCTGTAACATAAGCGTCTACTAGATAGTGGGAGCGATGCATGACTGCATGGAGACCTTTGCTGGCCGGACTGCTGGTGGCCCTGGCGCTGACAGCCTGTAATCCCGCCGATGAACTGAAACGCCAAATAATCCCGCTGAATTTTCGCACGAGCATGGAGGTCAACTCGGACGGCGAGTTTCACGTCAGTCTCGGAGTGGAGGGAGACAACAAACTGAGCTTTCCAGGGGATAACTCATTCGGCGGCGTGATGGAATTACGCGATGACTCGGGGGCGCTGATTGCGCGCACCTACGTGTCCTCACTGGACAAGATCGAGGTGGGCCATCAGGCTTTCCCCGATAGCTGGTGCGCGCGCCTGCTGCCGGGGAAATATGGCCTGACTTGGGGCTCCCCCAAATACGGCTGGACGACTACCGCCTTCGAGATCGTGCAGGAAGAGGAGCGGGTTTGCCTCCAGGAACCCCAGACCGCTGGTGACGCTCTCCAGACGCCTGCCGCCCGCCGAGACTATGGGGCTGCCCACGTATTGATCCGGCTTGCTACCGCCGACCTGGCCGCTCGCTTGGGTATCCAATCGGACGAGGTCACCGTCAAAGGCTTTGAGACGACGATCTTTACCGACACCAGCCTCGGCGTTCCCGAATATAGCAAGTCCTACGGTCAGATTATGACGCCCGGCTATGTGGTCAAGCTGATAGCCCAGGGCGAGATTTACCGCTATCACGGCGCAAGGGAATACGTGGTGTATGCCGGGGAAGGCGACGAAACCACCGCCCGCGTCGGCAACCCCGAAGCCTTTCAGGCTGTTGAGCCCCAGGACGCGCCGACTCCCGATGTTCTCACGATGCTCCCCGAATCTGCCCAGGTGCTGGCCCACGAGTCGGCGGACCTGGACGGCGACCAATTACCCGAGGAAGTAGTCGTGGCAGCCTATGGCGGCGCACCGGACCGCCTTGGTTATGACCGCCTGGAGTTGTTCATCCTCGAACTCGACCGACCCGACTCCCCCATCGCCTGGCAGGGGGAGCTGACCGGGGAGCGCGCGGAACCCCTGCAACTCCAAGATATCAACAACGATGGTCTGGCTGAGGCCCTGATCACGACGGATATGGGCGCAGAGGGGCAAACGCTGCATGTATTCGGCTGGCGAGGCGAGGCGTACGATTTCCTCCGCCCTCACCGGGGCTATTTTGATCTGCGAGACAGCTTTGGCGAGAACGCCGCTCGCATCGAAGATGCAAACGGCGATGGAGTGTACGAGATTCTTGCCAGCTACGGGCCGCAAGCATCCATAACCGAAGTTTACGAGTGGGACGGGAATGCCTACACCCACACGCGCACCGTCGAAGCAGGATCCTGATACAAAAAGAGGGGTGCTGTCCCTGGTCTACCAGACCATGAACGGCACCCCTCTACCTGATTTGGCTCGTATCAAGGGAACACCCTTGGCGCTATCCCAGCCAGATCTCCGATAGGGCTTTTTTCTGGCTATCAGCATCCATACCCAGGACCGATCGCAGTTGCCGAGTCCAGATCGCGCATTGTTTCGCCATCTCCTCACGCCCCATCTCATGCGCCAGCGCGCACAGATCATCCAGCGCCCGAACCAGTTCGGGCGTCACCGCCCTGACAACCTCGCAATCGTTCTCCCCGTTATGGTTCTCCGATGCATCCAAGTACCCAACGCCTGTATCCGGTGATGTAGTCACAATGCGCCCTCCAATCAACGCCAAACAATGGCTATCATAGCTGTGGGTCTCTACGTATAAATGCCCATCCATTCCGCTGAGCTTATTATACACTATCCTTATCTAGTTTGTCAACAAAAATTCACCAATACGCACAACGGCCAGCGAGATCGGCAGATCCCCTGCCCCCTTCGCTGGCCGCATCATATGCGACGGGCCGCTACCAACTACCCGCGTCACTCATCCATATCGTCCAGCAGATCCCCCAACTCATCCCACGCCTTGTCGAGTGGCAGGAAGGGACGCTCGGTGAACTCGGCCCCGATCTTGGACAGGTACTCCCTCACGTGCAACTCGGGATTCTGCTGGGTCAGTTCCTCCACTTGCCTATCCCAGGCCTCAATCAGAGCTTGTTCCCGCGTCTTGAGCTCCGTCAGGTCCAGGTCATAGCCAAACATGTAATCCAGTCGCCGCAGTAGCTCATACCAGGCTTTCCAGTCCTCGTCGATACGAATCGAGCCGATAGAGGACTCGCCCTCCACAAAGTCGTAGGCCGGCACGTAACCGTAGAACACCGCGAACTCGATCTCCCTGCGCTCCGCCGTGTGCGCCAGATAGGTGCCAATCGTCGAACCACCCTCATAGTTCGAAAACTGCACGGCATAACGATCGAGCTCATCGCGCATGCGGGGCAAGCTGTAAACGCAGGAGATTTCCCGGTCCTTTTCATAGGGCACCGCCCCATATACCCCTCCCACAGCGACGATCCGCCTGACCTGCAACGCCTCAGCCATATCGAAAAATGCCTCGGCATAGCGGGCCTCGTTCATGTGCGGCTCTTCCCCTGTAAAGATCAGCAATCCTTTGCCATCGATCTCGGCATAGTACAACTCATTCTGATGCATGGACAGGTATTGGCAATGCCCATCCACCAGCCTGACATGGGGTCTGAGCAGATGGTGCGTGCCGGGGAACTGGAACAGGTAAAAGCCATCCTTTTTAATCTCGCCGATCTTGCGCGCGCCAACCAGGTCTATCAGATAGCGCGGCAATTCGGAGGAAATGGCCCCGGCGTCGGCCCACTGCTGCCACCCCACAATCATATAGTTGTCCTGTTCCACCGGAGTTTCCCAGAGATCGACCAGATCATCCATGAGCGCTCACCTTTCGCTGTTCTCGCAATAGGGCGCACAGCGAGCTATTCACCCGACAACGCGAGACGCTTGAGTAAAATCGAGGCTGCCACGTGCCTTCGAGGGGATTCTGCCGCAGATTCACCCGTGGGTCAAGTACAAGAGGCAAGTCTGGGAGCGCCACCATCCCGGCCAGCACAGGACTGCACCCAGAAAAACACGGCATACGCGGAGGGAAAAGCGCATGCCGTGCTCGCGTTCTCTGCATTCCGTTATGCGTAGCGCCCGCTATGTGTAGCGGTCGCTACGCGTAGCGACCGTATCGTTCCACCAGCTCGACAACCTGCGCCACGCGCGAACGCAATCCATCCGGCGGCACCTGGTCCGCCACCCCAAGCACCATTCGCCTATCCGCAACCATCACGTCCAACACCTCGCGGACGTGGCGCTCAAACTCGGCATCGCTGACCAGTGCGGTAAAGTAGATGCCCGGCAAACCACCCCACAAGATGGGATCGGGACCGGCCAGCGCGCGCAGCTCGCTCATGGACGCATCACCCGCGGGCTGAGGCGTCACCGCCTCGATCACATCCAGACCCGTAGACCCCACGCGGGATAGTAGCCCCCGCAACGTGCCGTCCATATGGATAAATGACACCTTGCCCGCGTCGTGGATGGCCTTGGCCCATTTGATCTCCCAGGGCTGCACATACTTCTCATAGAAGCGCACCCCTACTACCTCAGAGGACAGGTTTTCGGGGATCATCAGGCAATCGGCGGGCACAGCCGTCGCGACCTCGGCGGCACGGTCCGCCGAGGCAACCATGACATCCAGTGCTTCCTCAAAGGCGTCCGGCGCTTCCATCCAGATATCAACGATATTGCGAATCCCAGCCAGTTCTGCCACCAGTTGCATAAACGGACTGCGGGGGAGATAGCACAACACGACTCCCAGATCCTCGACCAGCGGGCGGCGATACAGGGCTTGTTCTTCGTTGGACAGGTAGTAACGATGCTCCTGCCAGTAACGCAGAGCAGGCAGGTCGTCGGGGGTCTTGATCATGTGCTGCACAGGGGCCCAGGAGTAGGAATCGGGCAGGAATCGCCATTCCTCCTGCAACGTACCCACCGGCGTGCGCACCTGTCGCCAGCGCATCCGGTCGTCCGTGCGCTCGTCGATCTCCACATCACCTGTCGTCACCGTGCGAAAGGCGAAATA
>Ga0209347_1006285_pt1 | contig 10617 bp, 10 predicted proteins | sample AutmiccommuBRH23_FD_187382 | JGI IMG/M metagenome (GOLD analysis project Ga0209347, IMG submission 187382) | Deep subsurface microbial communities from Mt. Terri, Switzerland - Autotrophic microbial communities BRH/23 (SPAdes) (version 2) | ecosystem: Environmental > Aquatic > Deep subsurface >...
CCGGGGCCCCTTCGATTTCGGAAACAAAAGCGGTGGCCACCGCGATCGGATCGGCGCCGAAGGTCAAGCCCCCCACGGCGTCCACGTGTTTGTCCCGGATGGCGGCAAACATGAGGTGACCCACCAGGTAAAGGCCCCGGGGACTTAAGGTTACCGGCTTGCAGTTGACGTAATACTGGCTTGTTCCGCCCGATGCGAGTTTGAAGACGGGCTTGTCGTTGTACTGGAACGATTTTTCGCACAGGAGACGGGTCAGTTCCGTTTTCATGGTTTCCATGGGGTTGTCTTTCATCGGCTTATTGGCAGTAAAATTCAGCCTGTTAAGAATATGTTGATTTCATGGTGAAGTTCCGATAAAAATAACCCCCACTGAAGTGGGAAGAAGCCGTTTTCTTATTCATCTCAGTGGGGGGCGGCAGGAAAAACCGGAAACGGCACTCCCTGCACTTTTCTTCAGCCAATACCAACTATTATCCGTGTCGTCAATACAATCCATTGACCCCACATAACCTCCAGCCGGTGCCGGATGACGTCCGGAACATGCATGCGGATAACCCCTATCAAACCCGATAATGCCATTATCCGTTTTTTCGAAGTGTCCAAGCGGTTCGGTGCGTCCGATGCGGTGGTCGGCATCACGTTCGATATCCCGCGGAACGACTTCCTGTTTATCAGCGGCCCCAGCGGTGCCGGCAAATCGACACTGATGAAGCTTCTCTACATGGGCGAGCGCGTGACTGGCGGGTATATCATCGTCGACGGGATGAACCTCAACCGGATCGGACGGCGGCAGATCCCGATGGTGCGGCGAAAGCTCGGGGTCATTTTTCAGGATTTCAAACTGGTCGCGTCCAAGACCGTTTTCGACAATGTCGCTCTTGTCCTCGAAGTGGCCGGGCTCCGTTCACGCAAGGAGATCCGGCGGAAGGTCATGGATGTGCTCGATACCGTGGGGATGTCAGACCGCCCGGATGCCTTTCCCCTGACCCTTTCCGGCGGAGAACAGCAGCGGATTGCCGTGGCCAGGGCCATGGTCGGTCAACCGAAGATCATCCTCGCCGATGAACCGACGGCCAGCCTCGATCCGGACTCCGCTGAAAAAATCTTCAATCTCCTTCTCGCCGCGCATGCCGGGGGGGCCACGGTGGTCATCACCACCCATGACCGGGATCTGCTCGCCAGGGGGGGATCAAATATCATCTTTCTGGAAGGGGGCCGGTTTGCCAACCGGTTCTCCAGAGTTGGGGGAGGGGTCGGATGATCGATACCTTCCGTCGGGCGTTTACCGATTTTTTCCGCCACAAGTATCTCCACGGGATCTGTGTGGCCACCATCGCCCTTTCGGTTTTCATCATCAGCGCCTTCGGGCTTTTTCTGATCAACGCCGGGGAGGTGATGGAGGGGTGGCAGAGAGGGATCCGGGTAATCGCCTATCTCGGGGACAGGATGCCCGAGCCGGAACGGACCGCGCTCATGGAAACCATCCGCCAGTACCCGGAAGTGGCCGGGATCGATTACATTTCGGGTGAAGCGGCCTTCGAGTGGCTGAAGAAGGAGATTGGCCGCCAGTCGACCCTGCTTAACGGGCTTTCCGAAAATCCTCTCCCCGACTCCATCGAAATCCGGCTCAAGGACGGCATCGCGGGGGTGGGCGTCGTTGATGCCCTGGCCGCAAAGGTTCGCGCACTTCCGAAGATTGCGGAAGTGGAATATGCCCAGCGGTGGCTCCACCGGTTCAACGGGATCTATCGCCTCTTCAAACTGACCGGCCTGGTCCTGATCGGCATGATATTTACGGCAATGATGATGATCGTCGCCAACACGGTCCGGCTGATTCTCTATTCCCGCGGCGAGGAAATCAAGATCACCCGGATCATCGGTGCGGACGAATCGTTTATCAAGTACCCCCTGTATGTGGAGGGGCTTCTCCTGGGCTTTTTCGGTGGCGCAATCGGCCTGCTGATGCTTTTCGGGGCCTACACGGCCACGGTCCCCCGGCTTTCGCCCGGGGGGCTCCTCATGTTCTATCAGATCCGCTTCATACCGGCGGACCTGACGGCAATGATTCTCATGACCAGTATGCTGGTGGGTTGGCTGGGATGCTTTTTTTCCATCCGAAAATTCTTGGATATCTGATCACTGTTTCCCTCAGCCTGCTTCTTTCCGGTTACGCGGATCCCGCGCACGGCCTGGAGTCAAGAGAGATCGGGGTGGTGGAGGTGGGGGGACTGAACATGCGTTCCGGTCCCGCCCGGTCCCGCCCGGTCGTGAAGGTCCTTGAAAAGGGGACCCGGGTCCGGATCCTCGACCAGGAAAACGGATGGCTGCAGATCCTTTACGAGGGCGAGATCGGTTATCTGTCCAAAGAGTACGTAAAACGCTACGTGATCCATACCGTCAGCAAGGAAGATACCGAACTGGAACTGGCAAAGGCCAAGGCCCGGGAAATCGCCCGGAAGCTGCAGGCGGGTCAGACGGCGGTCTCCGGAATTGTACAGAAGGAAAAAAACATCCTCGATGAACTGGAAACCATCGATCGGGAGCTGAGCAGTTTTCGGAAAATGCTCGGGGAAATCGATAAAACCATGTCGAGCGTCGAGGCACGGACCGAGCGGATACGCGGCCAGGTGGAAAAAACCCATGTCGCCATCAGCAAGAAGAGCACCTATGCCGAAGCCCGGCTGGAGGCGCTTTATAAGCTGAATCGACTCGGCGCAATGAACCTGCTGGCGTCGGCCGGTTCCCTGCAGGACATGTTCCGGCGCAAGGCGGCGATCGAAACGGTGGTCGGGCATGATGAAAAGATCATCAGCCGGCTGGTTAAGGAAAAAGAGCGCCTGACGCAGCTTCTTTACCGGCTCGGGGAGGAAAAGACCGCGAAGCTCGATTTGGAAAAACGGTACCGCCAGACGCTGGCGCGGTTGAGCCAGACGAAAAGCGAGCGGGAAACGTTGCTCCAGGAGATTAAAACAGAGAAAACATCCCGCCTGGCGACAATTGATTACCTCCAGTCGGCCGCCCGGCAAATGGACAAGACATTATCAATTCTTAACCGGGAGAACTACGATGCGCGAAAGGCATTTTCGGAATATCAGGGGTTGCTAAAGGCGCCGGTTAAAGGTAAGATCATCTCGAAATTCGGCAAATATATCGAGCCACGATCCGGGGTTGCCAATTTCAGAAACGGTATCGAGATCAAGTCAATTCACGGGGCGCCCGTCCGGGTGGTATTCGACGGCAAAGCCATTTACGCGGACTGGCTGAAAGGTTACGGCCGGGTTATTATTGTTGCCCATGGGAACAATTACTACACCGTGTATGCCCACGTTGATGATATTTTCTGCCGCAAGGGGGACAAGGTGGAGGCCGGCGAGGTCATCGCGACCGTCGGGGATACCGGTTCGATTATCGGACCGGCCCTTTATTTTGAAGTCCGCCACCATGGCAATCCCGTAGATCCGCTCGAATGGATGGAAAATAGTTAAAGGAGTCTGTTTCATGATGAAGTACAAAAGTTGGATAAGAGGGGCATGTCTTGTCTTTTTCATCACCTTCATGGTCACCGGCATCGGCGGCGACCTTTCCGCGAAAGACAGGACCTATGAAGAGCTGAAGCTGTTTTCCGATGTGCTCGATGAAATCGAAAAAAACTACGTGGAACCGGTCGAATCCAAGGAACTGATCGAGAAGGCGATCCATGGGCTGATCAACAGCCTTGATCCCCACTCGGCGTTTCTGCCGCCGGAAGCCTTTGAAAACCTTCAGGAGGAGACCAAGGGCGAGTTCGGGGGGATCGGCATCGTGATCACCAAGCGGGACAATCTCCTGACCGTTGTATCGCCCGTCGAGGGAACCCCCGCCTATAAAGCCGGGGTCAAGGCAAACGATGTGATCATCAAGGTGGACGGAAAAGCGACCCAGGACATGATGCTGTGGGAAGCCGTGAACCTCATGCGGGGGAAAGCCGGAACCACCGTCAAGATTACCGTCCTGCGGGAAGATGTTTCCGAGCCGGTGGAATTTTCACTCATCCGTGACATCATCCCCCTCGACAGCGTCCGCCATGCCAAACTCAAGGATGGGTACGGTTATCTCTGGGTCACCAATTTCCGGGAAAACACCGCGGATGAGGTGAACAAGGCGCTTGCCGATCTGGAAAAACAGAACAACCCGATGAAAGGGTTGATCCTTGACCTGCGGGACAATCCGGGCGGGCTCCTTAACCAGGCGGTGGCCGTTTCAGACGTCTTCCTGGAAGATGGCGCGATCGTTTCCATCCGGGGGCGGGACAAAAAGCAGGAGGATGTCTTCAAGGCGGAGCCGAACGGGAACAAGCACGACTACCCGATCGTTCTTCTGATCAACGGCGGGAGTGCAAGCGCCGCGGAAATCGTGGCCGGTGCGCTCCAGGACAACCACCGGGCCCTGGTCATCGGCACCTCTTCTTTCGGCAAAGGATCGGTACAGACGGTCAAGCCCCTGCGAAACGGCTATGCGCTCAAGTATACCATCGCCCGTTACTACACCCCGAATGGCACATCGATCCAGGCTTCCGGGATCACCCCGGACCTGGTGGTCAAGCGGCGCCTCCTGGATGAAAACGCCACCGGCGAATTGGAAGCCGTGCGGCTCAAGGAGCAGGACCTGAAAGGCCACTTGATCAACGAACTCGGGGAACCGGAAAGTCTTAACCCGGAACAGGAACTAAAAGAAGAAGAACCAAAAGAAGAAAAAGAAAAGCCGGCCACGGAAAGCAAGGCCGACGACGAAACCGATATGGAAAAACTGCTGCGGCTGCGGGAAGTGGTATACGAAAACAGCACTCAGGCTCCGGAAACCCTTCTTCTCGATTCCCAGGTGAACCGGGCCTACGAGATCCTGAGGGGATACGAGATTTTCCAGGCATTCGGTAAAAAAGGTTAATATTGAACCGTTGAAATGATGAACAGGTGAAGGCGCAAACGCCGATTAATTCGGGTTTGCGCCTTCGGTGCTTTTGCGGAGTGAAACGGTCATGGTCAGAAAAAAGAGCAGCGAAGGGAAGCCCCCGGCGAAACGAAAAGCCCCGGCGAAAAAGGGAAAAGCAAGACCGGCCAAAGCAAAACCGGCAAAGGCAAAACCGTCATTTATCAGCCGGTTGCCCGTTTATGTTCTGTTTGCCATGGTCTGCCTCGTTGTGGGCGCCGGCTATTACCTCTATACCCACCCGGAACCACCGGGCAAGACTGTCACCAAAGTGATCACGCCGCTCAAGATCAAGCAGTTTTCCAAGCCCGATTTCGAGATCTTTCCAATCGACCCGCTTCCCCCGAAAGCAGCGGCTCCCGTGCCGGTCCGGCCGGACCGCAGGCCCCGCATGGTGATCATCATCGACGACCTTGGGTATGATAAAAAGTTGGCGGATCGATTTCTGGCAATCGACGGCAAGCTGACCTACGCCATCCTTCCCCTGAGCCCCCACCGGAACGAGATCGCCGCCGCCGCCCACGGAAAAGGGTGCGAGGTGATGCTCCACCTTCCCATGGAACCGAACGAATACCCCACGATCGATCCGGGACCCGGCGCCATCTTGTCCGCCATGACGCCTGACGAACGGATCCGCCTGGTGAATGAAAGCATCGGTGCCATCCCCCACGTGAGCGGAGTCAACAATCATATGGGATCGAAAGTGACCGCCGATTCCGAACAGATGAACCAGATCCTCTCCATCGTTAAAAAGCACGGGCTTTACTTTGTCGACAGCCGGACCACCGCCGCAAGCCTTACGAGATCGTCGGCCAGGCTGTTTAAGATCCCCTTTGCCGAACGCGATGTTTTCCTCGATCATGTGGTCACCGCCGCCGCCGTCAAAAAGCAGCTGGACCAGCTGGTCCGTCTCGCCGAAAAGAACGGGCAGGCGGTGGGGATCGGTCATCCCCACGACGTCACGGTCGAGGTTCTCGCCCGGGAACTTCCGAAATTGAAAAACCGGGTGCTATTGATCCCGGCATCCGAAATGGTCCGGATAATAGGATCTTAAAAACGCCCTTTTCCGCTTTGGCTTGACCGGGCGTCAGTTCTCAAACAGAACGTTAGAATAATTCGAGAGATCCCCCTGACCCTCACCCCGGGGGGCGAGGTCAGGTCAAAGCACCCGAATGAAGATTCCGGGGAGCTTGTCCCCCTTTTTCTTCATCCGAGGGCGCGGGGTTTAAAGCAAAATCAGAGGATTTCTTCCTTTTCTTCTGGAAGACCGCGATCTTTGACCTCTCCGGTCTTGGGGACGCGATTTTTTGCCGTTCTCCCTCGCCCCCGTTTTTCAGGGGGAGAGGGTCGGGGTGAGGGGGGCGGTCTGCAAATGCTCCAAAATAGCGGGCCGGACGGCATCTGCTCCCAAGAACGCTTTATTGTTCCAGAACCGGAGAGGGTATTATCAGGCAGGTTTTTTCGCGACAATGGCCACCCAGTCGTCTTCCATGGCGGTTTCAAGGATTTCAAAACCATATTGCCGCAGGGTATCGAGCACCATCGGGGCTTTTTCGGTGATGATGCCGGACGCAATGAAGATGCCGCCATCAACAAGCCGCGGCCCGATATGGGGAACGAGTTCTCGGATGGTTTCGGAAAGGATGTTGGCGGAGATCAAGTCGTAGTTGCCGGTGATCGCATCGACCAGGTTTCCGGTGACAAGGGCGAACCGGTCCGGAGCCATCCCGTTTAAGCGCAGGTTCTCGCCTGCCACGGAAACGGCCACCGGGTCGGAATCGACACCGGTCAATTCCGCCGCGCCGAGTTTTGCCGCCGCGATCATCAGTATCCCCGAGCCAGTCCCGATATCGAGAAAGCGGATTCCGGGGGCCATCCACCGGTGGATCATCCGGATGCAGAGCGCCGTGGTCGGATGAGTTCCGGTGCCGAACGCCATGCCGGGATCGATCTCGATGACCAGTTCTTCCGGCCCGGCGGCAAAGTCTTCCCAGGTCGGCTTGACCACGATCCGCTCATCGATCCGGACCGGGTGAAAATGGGCTTTCCAGGATTCAGCCCAATCCTCTTCGTCGAGGGCGTCATAGGCGATCCGGTATTCCCATCCGCCGGCCGGCCGGAGCGCCCCGATCCGTTCCTCGAACCGCTTCCGGCGCTCCCCGTCATGGAACTCTTCCGGGAAAAATCCGATCACCGCATGGTGGTCCGGCAGGCACAGGGCATCTTCTGCCCAGTCGAGGTCCGGGTCGGTATCGGGCGATTCGATGATCACCCCCTTCAGCCCGAACTCCTCGAACACCTCGGTGATAAGGAAAGCGGTGGTTTCCGGGTCCGTTGATTCGAACCGCACCTCTGCTCTCAGCCATTTCATAATTTCAATACCTTCCATTTGGTGGGGCAGAGGACTTTTTCCAGCTCCACGAGATTATCCCCCTTCCCCATGGCAATGACCGTATCCCCCGCGCTGATCACCGTCTCGAAAGACGGATTGAAGAGCATGTCGCCGTCCGGCCGTTTGATGGCGATGATGATCAGGTTGTACTTCTGCCGGATCCCCGAATCCTTCAGCATCAGGTTGACCAGTGCGGATTCCGGTTCGACGGGGATCTCTTCCATCTGGATGTCCTTGCGGTTGTAAGCAAAAACAAGGTCCAGGAAATTGGTCACCGATGGCCGGAGCACCCGCTGGGCCATGCTGATCGCCCCGATTTCATAGGGCGATTCCACCCGGTTCGCCCCGGCGGCCAGGAGCTTTGCCTTGGTGGAGGTCTGACCTGCCCGGGCCAGGATGAAGATGTCCGGGTTGAGCTGCCGGGCGGTGAGGACCAGAAATACGTTTTCGGTGTCCGCGCCGAGGGCGGCGATCAGGACCTTGGCCCGGGTGATCCCCGCCTGCAGGAGCGTCTCTTCCTCGGTGGCATTCCCGCTGACATACAGGATGCCGTCCGATTCCATCTTGGACTGGCGGCCGGGGTCGCTTTCAATCACCACCGGTTCAATGGCATGGGCCTTGAAATTGCTGCACAGCACCTGGCCGATCCGGCCGTAGCCGCAAACGATATGATGATTTTTCAATTTCTGGATCTTCTTGTTCAAGTTTCGACTCCCGAAAACGTTGAGAAGCTGGATTTCGACAAAAAACTGGACCAGGGCGCTGGTGACGTAAAGGAAGAGGATGACGCCCGAGGTGACCAGAAAAATGGTGAATATCCGGCCGTTTGTGCTCATCTGGTGGATTTCGGAAAAACCGACGGTGGTCATGGTGATCACCGTCATGTAGACCGCATCCATGAGCGTCCACTTCTCGATGACGATATACCCCAGGGTCCCGATGATCGTGGTCAGGATCAGAAGGGATATGGATATTTTCAAATGTTTGGGGATTTTCATGCAAACGCTTTGATTTTATGAGGTTTGGTAAAGCACCCCCGTTGATAGCGTTTGCGGGGTTAAATTACAAGGGATTTCATGGGGCGGGCAGGAGGGGTTTTCCATTCACCATCGGCAATTGATTTTTTATTGGAATTAACTATTCACAATTGACTATTTACAATTGACAATTGTTTCTTTGAAACCACGACAGAAAATCAATTGTGAATGGTGAATTGTGAATTGCCAATTGTCAATGAATGCCAAGGCCGTAGATTGGGCTGAGCATAGCGAAGCCCAACAATAAAAATTAACGCGTATTTTACCGGTATGATGGTTCCTATCAATATTAGGTAAGGCGTACCCCAGGTGCGTTCGGATCACATGGAGACGTCACAGACAAGCTGGGTGCCTTGACCGGTTTCGTCAGCGGCAAGTTTGGGCTTGAAGTTGCCGCTCGCATCGAGCCTGAATCCCTTCTCGTCGATATGCCGCCGAACCTCACCGAGCGGGGCGGCCAGAATCAGCGCCCAGCCGCTGATGCCGTTTCCCTTGCCGTACCAGCGCTCAAGACGGGTTACCGGAACGCCATGGAAGCGGACGCCCCGAAACGGCACTTTTACATACCAGTGATCGATTCCATCGGTGACGCTGGGGGTGCCGACATGATCCCGCCACGGGGACGGCAGGGCGCCGGTCGAGGCGATACGTCCCTTATCGTCAGGATTTGCCCAGATAATGAGGTGCTCAGCCGGTTGACCCGTAATCTCACAGCCACATTCGTAACCGGCAAACAGGGGTGTGATATCCAGCTCGGCGGCTTCCACACTCATGGCGGTACCCGGGGAGAAGAGCAGCAGCAGGATGCATGCGATCTTGATCATGGACTCTTTCCTTTATCCGCTGTCATATCCGGAAACGCCGTATCAGACCGGACACGACAGGAAGACCCTCAGAGGCATTGCCGGCCCGATGGGAATCATTCGTCGTCTTCTCCGGAATCGGTATCCTCCGAATCCCTGTTGAAAAGATCGTCTCCCTCATCAAAGTTCAAATCCCAGGAGCGGTCTTCCGCCCGATCAAATACTTTAGGCAGGTTTTCCTCGGCTTCATCCAGGAATTTACTTACCTTCAATTCTTCCCGGCTTTTCGGATGCTTGTGGATGCGGGACACGGACTCTCTTGGAGCCGTATCCGCCGGAATATTCGGCGCCATCTGGGCATGCGTCGATGTTATTCCAAAACAGATAAGACTTGCCATGCACAGGGCATTCAAGAATATCATTTTCATTTGTTTCATCGGTTTTTCATTTCAAGTGAGTTAAGAGCAGGCTTTACCCAAATCCACAACAGGTCTAACGCTCCGCATAATCGGCAGGCAATGAAGCGCAGCGGAATTGCCGGTCCGAGTTGATTGTCGCATGCATTAAAAATTTCATAGAGAGCCATTCTTACAGGTGCGCCAGCCTCACCAAGAGGGATTCTAGTTGCATCACTCAATTCCCCATATGTGATAACTCGTTTGGTCGGAAGCACGTTTTTAGAGAGGTATTTGTATATGGTCTCCGCATTCTTTGATAAGCTCATACTTGCCACCTCGCACTCTGCTTTTGATAACGTACCCTTCACCGGTGTGAACGGAGCGCAGCGGAGTTCACGTCCGAGTGAAAGGGAATGTTATGGTGCTATTGGTTCGTGAATTTTTTTTCTATTTTTCGTTTCAAATCAAAAACTGTTCCTGAGTAAAATATTTACCGCCAGAAAACTCGCAGCAAAAGAAGATTGCTTTACCGTTAGACTCTTGTATTACAGAGTCAATAAGTTCCTTTGCCTCCAATAAATTCTTGTCTTTCCGGTAATATAGCTGAGCGAGATTATATTGGGCTATTCGTGCATCGCCATTTTGATTAAAGTATCCGGACTTACCCGTAGCACCAACTATTTTGCCCTCTGCCCAGTCGCCAGTTGCCTTTTGAGCTGCGGCTTTTTTGTACCAATATTCCGCTTTTTCGTTATCTTTTTCGTGCCCCATCCGTTTTCATAAAGAATACCTAAACGCAATTGAGCCCACGGCTCACCAGCTTCGGCTTTAAGTTTCGCAACCTCAAAGGCACGTTCGTATTTGCCAGAGGTCCATGCTATATCCGTCGTCCGTTCGCCCGAATTAGGGTTCGGCCCGGCACATCCTAATGCCGCAATCAAAATAGCACTTAGAAGAAAAGCGAAAATCTGATTCATTTGCCCCGCTCATAACGCTCCGCATAACCGGCTGGAAAAAGCTGC
>Ga0209347_1006286_pt1 | contig 10614 bp, 9 predicted proteins | sample AutmiccommuBRH23_FD_187382 | JGI IMG/M metagenome (GOLD analysis project Ga0209347, IMG submission 187382) | Deep subsurface microbial communities from Mt. Terri, Switzerland - Autotrophic microbial communities BRH/23 (SPAdes) (version 2) | ecosystem: Environmental > Aquatic > Deep subsurface >...
ACAGTACAGCCTTTATCAGCGGCGGGCTCATGGCCTCACCGATGGTGAGTCTCCCGTGAATAAAGCGAATGATACCTGAACGCCCCTCTTCCAGGACTCCTATGTCTCTGCCCTGCTCACTGATAGCCCCCACAGGACAAACCAGTGAGCACCCGCCGCACCCGTGGCACATTTTATCAAAGGTTACAATGGTTTTGTTAAGGCAGACAATTGCGCTGTACTGGCATATTTCCGAGCACAGGCCGCAGTAGGTGCACTTTTCTTCGTCCACAGCCGGCACCGGCACATGAATATGCCGGCTGCCGGTAATGCGGGGCTTTAAAAAAAGATGCCCGTTGGGCTCCTCCACGTCACAATCAACATAACAGACCTCGCAGCCGGCCTGGGATGCCGCCCGGGCAAGATTTGAGGAAACAGTGGTTTTTCCTGTTCCCCCCTTGCCGCTGGCAATAGCCACAGTCAAACTTGAAAGCATAGATACTCCCCCTGCAAGGGCATTTAATCAGTCTCCTGGGTTGGGTCAATTTTTTTAGTAGCCAGTTCCAAGGCTGCCTCAAGTTTCTTAACCCGCTCCCTGAGTGAATCCAGCTCTTGCCTGCCGCCCTCAGGAATTTCAGCCCCCTGTGGGAAAACCTCTAATCTGCCACGGAATGGCTTTACCGCCATATTGCGGCAGCTCCTCCGGCCCCGGCCGACCCCCATACCCTGGCCGCCTCTCCGGCTCCAGCCGGATTCCCGGTATACCCCCTCACCTATCTGACTTATGCAATAACCCTGCCCTTTTCCTGTAAATGGCCCTTTGCTGAGCGGGCCAGTTCCGTTAAAACCAGGCATTTATAAATCCTCCTTAAGAACTACTGCAATAACTACTGCCTGCAGCCTCCATCAGCCTTTCCCTGTCCGCATCCCCTGCCCTGGCCGCCCCTTCCGGAGGCAGAGCCTTTACCTTTTCCTCCACAACCCGATCCCTTCTTCTGACCGGCGCCTTGATTGTTATTACTATTACCGCACCCTCCCTGACCCTTGCCGGGATTACCGGTTCCATCCCTTCCAGGCATATAAGCACCCCCTCACAGCCTTGAAAAACTATGCCCAATGACCTTCCACATCAGCTGTCTCCGCTTCTTTAAGATCTCCCTTTTTAAACCTGTCCAGCATTTCCGACACTGTTCCCCCGTCGCCGGTATACACCTTTATGCCTGCGGCCTGCAGCACCCTAAAGGCCTTCGGCCCGCAGTGCCCGGTGATAACTGACTGAGCTCCCAGACGGGCAACATTATTTGCAGCCTGTATACCTGCTCCCTGAGAGGACTCATTATTTTTTTCATTGCTTACCGCCTTAAACTGTCCGGTTCCGGTATCAGCCACAATAAACCAACTGCACCTTCCGAACCTGGGATCCACCATGCTGTCAAGGTCCTGCCCCTGCGCGGTGACCACTGTTTTCATAAATCAACCTCCCTGAGACCAATTTCATTATGGACATAATTTCATTATAATTATATTTTTATAATGGGCATATGTCAATAAATAGAGAGGCTATTATCTATTAAACTTTCTTATTCTTAACTCTTCCCTCCAACCAATTGCCCGGTGAAGTCTTTGAAAATCAATGCCGACCAGCTGATTAACCAGGAATTGCAACATGAAACCATTTTTTTATGAAATTGCATTATGCAATCTATTGCTGTTTCGCAAGAAACCGCGGGGGTTTCTATGTAAAAAGCAATAGCCTTTGCAAAATAAGCCATTGCAAAACGCAATCTCCTGGAATCTCCCAATTATTCAAAAAGGCATATATGGCGGACAAAAGTGTACTGGCACCACATTTGCGTTTTTAACCGGCGGGATGGCTAGACCTTGTTGTTACTCCTTATTTTTGTAGCGCCGGATGTCCATTCCGGCGCGTCTTTTTTCCCGGAGTACTCTCATAAGCTGTTAACGTGGGGAGGTGGTCACACTTTAATTCTCTTTCCACAACTAAAAAATTATAGCCGTCACCAAAAGATTAATGCAAAAACTCTGCCCGGTTTCGTAATTGTCATTTCATGAAGGAGGAAAATGCAATGCCAAGATTCAGGGACACCAGCCTTACCCACCTGCCAAGCAATAAGACCCCACGGGTAATTGACCCCAAAAGCATAAACAGGTCTGTTGACCCGGCCGTACTGGAAATGATTGAAATTGCCAGAGAAAACAACATTACCACTGCCTTTGACCGTGTGTTGGCCCAGCAGCCCCAGTGCCAGTTCGGCTATAAAGGAATTTGCTGCCGCTTCTGCATGATGGGCCCCTGCCGGATCAAGTCCGACGAAGGTCCGGGGAGCCGTGGTATTTGCGGCGCCAATGAGTGGACCATTGTGGCCAAAAGCGTTGGCTTAATGATACTTACCGGCTGCGCCTCCCACGCCCAGCACGGAAACCACATCGCCCACGTACTGCACATGATAGCCGATGGGCATGCCCCGGACTACTCCATCAAAGACCCCGAAAAACTTGTGCGTATTTGCAAAAAGGTCGGTATCGCAACCGAGGGAAAAGATACCAATACCCTGGCCAAGGAGCTTGCGGAAGTTGCCCTTGCAGACTTCAAGAGGCTTAAGGGCGAGGGCGAGGCCACCTGGATTTCCAAAATGGTTACCGCAGACCGCAATGAGGTTTACCGCAGCACCATGACCATGCCTCACGGCATCCATGCCACCATCTCCGACCTGGTCACCCAGGCTCATGTGGGCATGGACAATGACCCTGTAAACCTGGTATTCAGCGCTGTTCGGGTAGGACTGGCCGACCTGGCCGGCAAGTGGATAGCCACCGACCTGTCCGACATAATTTTCGGCACCCCGCAGCCTGTGCTGAGCGAGGCCAACATGGGAGTGCTCCAGCCCAAAAAAGTTAATATAATTGTGCACGGCCACAACCCCTTACTCAGTGAAATGATTGTAGCCGCGGCCCGTGATCTTGAGGGAGAAGCCAAGGCGGCCGGCGCCGAGGGCATTCAGCTTTCCGGTATATGCTGCACCGGGAACGAGGTATTAATGCGCCAGGGCGTACCGCTGGTAACCTCTTTTTCATCCCAGGAACTTGCCATATGCACCGGGGCAGTTGATGCCATGGTGGTGGACGTGCAGTGCATAATGCCCAGCCTCAACACCATCGCCCAGTGCTACGGCACCAGGCTTATCACCACCTCGGACATAGTAAAGCACCCCGGCGCCGCCCACATTGACTATCAGGAAGGCAAGGCCATGGAGTGCGCCAAAGATGTAATCCGTCAGGCTATAGATGCATTCAGGGAGAGGGGAACCAGGCCCGTCCATATACCCAATGTTAAAAACAAGGTTGTTGCCGGCTGGAGCCTGGAGGCAATTTTTGATCTATTTAAGTCAGTGAACCCGGACAACCCGGTAAGAGTGTTGAACGATGCCATACTGTCCGGTGAAATAAAGGGTGTGGTTCTGATGGCCGGGTGCAATAACCTGAAAACCTTCCAGGACCAGGCCCACCTTGAGATTGCCAAGGCACTGCTCAAAAACGATGTGTTTATGATCTCCACCGGGTGCCATGCCCAGGCCTGTGCCAAGGCAGGACTGATGGACCCGGATACAGTGGATCAGTACTGCGGGCCCGGGCTGAAGAGCTTTTACAGCCGCATATCCAAAAATGCCAACCTTAAATATGGCCTGCCCCCTGTACTGCACATTGGCTCATGTGTAGACAACTCCCGGGCGGCCGAGCTTTTAATGGCCATGGCCGAGGACCTCGGTGTGGACACCCCCAAGGTGCCCTTCGTAGCGTCAGCCCCTGAGGCAATGAGCGGCAAGGCCACCAGCATCGGCACCTGGGCGCTCACCATAGGCATGCCTACCCAGGTGGGCACAATGCCACCGGTGGAAGGCTCGGATCTTATCTACAGCATACTCACCCAGATAGCCGGTGATGTTTTCGGCGGATACTTCATCCTCGAACCGGATATCCAGGTATCCATTGAAAAATTAATAAATGCCCTGGAATACCGCACCTGGAAGCTGAAGGTGCACAGGCAGGTGGCCGATGACCTGGAAACTGCGCTGTGCCGTAACTGGTAATGAGGAATGGGGACACACCTCCCTGATATGAATCGCTTTGGGGGTCGGAGGAATGTCCCCGATCGGGATGGCTTTTGTCCTCCCCCCAATTCCTAATTCCCAATTTCCAATTCCTATGTTTTGGGGTTGGAAGTATGTCCCCAATTAACAAAGGAGGATGCAAAAATGGCCGAAGCCGTTAATTTTGATCAGATATTTGAAGGAACAGTAGAGCCCGGCAAGGAGCCCAAAAAACTGTTTAAAGAAGCCTACGAGGGCACTATTACCGCATTGAGCTATGCTGAGATACTGCTAAACATGGCCATTCGCCGCTACGGCAGCGATCACCCGGTGGGCTATCCGGACACCGCCTATTTTCTGCCGGTTATTCGCTGCCTCAGTGGGGAGGAAATAAAGACTCTGGGAGACTGCGTCCCGGTGCTGAATAAATTACGCGCCCAGGTAAGAGAGCAAAGGACCTTTAAAAACGCCAGAAAATGGGGCGAGGCCACCTGGTACGCCGCAGACATCATTGAGGCGGTGCGCTATATAGAAAATAAACCCGAAAGACCACTGCATCCCGCTCCCTGGACCGGATTCATAGGTGACCCGGTGGTCCGTATGTACGGCACCAAGCTGGTGGACTGGACCATCCCCGGCTTTGCAGTTATCGTCGGCCGCGCCAAGGACAGCAAGGCCGCCAAGAAAGTGGTAGACAGCTTCATGGCCAAGGGCCTGATGCTCTTTTTGTGCGACGAGATCATTGAGCAGCTGATGGAAGAGAACGTAAAGCTTGGCGTTGACTACATCGCCTTCCCCATGGGCAACTTCACCCAGGTGGTGCACGCGGCCAACTTTGCGTTGCGGGCCGGCATGATGTTCGGCGGAGTCAAGCCCGGCGACTACGACGCCCAGCGTGACTACCAGCAGCGCCGGGTGCTGGCTTTCATACTGTACCTGGGCGAGCATGACATGGTTAAGACAGCGGCCTGCATGGGGGCCATCAACGTGGGCTTCCCGGTAATTACCGATCAGGAGGTTCCCGAAGACCAACAAATAAAAGACTGGTATGTATCCCAGCCGGACTATGACAAGATAGTGCAGACTTGCCTGGAGGTCCGTGGCATCAAGATTACCGCCATCGACATTGATGTGCCCATCACCGTGGGCCCCGCCTTTGAGGGCGAGTCCATCCGCAAGAAGGACATGTTCGTGGAATTCGGCGGACAAAAGACCCCCGGCTTTGAGCTGGTGCGCATGGTGGGCGAGGATGAGATCGAAGATAGCAGGGTCGAGCTGGTGGGGCCTGATATCGACGGCCTGGAGCCCGGCAGCCGGCTTCCCATAGGCATAGTTATAGATGTGTACGGCCGCAAGATGCAGGAAGACTTTGAGCCTGTGCTGGAGCGCCGCATTCACTACTTCACCAACTACGGCGAAGGCCTGTGGCACGTGGCCCAGAGGGATATCAACTGGGTGCGTATCTCCAAGGATGCTTATAACAAGGGCTTCCGTATGAAAGATATAGGCAAGATTCTTTATGCCAAGCTCAAAACTGAATTCTCCGCCATTGTGGACAGAGTTCAGATTACTCTATACACCGACGAGCAAAAAGTGCTTGAAATGCGCGATGTGGCCCGTGGCTACTATCAGAAGAGGGATGACCGCCTCAAGGAGCTGCAGGACGAGAAAGTGGATACCTTCTACTCCTGCACACTGTGTCAGTCCTTCGCACCCACCCACGTCTGCGTGGTGGCCCCCGAGAGGGTCGGCCTGTGCGGCGCGGTGAGCTGGCTGGATGCCAAGGCGGCTTACGAGATCAACCCGCACGGCGCCAACCAGCCTATTCCCAAAAAGGGCGAGTTAGACGGAGTCAAGGGACAGTGGGAGTCCTTCAACGAGTTCACCTTCAACAACTCGCAAAGGAATATCACCAACGTGAACTTCTATACCATCATGGAATACCCCATGACCTCCTGTGGCTGCTTCGAGTGTATACTGGCCATGGTTCCCGAGTGCAACGGCTTCATGGTGGTCAACCGCGAGCACGGCGGCATGACCCCGTCCGGCATGACCTTCTCCACCCTGGCCGGCACCATAGGAGGCGGCGCCCAGATGCCCGGATTCATGGGCTGCGGCAAGTCCTACCTGGGATCACGCAAGTTTGTGACCGCCGACGGCGGGCTGGGACGCCTGGTATGGATGCCCAAGTCGCTGAAAGATGAGCTTCGCCCCTTGCTGGAAGAGGCTGCTGAAAACTCAGGCCTTGGGAAGGACTTCGTGGACAAGATTGCCGACGAGTCCATCGGAATTGGCGGCGATGAAATAATGGGCTTCCTGGAGGAGAAGGGTCACCCGGCTCTGACCATGGACCCACTGATTTAAAGGAAAGGGGACACACCTGCTGAAGTTGGGGTGTTCCTTTGGGGACAGGAATGTCCCCGATCGGGATGGCTGGTCGGAGATGATCACGCCTGGGATATACCCGATCTGGACAGGAATGTCCCCGATGGGGAGAATCAAACTTTAATTCATAATTTGGGGCGTCTGTCTTTAAGGATAGATGCCCCAAATTACAGTATAAGGACTTATAATGTGCTAAAATAAATTATATTGTTTTTTCAGTATGGAGGAGCAATGAGCAAGAGCCAGCTGTCAGAGATGAATGACATTATCCTCAACAGCATAACCGAAGGTGTCTTCACAGTTGACCGCCAGTGGCGCATTACTTCCTTTAACAACGCCGCGGAACAGGTCATCGGCATTCCCCGGGCCAGAGCTGTGGGCCGCTACTGCTGGGAGGTTTTCCGGGCTAATATCTGTGAAAGCAACTGCGCCCTGCGGCAGACCATGGAGTCCGGAAGCCCGGTGGTTAATAAGGCCGTCACAGTAATAAACTCTTCCGGGAAAAAGGTGCCCATAAGTATATGCACCGGTATTTTGAAAAACAGCAGCCACGAGGTAATAGGAGGTGTGGAAACCTTCCGTGACCTGAGCCTGGTGGAGGAGCTGCGCAGGGAGCTGAAGGGCCGGTACACCTTCTCCGATATAATAAGCAAAAACCATCAAATGCAGAATATATTCCAAATACTGCCCGATGTTGCTGAAAGTGACAGCACAGTGCTCATTGAAGGCCCCACCGGATCAGGCAAGGAGCTCCTGGCCAGGGCCATTCACAACCTGAGCCGGCGGCGGAAAAACGCCCTGGTGGCCATAAACTGCGCGGCCCTTCCGGATACGCTGCTGGAATCAGAGCTTTTCGGCTACGAGGCCGGCGCTTTCACCGACGCCCGCAGGAGCAAGCAGGGCCGCTTTGCCCGGGCTGAGGGAGGCACCATACTGCTTGACGAGATAGGAGACATTTCCCCGGCGCTGCAGGTCAAGCTGCTGCGGGTGCTGCAGGAAAAGGAATACGAGCCCCTGGGATCCACCTCCCCGGTCAGGTGTAACGTAAGAGTGCTGGCGGCCACCAACAAAAACCTGTCCCAACTTGTAGGAGAAGGCCTTTTCAGAAACGACCTGTACTATCGTGTAAATGTGGTCAAGCTCTCCCTGCCCCCTCTGAACAGCCGCAAGGAAGATATTCCGCTTCTGGTGGACAGCTTTATTGAAAGGTTTAATACACTGAGGGAGAGAGCGGTTGAGGGTATTTCGGGGGAAGCCCTGGAAGCCCTGATGAGACACGATTTCCCGGGAAACGTCCGGGAGCTGGAAAATATTATTGAGCACGCCTTTGTGCTCTGTAAAAAAGGGTCCATACTCACCCGGCACCTGCCGGCCTACCTGCAGGACAATAAAAAGGCAGGTCACATTTTAAGTGACAGGTGCTCGCTGGTGGAAATGGAAACCAGAATGATTTGTGACGCCCTGGAGCGCAACAACTGGAATAAAGCGTCTGCCGCCAGGGATCTGGGCATAGATAAAACCACACTGTGGCGTAAGCTCAAAAAGTTAAAAGAGGCCGGGCTGCTGCCCCCCGCAATAATTCAGGACCAGTAAGAAACCCATGCCGTTAAAAACTACTAACCACAAAGAGATGAAAATTTTTTGCATGCTGTTAATGCACGTCTTTATAAACCATAGAAGTTAGTTTTTTCTCTGTGATCTCTGTGTCCTCTGTGGCTAATAGAGACCCGAGAGGTTTTCAGTGTAGAATCCAGAATGGTTTGGACATTCCTTATATTTTCATTCTCTTATAGTGCCGCCTGCGGTATAAAAAACTATCATAATACTGTAGCGGTGTTTGAATAAATAGTTATCTTCTCTGGGAGGAAAGGCTTTTTATGGCCTCCACCCAGATTACTGCTGCAAGCTTAAGGGGCCTTAGCACCCTGAAGGGGAAAAACTGAAAGGAGGAGGTTATTATCCGAAAGAAGATTATAATCGCCCTGCCTGTCATATTTATCGCCTGGTTTATTGTGACGGTGTTCTTTTACTGCCAGCATTACAGGGTTGTTAAACGGTATGATATTGATAAGTTAATTACCTTAAATGATGTTACCGTATGGATTAAGGAAATGAGCATAGAAAATTACAGGCCCGGTAAAAGGCAGCAGGAAATGCTTTCTGAATACAAAGGTCCCTGGTACCTTGAAGCGGCGCAAAAACTGCCCCGGCCCCTTCAGATTCCCTTTATTAAAGTATGCCATTTATACACCATGCCATACGAATTTGACAAAGAGTTCGGAACCTTAAGGGTAAAGGGGTTATACTTATATCAACCTGCTGGTATAATCCCTGAAGATCATAACTCATTGCGAGATCTCGGCATAGATATATATCTTTATGACGAGGAACAAAGATATTATGGCAGGAGCATGGAAACTCAACACCATAACCCCTCCAACTACTACCTGTTTTCTTTAAAGGGGGAAATGGCCCCTCTTCATAAAAATTCTTACAGGGTAGTTATAAAAGATAACAGGAACAATGATTTGCACTCTTTTATTATCAGCCCTCAATGGGAGAAAAAAACCTACACTTATTTTGACCGTACACCTGAGCAGTATCAGTTTGACCCCTTTAATATAATACATAAGTTTCTATCCCCACTGAGGCAGGGTAAAAAAGAAGAGGGCCGGAAGTACATCCTGGCGGGGGCTGAAGAAAAACGGGTATGGGCAGCCCTGGACCATGGCTACTGGGAAATGGACGGAATTGATTATGTTGTCTATGAGGAAAGGCGCGGAGCCTATGAAAATGTATACTCGTCAAACATAACCTTCGGACATATGCCGGATACAGGCGGCCACCCGGAAGACCTGGTTCCGGTGGCCTCTCAGAAAATATACTTTGTCATCCGGGACAACTCCCCCCTGGTTATTGACGCAGACCCTGTGACCGTACTATCTAACCGAAATTAAAAACCACCCGTGCGGGATTTATTTCCCCCTGCGGGTGGTTTTTTTGGGTCGCAGCAATAAGGCAAAGCCTACTTTATCAGCATTACCGGCCGGTCAGTCAAATGAATATACTTCTGGCTTACGCTTCCCAGCACCATACCCTTAAGGCTGGTGAGCCCCCTTGTGCCCATGATTACAATATCAATGGCGTTTTTATTCACATACATGTTGATGGCCGTTGAAGGGTCCCCTTTTTCTATTACTGCCTTAACGGGAATATTTTTTTCTTCAAAAATTTTCTTTGCCCTACCCAGGGTGGATTTGCCGGATTCAATAAGAGATTCAATAAATTTTTCCTTAACGTCCAGAGACGCTTCGAAAAGATCCAGGTTTATGGTGCTCACCACAATAAGGACGGTGACTTCGGTGGCAGGGTCTTTCAAGACCATTTCCGCGGCATAATTGACCGCTTTTAACGCTGATTCAGAACCGTCAAAGGCTACCAGTACTTTTGACATTATTTCAGCTCCCTTCTATGGAAAAATTTTTATAAATATATGCTATCATAATGTGCCATCATTCACAATCATATTTTAATAATAGTTCCATTTTGTACAAATTCATAGCTCCTCCGGCTATTTTACACCGTATCATCCCCCGCCCATGGGTGAGAATATCTGAACCTCGTCGCCAGCCACCAGTTTAGTCCGAAAGCCCTTCAGCTTCTGGATGCTGTCTCCGTTTACAAAAATAAGGGAGTTGCGCAGTGCCGGCAGGGTAACCCCCTCATCCAGCGCCGCCAGTCTCTCCAGCAATTCATTAATACTGCCGGCCTCCACCCTTACCCCGCTTCTTTTGGACAGCAGGCGGGTGGGGCCGAAATACCTGACTGTGACCATTTACTTCCCCCCGGGCAGCCCCAGCCCCCGCAGTGTTTTTTCCCTGGGCCTGCCGCCGCTGTCCCAGCCCCGGGCCCGGTAATAATCCTTTTTAAGCTTCCCAAGGGGCACCACGGTCCCCGGGTCGTTGGGGTCCTGGGGCTCTTCGGTCAGCCGTTTGGGGAGGCCGTCCTGTTCGGCGGTAAGGCCCCTTTGTATATTAAGCAGCCTCTCCAGGTTATAGCCCCTCTCACCTATTGTCTTAAACCTTAGCAGGTCAATTTTCATTCCGGTAACATGTTTTAGAGCTGCAGGCTGAGGAAGCTG
>Ga0209347_1006287_pt1 | contig 10613 bp, 11 predicted proteins | sample AutmiccommuBRH23_FD_187382 | JGI IMG/M metagenome (GOLD analysis project Ga0209347, IMG submission 187382) | Deep subsurface microbial communities from Mt. Terri, Switzerland - Autotrophic microbial communities BRH/23 (SPAdes) (version 2) | ecosystem: Environmental > Aquatic > Deep subsurface >...
GGCCGCCATTCTGGCCGTGGCAGATCCGATCAAGCCAAGCCCCCCCGCCGCGATCCGCGCGCTGCATGATCTGGGGCTGAAGGTCGCGATGATCACCGGCGACAATGCGGGCACGGCGCGGGCGATTGCCCGGCAGCTGGGCATCGACGTGGTGGTGGCCGAGGTGCTGCCGGGTGGCAAGGTCGATGCGATCAAGACCCTGCGGGCAGAGCACGGGGCCTTGGCCTTTGTGGGCGACGGGATCAATGACGCGCCCGCACTGGCCGAGGCGGATGTGGGCATCGCCATCGGCACGGGCACCGATATCGCCATCGAGGCGGCGGATGTGGTGCTGATCTCGGGCCGTCTGACCGGCGTGCCCGAGGCCATCGGGTTGAGCCGCGCGACGATGGGCAATATCCGGCAGAACCTGTTCTGGGCCTTCGTCTATAACGCGGCGCTGATCCCGGTGGCGGCGGGGGCGCTTTACCCGGCCTTCGGCATTCTGCTGTCGCCGATCTTCGCGGCGGGTGCCATGACCATGTCCAGCGTTTTCGTGCTGGGCAATGCCTTGCGCCTGCGCCGTTTCCAACCCACCGCCATCGACGGAGAGACCGCATGAATATCGGGGATGCCGCCAAGGCCTCGGGCGTATCGGCCAAGATGATCCGCTATTACGAACAGATCGGGCTGATCCCCCCGGCGGGTCGCACGGGTGCGGGCTATCGCGTCTATACGCAGACGGATGTGCAGATGCTGCGCTTCATCCGCCGCGCCCGCGATCTGGGCTTTCAGGTCGAGGCGATATCCGAGCTTCTGGCGCTATGGCGGGACCGCAGCCGCCACAGCGCCGATGTGAAACGACTGGCCGAGGACCAGATTGCCGGTCTGCGCCGCCGCATCGCCGAGATGGAAAGCATGGTCGCCACGCTGGATCATCTGGCGCGCGGCTGTTCCGGCGATGACCGTCCGGATTGCCCGATCCTTGATGATCTGGAGGGGGATCGCTCGACCGTGGTGCCCGCCTGCCATGCGGGGGTGGGGTTCAACAGGTGATCCGCTGATGGTCCGGACCGCCCTGTCAGCGCCCCTCCCCGTCTGGGCCGGGGTCACGGGTCAGGGTCACATGCCGCCGGGCGACATCGTGGCGAAGAGCTCGATGATCTGCATAATGATCGGGACCAGCACGATGATCAGGTTGACCGGAAACAGGAAACCCGCCATTGGGAAGAGCATCTTGACGGGCAAGGCATTCGCTTTCTCCTCGGCCATCAGGAGGCGTTTCTGGCGCATTTCCTTGCTGAAAACGCGCAGGGTCTTGATCACGCTTGACCCCAGTTCCAGTGATTGGCGGAACAAAACCGACAGGGTGCGCGCTTCCTCGAGATGGATGCGGTCGGCAAAGTTGTTCAGCGCCTCGTGCATCGGGCGGCCTGCGCGCACTTCCAGCGAGATGATCGCAAGATGTTGGCCGAAGCTGGGTTTGGTTGCCAGGAATTCATGGGCCACACGGTCGATCGCGGCCTCGATGCTCATGCCGGAATCGACGCAGACCACCAGAAGATCCAGAAAATCGGGAAAGAGCCTGCGATAGATGATCTCGTTGCTTTTGGCCTTTCGGTCCAGCACCGCATTGGCGAGGATGAACACGATCCCCCCGGCAATGCCCGCCAGAACAAGCGCCATCGTCGAGGACAGGGAGCCGACAAGGTTCACCAGCAGATACCACACCAGCACAAAGGCGGCGATTGTGGCGGTCAGGCGGATCAGCACGAAGGTGCGTTTGGCATCACGCGAGAAGTAGCCCGAGCGGATCAGGCGCATCTCAAGCCCTTCGGGGTCATTGCGCCGCATCACTTCGTAGTAATGCTTGATGTCGTCATTCTCTGAGGCGAACACCTCTTCGGCGCGGGCATCGCGGATCTGCTGCTCGGCCGAGACAGAGTCGATATTGCGCCGAATGTCGCGGCTGCGGGTCAGCGCGTTGGCGATCGAAAAGATCAGCAGCAGGACGGCGACAAAGACCGCAACAAGGATCAGGGTATCATTCATGGCGGGCTGCCGCTTCCTTTGGGTCAGAAGTCAAATTTCACCAGCTTGTACAGGATCAGAAGGCCGAAGCTCATCAGCACAAGGATCGACAGGACGACAGTCGTGCCATAGCCGCTTTCCCAGACCGGATCGAAATAGGTCGGCACCAGAGACGAGATCATGAGGTAGAGCAGGAACGGAAACGCGGCCATGATGATCGCCGTGATCCGGCCTTCGGCGGAAATGGCGCGGATCTTGTTGCGCAGCATCGCCCGGTCGCGGATCATGCCGGACAGGTTTTCCAGGATCTCGGACAGGTTGCCCCCGGTGCTGCGCTGCACGCTGACGGTCACGGCCAGCAGGTTCAATTCGTCCGCGCCGACCCGGTCGACCATGCGGAGCATCGCGTCATCCAGTTCCGAGCCGAAGGTCAGCTGATCGCTGAGAATGCCGAATTCGCTGCCGATGGGATCGGGCATTTCACGCCCCACAAGGGCAATGGCCGTGGTCAGGGGATGGCCCGAGTTCATGCTGCGGACGATGATGTCCAGCGCATCGGGAAGCTGCGCCACGAATTTCGCGATGCGCCGCGCGCGGACACGGATCACCAAGGCCAGAATAACAGAGGGGCCGATGGTCAATGCCAGAATGATCTGGATCAGCAGGTCATTTGTCAGCCATGCGGCCCCGATCCATGCGCCCAGCAGGATGACCAGCGTGTAGAGCACCCGGCGCGGCAGCGACAGCATGAGTCCCGACTGGCGATAAAGCTGCGACAGCCAGCCCAGCGACAAGAGGCCGGAGCGTCCCACGCCACGGTCGCTGAGCAGGCTTTTGTAGGTGCTGAGCTGATCCGAACCGGCTTTCAGCCGTTCCAGCCGCTCATTGACCTCGCGATTGGCGCTGCGTGCGCCGAACAGGCGCCGGAGCATTGCTTCGGTCAGCAGCAGGACCGCGCCGAAGATGAAACCATAGATGACGATAATGGACATGGGACCCCGTCAATGCCGTGTTGTCGGATCGAAGATGCTCATGTCGACCTTCAGCCCGATCGTGCTGATCTCGCTGAGGAAACGCGGGCGGATGCCGGTCGAGCGGAATTCGCCGATGACGCGGCCATCCTCGTCCACACCTGTGCGATGGTATTTGATGATATCCTGAATCTGGACCACATCCCCTTCCATGCCGGTCAATTCGGAAATGGCTGTCACGCGGCGGGTGCCATCGCGCATCCGCGACAGTTGCAGGATCACCTGGATCGCCGAAGCGATCTGCGAGCGGATGCTCATCTGGGACATGGGCATCCCGGCCATGCCGACCATCTGTTCAAGACGGCTGAGCGCATCGCGCGGATTGTTGGCGTGGATCGTCGACATGGAGCCCTCATGGCCCGTGTTCATGGCCTGAAGCATGTCGAACGCTTCGCCGCCGCGCACCTCGCCGATGATGATGCGGTCGGGGCGCATCCGCAGGGCGTTTTTCACAAGGTCGCGCTGGAGGATCTCGTTGCGGCCATCCATCGTTGGCGGTCGGGTCTCCAAACGCACCACATGGGGCTGCTGGAGCTGAAGTTCTGCCGCATCCTCGATGGTGACAAGCCGTTCCTCATGCGGGATGAAGGCCGACAGGGCGTTCAGCATCGTGGTTTTACCCGAACCGGTGCCGCCCGAGACGATCATGGACACCTTGCCCTCGACCGCCGCCGCCAGCAATTTGGCCATGCCCGCAGGAAGCGCACCGTTCTGCACCAGCGTTTCCAGCTGGAACGGACGTTTCGAGAATTTCCGGATCGACACCTGCGGGCCATCCACCGCCACGGGGCGGATCGCGGCGTTCACGCGCGACCCGTCGGCCAGACGCGCATCCACAAGCGGCGAGGATTCATCCACGCGCCGACCGACCGAGGCCACGATCTTGTTGATGATGCGGAGCAGATGCTGCTCGTCCTTGAACCGCACATCGGTGCGCTTCAAGCGACCTGCGCGTTCGATATAGACGGTTTTCGGCCCGACGATCAGGATATCGGATATGCTGTCATCCTTCAGCAGCGGCTCTATGGGACCAAGGCCCAGCATCTCGTCGCCCAGATCGGAAATCAGGCTGTCCAGTTCCTTGGCATTCAGCGGCAGGTTCTGCGCCTTGACGTAATCGCGCACCAAGGGGCGCAATTCGTTATGCAGCTGCTCTGACTCCATCTGGTCAAGCACGGCGAGGTTGATTTTGTCGAGAAGGAAGCGATGCAGGTTCACCCGCTCGGCCACCAGATCCGGCATGCCCGCGGCGGACGCCGGCGCTTTCGGCTGCGGTGCGGCTGCCGCGAGGGGGCTGCCCTCGTCCGGCAGAACCTCTGGATGCACGGCGATGCGCCGTTCAAGCTCGGTCGCGGGTTCATCGCCTGCGGGTTTTCTGAAGAACCGTCCTACCACCGTCTTATCTCCTCGCCATACAAGTCATTTCACGATGACTTTCGTGCCCACCGCGACCTTGTCGAACAGTTCGATCACATCTGCATTGGTCAGACGAAAACAGCCCGAGGTTTCGAATCCGCCCACGGTTTCCGCACTGTTGGTGCCATGAATGCGATAGAGCGTGTCGCGCCCGCCGCTATAGAGATAGATCGCCCGCGCCCCGAGCGGGTTGTATGGCCCTGCCGGCACGAAGGTCGGCAAGGACGGATCGCGTTGCCGCATTTCGGCGGGCGGGCGCCAGTCGGGCCATTGTGCCTTGCGTCCGACAGTTGTCGTTCCGGTCCAGACGAACCCGTCGCGGCCGACGCTGATGTCGTAGCGGGCCGCCTGATTGTTGCCCAGGACCACATGCAGGCTGCGCTCGGTGTTCGAGATGATGATGGTTCCGGGCTTCTCGGCGCTGTCGAAGCGGACGATCTGGCGCGAGGTCGAACCGTGATCGCGGGGAATCCGCTTCAGTTCGGCCAGAGCCGGGCCGGGGGTTGCGGCCAGAAGGGCCAGAGCGGACAGGCCGGACAGAACATGACGGCGGGTTACGGGATTTGTCATGCGATGACCGCCTTTTCGGCCAGAACCGATGTGTTGACGTATTTCGTCACGGCCTTGAGGAACTTGGAGGAAGCATTCACATCGCTGAGTGTCACCCCGCGATCCATCGCCTCGGCCATGAGGTCATATTCGTCCGGCAGATAATCGAAGGGCGTGTCGCCGAACAGCTGCTTGAGCTTGGCCTTGTTGATGCGGTCGCCGCCGAACAGGCTGCGTTTGCGCTTGTTGATCAGGACTGTCACCGGCTTCTTGCCGCCGGGCAATTCGCGGATGGTTTCAAGAAGATCCATCGTGTGCTTGATCGAGGGCAGGTTCATCTCGCAGACGATGGTGACGGTATTGACGCCCGACAGGACATCCTGCCGCCAGTCCGTCTCGTAATAGGGGATATCCAGAACCGTATGCGCGTGCTGGACCGTCACCACGTCCAGCATCCGCAACACCAGTTCGTAGCAGTTGAGGCTTGTCACCACCTCGCGGCGCTTGAAGGAATAGACGATCATGCCGTGTTCGTGCTTTTGCTGCAAAAGGTTCACGAATTCGCTGTCGATCCGGCTGGGGTTCGAGATTACGCTGTCCAGATTGAACCCGGATGTCAGGTTCAGCAGATAACCGCAGGACCCGGTCGAGAAGTCCAGATCGAACAAGGCGACCGATCCGTTCGACCTGTCCTTGCCGATCTTGCGAGCCAGAACCTCGGACATCGCCACGGCCACGGTCGTTGCCCCTGACCCGCCCACGGCAGAGATCACCGCGTGGACCCGCGTGCTGGACTGTTTCGAGGTGCGGATGCCGCTCTGGATCGAATTCAGGAACTCGCCGAATACCACGGGTTTGCGCAGCCAGTCATGGACCTTGAGCTTAAGCAGCTTGCGCACCTGCGCGTCGTCCAGCGCTTCGGACACCACCACGATGGGCACGTCCCCGTAATTTCCCCGGATCGAGGAAAGCATCTCAAGCTCGGTCGCGCTGACGGTGGCGATATCAACCACGACAATATCGGGGACAAAGGCGCCGGGCGTGCGCATCATCTCGTCGAAGGTGGTCACTTCGCGTTGAAAGTGGGACATCATCTCGAGATGATCCGAGATGGCGGCGAATTCCGGCTGGCCCGTATCGAGGACCAGAACCATGTTCTTGCGCATCTTGGTACGCATCGGGAGGATATCGCTTTCAATCATATTCATAACGTGCTTGACAGATCTTCGCTGGTGATGATGACGGGATGAGCCGGGATCGTGATGTTTTCCAGACCCAGCAGCGCGCCAAGGAAAAAGAAGTCGAAGTTGAGATTGCGGGTTTCGATCCGGATCGAGACCACCGGACCTGATGGACGCCCCACATAGCCAAGCCCCGAGCGGAAATAGGTCACGCGGATGTTTTCGGGGCGGATCAGACCGTTCAGATCACACATGCCAAGGCGGTTGCCTGCCCCAGGATCGCAAACCCCGTCACTGCCGAAAACGATGCGGTTAATCCCGGCCTCGATGCAGGGAGGTGCAACCGTGTCTCCGGGGCCGTTTGCGCCGCATGCCACGATAACCTCAGCTTCGGGAACAGGCCCCCCCTGTTCGGGCGAGTAATCCGCCGTGAATGGGGCCATATTAACCAAAGGGTCAGATACCGCCAGCATTCGCGCCCCGTATTGCATGGACTTCACCGTCTGGTTCCACTGCACCATGGCCACGCCGAATTCGATGAAGGTCGCAAAGGTCAGAAGGATGATGGGAAAGACAATCAAGCCTTCGACAAGTGTCGCGCCATCCTCGTTGCGGCGAAAGGAGATCGCGCGCCTTACCATCCGATATACCTCTGCTCATGGGTGTAACTGAAGTCGAACGCCTCGATCTGCAACAGCCGCATCAGGGGAGAGCCGGTATAGGTATGGGTGCCTGTCACCGTCACAGTGAACCCTTCTTGCCCGGGTGCAACGCTGATCCGGTCTGGCAGGGGCGAAAACTCAAGCAGATCGGGATCATCCCAGCCGGGAACCCGCAAGGTCGCGGACGGGGTGGGCTGGCCGTATAAAGCAAGATTGGCTGCGATCACGTCCGAGCAGGTCATAAAGACCTCATCCCGATGACACCGCGCCCAGTAACGCGCGGCGTCGCGCACGCCGACCTGCACCTGATGGCGTTGCCAGAACACATTGCCGAATTCCAGAATGCCCACCGCGAAGATCGTGACCACGGGTACGACGATCAGGGTCTCGGTCAGAAGCGCGCCATGGGTTTGCGCAACAAAGGTGCGGCCCCAGCGCCAAAGCTTTGTGATTTTCCCCTGTCGCATCGGCAATCGCAAACCTCAAATTAAGCAGCGCCGCAGGCAGAAGACCGGCAGCCATGACATTCCCCTGTCAACCGTTTCCGGGTCCGTGCGGCAGGGTCATCCCAAAGAAGAACCCTGCCCTGCCCCGGCTTAATTCTTCACGACGATCGTCGTGTTCGATGCACCGGCAGGAAACGGGTTGATCGTATGAATAGCGGTGTTGCCTTCGGGCGCGTTGCCGGCGCCCAAGGTTACAGAATCGCGGTGGTTCATGTAATCGGCGCAGCCGGACAGGCTGCTGGCCAGAATGGCGCAGGCCAACAGCTTATTTTTTCTCGACAAGCGCATCGTCAAACTCCAGATCAATCATGTGGCCATAGGGACCGACAACGCCGGTGCCATCGACAAAGGACCGGATCATGTCCTTGTTCACTTCAAGCATCCCCAGCAGGAACAGTTCCACGTCATTCGAAGAGCGCGCCCCGTCCAGCGGCGAGACCAGCGGCTCGTTCTGCGAGCTTGGGCGCACCAGACGCGGGGTCACCAGGATCACAAGGTCAGTTTCCTGCTTCTGGAAGGCCGTGGAGCGGAACAGCGCACCCAGCACCGGGATCTGTCCGATCCATGGCACCTGCTGCACATTACGCTCGTTATCGACCTGCAACAGCCCGGCGATGGCAAAGCTTTGCCCGTCGCGCAGGGTCACGGTCGTATCGGCCTTGCGCGAAATGAACGAGGGTTGTCCGTTCACCGTCACGGATGTGTCAATGTCGCTGACTTCGGGCCGGATTTCGAGGCTGATCAGCGCATTGTCCAGAACCGTCGGACGGAAGTTCAACCGCACACCATATTCGCGGTAATCCGTGCCCGTGCCGATGGGAACACCATCAGCGTTCAAAGCGGTCGTCTGGATCGGCACTTCTCCACCGACGACGAAATTCGCCTCGACCCCGTTCGAGGTCACGAGGGTCGGATTCGCCAGACGGCGGGCCAGCCCCTTGGTTTCCAGTGCGTTGATCACGATGTCGATATCCGCACCGGCCCCGGCCAGAAGGTTGCCGACGAAACTGCCGAAAGGCACGCTGGTGCTGGGCAGTCCGGTATTGGTCCGCGCGCTGGACAGTTCGACCCCCAATTCGCGCCCGGCCGTACGGCTGACTTCGAGGATGCGCACATCAAGTTGCACCTGCTGCGGATCGGTCACGCGGATCGCGTTGATAACCGGCTGGTCGCTGAATTGCCCGGCCAGTTCCAGCACGCGCGCCAAAGACGGTCCGTCCCGCACCTCGCCCGAGACCCGCACGCGGCCGTTGATATTGGCGACCGATACATCGGCATTGGGCACAGCGCGGTTGATCGCCTGTTGCAGATCGTTGAAATCAACCCGCACGTTAAGGATCATCACACCCAGAAGGGATTTGTTGGGCCCGAAGAACGACACGTTCGTCGCCCCGGTGTTGTTGGCCTGCACATAGACCGAGGTATCGGTCAACGGAAATACATCCGCGACAGACGAATTGCCCACGACGATATCGCTGAACGGGCGGTCAGTGCGCACTGTCAGCGTGAATCCGGGCTTCATCATGATCGGCTCGATCACGCTTTCGCCGCCAAGGGCCACCATCCGCTCTTGCGCGTGAAGCGCCGACGGAAGGGTTGCCAGTCCCAGACAGACGACCAGAGCCGACAGCGCCCGCAAGGTTGCGCGTCGGCCTGTCTGTCCGATCGGTCTGATGATGCTCAAAATAGTCTTCATGTCAGTCCCGCTCCGATGTTGCGGCGCCTTATGACGCTCTTGATGCCTCTGTGATGAAAACCCGCGGACATCATTCTGCCGCAGGGTTGAGTGTTTCAACGGTGTATTCCTGACGCTGGCCGTTGCGGGCCACGCCGATGGTCACGAAGGCTGGCACCGCGGCAGGCACTTCTACCACCCGCTCCACGATCACTTCCTTCTCTACAACCTGCGGCTCTGTCTCGCGTGCCGTTGTTAGGTTCTCTTCGACCGAGGCCAGACGTCCGGTCACGTCGGTCCCCATGTTGCGGATCATCTCTTCCAGCGCGGCCAGACGGTCAGTCTGTGCGGCGGTCTGCTGTTCCTGCGCCAGACGCTCGACTTCGGCCTGCTGAGCGGCCAGCTGCGTCGAGGCCGAGGTGATGTTCAATTCACTGACGGTCATGCGGCTGGGCTCTTCGACCTCGACCCCCACAACATTGCGCAGCGCCAGGGAAAGGGTCCCGATGGTCGCGCCGAGGGTCAGTTTCTGCGCCTCTTCGGTGGTGACCTCGAAGGTCACGGTGCGCACGACGCTGGGCTGGTCGCGAGTGTCATCGGCGGTCTGGTCGATGGCGACCACGCGCACGCCTTGCAGCAGGACATCGACAAAGGCCTGGTTGCGGTCGTTTCCGTCGGTGCGTGTCAACATGACGTCGACGCGGTCGCCGGGCAGCACGAAACCGGCCACGCCCAGCACATCGTTTACCCCGATGGAGACAGCCTTCATCCCCGGCGAGATGGCGGTCGAGAGCTTGGCGCGTTGGCCGGGATTGGTGATCTTGGCCGAAAGAACAGGCTCGCCCCGCTCCATCGACGAGAGCACGAAACGCGCGGTTTCATCGGTCTCGCCGGTCAGATTTTCGATCGAGGTGAAGGCCCCGTTCGGCAGCGTGTCGCTGGCCCATGGGATCATTTCCAGCTTGTCAGCTGTCACCCGTTCGCCGAACCGCATCGGGTTCCTGGCGACAACGATGGTGTTCTGCGGCTCGCCACGATCAACGCGAGAGGCCTGCTCGATCTGCTGGCGCTGGATGTTCAGGTAGGATTGCGTGCCAAAGACCGCGGCCACGGCTAGCACCAATGCAATGGCGATACTCAGAAAGGTAGATGCCCGCATGGGAAATGGTCCTATCGTTCTGCCTGTCCGGTCCTATTCCGCGCCGACCATTCTTGGTGTGATGTCGCTTTGCGGAAACAGCCGGGTCTGGGGAAACCGGAAACCAATGACACATGGCCCTGAAATGAGCCGAATTGATGACCAGCTTAAATAGCATTCCCCGATTTACAAAACATAAACCGGGGAATGCGTTTTATTGGATGTCAGGCGTTGTCAAATGGTGACAGTGCTCTGAAAGAAATCAGTTAGGGCTAAGATCTGTGGCCCCGAACCAAGTCTCCCAGTCGCCCCAAGCAGTGGCAAGATCGCCTCCAATTGCGAGCACTGAAACAATAACCCCTCCAACCAACAGGCCCAGCAAGATCAAATATTCCGTCAGCGCCAGACCGTCCTCTTCTTTGCGGAACGACTGCAGCATGGTGAT
>Ga0209347_1006288_pt1 | contig 10613 bp, 5 predicted proteins | sample AutmiccommuBRH23_FD_187382 | JGI IMG/M metagenome (GOLD analysis project Ga0209347, IMG submission 187382) | Deep subsurface microbial communities from Mt. Terri, Switzerland - Autotrophic microbial communities BRH/23 (SPAdes) (version 2) | ecosystem: Environmental > Aquatic > Deep subsurface >...
ACCTGTGTCCAGGTAAGGCCATCTTTCTCAATCGCCTTCACCCATGCCTCTTTGCCGTCTTTATTGTCCAACGAAACACCCAGAATTTCAAAGCCTTTGTCTTTGTATGCTGCGTATGCTTTCACCAAATTGGGATTCTCCTGCCTGCAGGGGCCGCACCACGAAGCCCAGAAATCAAGCAGCACATATTTTCCCAAATAATCGGATAGACTTACCGGGTTACCTTCAGGGTCGTTTTGTGTAAAGCCGGGGGCTTTTTTCCCGATTTCAATTGTCTTTGCCGCTTCTATCCGTTGAGCGAAAGCTTTCCCGGGAAATGTCTCACGATATTTTTCATCAATTGATAAAAACAGGGGTTCTATTTCGGCCACATCAAATTTTGAAGAAACCGATTCCGAGAGAGCGACCACACTGAAATAGGAATTGGGATGCTCCCGCACGTACTGCTGTTGTTTTTGGGTACGTTCGTCTAATAATTGTCTGTATTCCCTGTTTAACTGTGCCGTGAAAGTGGTGTCGTTGAGTTGCTCGGGTGTTGCCTCCATCATCTTTTGATTCATTCGGGCAGCCAGATCCTGAATTTGTCCGCCAATAAAATCAAGATATGCCAGGTGCTCATCGTTAATGGGAGAATCGATAAACTGGCTATTCTGCAACGAGTCGGGTGATTTTAGTTTCACCGTGCCATTTTCCAGGTACAAATACAAAATGTGTCCCGCTTGCGCGGCCTGCCCCATGCCTTCACCTGTATAATCCAGAATCAAACGGGCGGGAGCCGGCTCCCCGATAGTGTCGGTAAAGGAAAAACTACCCTTGCTGAGGCGGGTTGTATCAAGGTATTCGTTACCGTCATCCCAATAACTGAGATAGAGTGTTGCCGGATCGCTCCAGTTTCCTATTTTACCTTTCAACGTGAATGACTGATTGTTTTCTTTGGTACAACTGCTGATTGCCAATAAACAACAAAGGGATAAAAAAGCTATTTTCTTCATATTATTAATAATTTTGTGTCAGATTAGGATTGTAATTGGTGGCTGCCTGCGGGAACGGAAAGATCCATAACGGTGATTCGGGGTGTAGCGTATAGCTCCTGGTGATCACTGGCGGAATGGGATCCCAGCCGTTCATCGGGTTGCCCCCTCTGGGCATAAACCCCTGCGGTGCCAGCGTAAGGTTTTTTGTGAGGGTTGTCTGCCACTCGGCTTCGCTGGCATTCCAACGCTTCATATTGATGAAGTTTTTGGAGGTGGCAAAATTCTCATGCCGGGAGACTTGCTTCAATGCTGCAATGGCATCGGCTTTGGTATCTACAGCCATGGGGGTGTAAGCATCCGGATCAATCCGCCGTTCACGTATCTTTTCCAGGATGGCCATCGCTGCGGGAATGTTGCTATCCCCACCGCGCAGCAGACATTCTGCTCGGGTAAGATACATATCCACCGTGGTCAGGCTGTTGATACTATAGTGCACCTTGTAGTCACCGGCCATGACATAATGGAACCACGCCTGCACGCCGGCAACAGAGGTCATATTGCCTCCCTGATTCATCAACACACCACCTGTCAGATAGGTGGCCACATTGTTTTCCAGTTCGCCATGTTTCAGCAGGATATCGTCGGGGTCGAAACTTGCCAACAGGTCGGGCGAAAAGATGTAGCGCATGGTGAACGACGACATCTGATAGAACAGCTCCTCGTCGTTGAACTTGGGCCGGTCGAAAAATGGAATATCAAAAGGCGGCATCGGAATAGCCAGCCGGTCGTTCCGATGATCCAGCAGCTTGTCGTTGATCTCCAGGGAAGCACTTGCCGCCTGTTCTGCACCGCTATAGTCGCGCATGGCCATCAGTACCTTCGCCTTCACGGCATAAGCAAATGCTTTACCCACGCGCATTCTGGCAGGGTTCTCAGGAAGCGCATTCAAGGTGAAGGCTGTTTCCAGATCGTCCATGATGAACTCATAGACCTCCTGCACGGTTCTTTTCTCCGCCAGCTCGTTGATGGGGAAATCCTCGAACATGTAGGGAACACCTCCGTCGGTAGCAGCAGTGGCAGGGTTGTAAGCCTTCGCATAGAATGTTACGGCCAGATAGTGGAAATATGCCCGCAGCACATATGCTTCGGCCTTGATCTGTGCGGCTTTCGCCTCGCTGCCCGCAGCAACATCCACATTGGCGATGATCGGGTTGGCTATACGGCCAATGATGCCGTAGAATGCACCGTAGAGGTATTGCTGCGGATCCTGCGTGATGTCGGCACGATCTACCGTCTCGTCCCATGTCAGCAGCACCGACTCCACAGTTGGCATGCCCTCCTCATGACGTGTAATCAGATTGAGTATATTTTGTGAAGGGATATTGTCATTCACCAGATACATCGGTTCCCAACTCTGCAACTGCATATACTCGTCGTTGAGCAACAGCTCCAGTTCTTCCACCTTGTTGAGAATGCTCTGTCCCTTGGGCGTGATATCTGTGAAATCGCTGCAGCCGCCAAAAACAGGGAGCAGCACGAGGGCTGCGAAAAGCCTCAAAATTATCGTTCTCATATCATCAATGTTTATCATTCAAATTATAAATTAAGGGCAAGTCCCAGAATGAAAGTTGCGGGGCGGCGAAGACCTCCCGTTTCGGGATCAACACCCACCTTGTTTCTTGTCCACAGGGTCGACGGGTTGTCTATCTGGAAGCGGAGGTTCGCATTCTGCATGCCGCTTTTAGCCGTCCAGCTCTGTGGCAGGTCGTACCCCAGCACGATATTGCGGATCTTGATGAAATCGGCCCGCTGCACATAGATATCCAGGTAGTTGTAAGCACCGGATCCGTCCGTATTCGATGAGCGGTCGTTCTGGAAGATGCCCGGCACGGTGGTATCGGTATTTTCCGGTGTCCATGCATCCAGCAGGTAGGAAGCCATCGGCCCCGGGTTATAGGCACCTAAGGGACTGCTCAACGTGCCCTCCTGCAGGCTCCGCATATAGTAATTGCCATAGTAAACAGCCATCACGGCCAGGCTGAATCCCCTGTAGCGGAACGTGTTGCTCATCCCCATCGTGATCTTCGGATCCCTTTGTCCCGAGAAGACCACTGCATCAATATCTTTTCCGCTGATCTGATTTCCCGCCAGCTGTGCATCATCACTGTCCAGGAACATCCGCTGCCCCTCATCGGTGAGTCCCCCGTAGCGGTACGACCACATGGCGCCGGTGGGATAGCCTTCCATATACTTGTAGTCACCCGCCAGTTCGCCGGCAGTCTTTGCCAGTGATTCAATTTTGGTGATTTCATTATGATTATAGGCCATCGTCATGCTGGTCGACCAGTAGAGCCGGTTCCGGTCCCTACTTGTAAACCAGTCGTATGTCAGGTCCAGCTCTACCCCCTTGTTGTAAAGGCTTGCCATGTTCAGCCACATTTCGGAAAAGCCGGTAGTGGGCTCCAATGTTTTGAGCGCATACACGTCCTCGGCGTTCTTGTAGTAAAAATCCAGCGCCCCCCGCAGTCGCGTCTGCAACAGGCCGAAGTCCAGCCCGATATTGGTCGTCGCGGTCTTCTCCCATGTCAGGAAAGGATTCGCCGGTCGGTCTATCCTTGCCCTGGGCTGTTGCGTCCATGTATTCACCGGTATCTTGGTGTCCGCCACCATGATGCTGTTCACACCCTGCACGATGTTACCCGTTATCCCGTAGCTGGTGCGTACCTTCAGATAATCCACCCACCTGAAATCTTTCATAAACGCCTCATCGGAGGCAACCCAACTCGCGCCTGCCGACCAGAGCGGTTTACCGCGGTACTTGCTGTTCAGGCCATACACATCGGCATAGTCCTTACGGAACGAGCCGAAGAGGTTATACTTTTTATTATAGGTATAGGTCATGTTGCCATATCCGGAAGCAAAGCGGTGCCACTCCTCGGGGATCAGCCCCATACCGCTTTCAATAAGGCCGAAGAAAGAGACCGTATTCATGTCGTAATAGTAGGGATTAGTCTGCCAGGCACGCAGCTCCACCATGTTCATATTCGCCGTGTTCTGTGTCTGCAACTGGTCGTCGTAGCCCATCAGCAGACCGCGTGTTCCCTTAGAGCGGGTTTGGCGAAGCTCCATCCCTGCAAGGATATCAACAGCATGTTTTTGTGCGAATATATGGGAATAGTTCAGCTGTCCCCGTGTTGTCCAGTAATCACCTTTCCGGTTTTCGGTGACCAGCCTGCCACCTGTTTCCGGAATCATATATTCCCAACTACCGTCCTTTTCTATGGTGTATGCATTCCGCATCATGCGCATCAGATAACTCTCCGCTTCGGAAAAGCGGCTACTGGTATTGCGTTCCGACTCGTAGACAAATTGTCCCTGGGCGGTGAGTCCTTCCATTATATAGAAGAGAAGTCCGCCATTGAAGCGTGAGCTTTGGCGGTCGTATTTAGTCTGGTCGTAGGCCATCTCCTCCAGCGCGTTGTATTGCGTGGGGCGAAAAGCGGGATCATCGGTAAACAGTCCGTTCCCAAACCGGCTATGGTTGGCATGGCTTCCATCATCGTTGAGCAGAGGGGAGTAGGCGAATTCGGAAAAAGGATCTCTCGCCTTATTGAGCCAGCCGTCATAGCTGGAGTAATGGCTGTTCTGCAGGATGCTGTTCACCCCGAAGCTCAGGTTCAGCCATTTGGCCATCTTGTATTCACCTTTATAGAAGAGCGTAAACCGGTTATCACTTTCATTGATATAGCCCATATTGTCCTGTTTGTAGTTGAGTACCAAGCTCGACTGGTATTTGTCCGACATGCTGCGCACAGCGATGTTGTATTGCTGCACTAACTGCTTACGCAGGATATGGTCACCATATTCTTTCGCATAATTATTCTGCCGCAGTTCACCCAGCAGATCGTTCACTTCCGCTTCGGTGGTCATGTTCTCTCCCAGGCGATAGTAGGCATATTGAATGGGAGAAAAAGGCTGGTTCTTGTTGAGTGTATTATCCCTGAAAGAGACACGGTTATTAACGGCTGTTCCTTCGGTGATATACCTGTATTTGTAATAATCAACTTCGGCATCCACCTGCTGCGCCGGCGTCATCAGAAAGTTGTCGGCGTAGTCCAGATTACGTTTCTGATGGATGGTGAAATTTGCCTGTACATCCACGCTGATGGGACCTGACTCACGTGGCTTTTTGGTAGTAATCACAATAATACCGGCGGAAGCCCTGGAGCCGTACATGGCAGTGGCGGCGGCATCCTTGAGGACGGTGACGCTTTCAATATCGTAGGGATTTAAATCCTGCCACGAACCCTCAATGGGCATGCCATCTACGACTATCAACGGATTGTTTACAGCATGTAAACTACCGGTTCCGCGGATGGTGATCTTATCTCCGTCGGTCACCAGGCCGGCAACACGGCCTTCCAGGTTCGACATGATATTTGTCGTATAACGCTCCTCCAGTGCGTCGGCGTTCACCGTAGATACTGCTCCGGTCACTTTTCCCCGCGCGATCGACTGGTAGCCGGTCACCACCACTTCGTCCAGCAGTTGTGCTCCCGGTATTAACGTCACACTCAATGTTGTTTTTCCCTCAATCGCAATCTCTTGTTTTTCGTAACCCACGAAAGAGAAGACCAATATCTCGTCTGGTGAGACGTTGGGTAATATGAAGTTTCCGTTTGCATTGGTGATGGTGCCATTTATTTTTGTCACGTCTTTCGGCATCACCACGGCGCCGGGGAGCGACTCTCCTTTTTCATCCTGCACTGTACCCCGTACGGTCACTGTGCTTGGGCTCTCCGGGATAGCTGTTTCTTCGTCTGCCAGGAACAGCACAATCGTATTGCCTGTCTGCTTAAAATTGAGATCAGTGCCTCTCAGGATCAATTGCAGTGTGGCAGCCACCGTACGTTCTTCCTTAGGCAGATCGACCAGGTGTGCCGCATTGACCGGTTCACCGGGGAAAACCAGCTTGAACCCGGACTCTTCTTCCAGTGCCAACAAGGCATTGAAAAGTTTCTCCTGGTTAAATCCCAGTGTGACTGTTTTGGTGTGGATGTTTTCGTCCATTTGCGCATGGGCCGCTCCCATCCATATAAATAGGGCGACGAGACTATAACAGCATCTTTTGAGGAATGATCTTTTTAATTGGCCGGTGGGATGATTTTTTTTCATACGATTATTATATTTCTCATTAAAGTGCATGTAACCTGCTCATCACTCTTTCAATGATTTGATCACATACGTTTCTCCTTCCATTACATAGTAAGAGCGTTGCGCAGTACATAATATATCCAATATTGTTTCTATTGCGTCACGATCGTCTAATGAAGCTGTAATTTGTCGTTGCTTCAGTGCTTCGTTTTCAAACAGGATCGTTACTTCATAAATTGTGGAGATCTCCTGCACGATTGATTCAAAGGAGCTGTTCCTGAAAATTAAATGATGCGACCTCCAATCCGACTCTATTCCGGCATCTACCGTTTGTTCGGTGACACGGTTCGTCTTGGTGTTATAAACCAGTTGCTTGTCTGCCTCCAGCATGGCCAGTAATGTTTTGTCGTCTTCTACCTTTACCTTTCCACGTGTGACGGTGATGGTGATCACCGGATCAGCAGGATTGGCTTTGATAGTAAAGGCTGTGCCTAACACGGTAGTTTTCACATTCCCTGTGTGAATAATAAATGGTTTTCCAGGATGGGAAGCAACATCAAAATAGGCTTCTCCCCGCAGGCTTACTTCGCGGCTGTTTCCTGCAAACGAACTATCCATGTTAAGCCAACTTCCGTCACGTAGCATGACACTACTTCCATCAGGCAATTGTATACGGGTGATGCCGGACAACAGGCTGTTTTCTTGCTGTGGCGACAAGGCATGCGTTGTGTCTCCGCCTGACCTCCAAAGGAATATTGTTGTCGTAATGAGCAACAGCATCACCGCCGCAGCGCTATACCAACGATAGGGAATTTTCCGGGTGGATCGCGGTGCTTCGTTGTCCCATTGCTGTTTCAACAGACGGTGCAACGTTTTGTCATGCTCACCTTTCCCGATAAGATCCAATAGCTCATCAAACTCTTCTCTATTGCAAGCATCGGTGCGATACTTTTCGAATAACTCGTTCACCTTTTTTTTGGATTCTCTCATGTTGTTGGCAGCTTACATAGTAAAGACACTGAAAGGAGGGGTAGGGAGTAGTAAAAATGGGGAAATTTACGAACATTCATTTATTCTCTTAGGGTTTAATTCCCCGCTGCTTGCAGCGAGGAGTAAAAATTATTCTTCTATGATGCCCCGACAGCTTGCGGCGGGGAGATTTATTATCGGGAAGTTAACATAAAAAGAGTTGCCCGAAATATTTTAAGTATGTCTTGAATATCTTCAAAGAATCAGCCACATGTTTTTTAACGGTATGTTTTGAAAGGTGTAGTTCGTCGGCAATCTGCTGATGTGAATAACCCTCTTCCCTGCTCATGCGGAATATTTTTCGCTGTTGTGGAGATAACTGCGCCAGTAACTTTTCGAAGAACTGTTCGGCTTCCTGCGCTTCAAGGGAGGAGCTCGCATCAGCTGCTCTCTGCTCCAATGCTTCCCAAAGCTGCTCCCTGCGGTTTTGCTCATTGGCAGCAGCACGCAGATAGTTGAAGGCATGATTACGCATAACGATGAAAAGATAATTATCCGGATTCCTGATCTCAGCCAACACTTCGCGCTGTTCCCACAAGCGGATAAACACCTCCTGCACAATCTCTTCAGCCACATGAGGAGACTTCACCACCTTGCCTGCAAAAGAAAGCATACGTGGGTAGTACTGCTTAAAAATAAGTTGAAAAGCCCGTTCATTCCCCTCGCTTATCTCCTTAAACAGCTGCTTATGGGTGAATGACGACGCTTCTTTCATATAATGGTTCATTACTGTCAGATAAAAAAAGGACTGGCAATATAAAATCCCAACCTGCTCTATTGATTCTCTTTCTATGCTAATAAAAAGAAATCAACCATTGCATTTTTACGCAAAGATAACTCCCGGTAAGCGATTTTACTGTATTTCTGTTATTAATATTATCTTTTTAGTTACAGATTCACTATCTTTCGTGCTTTCAACCCTGTTTTCCGTGTGTTCCTATAAGCTATGCTCTCTCCCATTCAGGAAAGAGCGGGTATTGGTCAGTCACTCTTTGTGATGAGCCTTTTTTGGCAGTCGCCACAGGACCCTGAGCGGCCGGGACGACCAGCCGAACAACAAATATGCGGGGAGGATGTGCAGGGCAAATCTACGCAGGAACACAATGGTAAATTCTCCTGTTTTGCCAACTGTTTATCTAAAACATTCATATCTTTGTGAAAAGGTATAATTGTTCTATAATTGGTTTATATGTCTCAACGATGTCCACTCTGCGGAAAAAATAAGATCGAAGAAGCGCTCTTTTGTGATGAGTGCACAAAGAAGATACGTTCGAGTTACGAGGTGGAGCTGCCTGAAAATGGGGCAGGGGAGATCCCTCCTGAAGAGGTGTCGGAGTTGCCCGGAGAGGTAAATGAAATCACCGATTACAATGAAGAAGTTACACAAGATCTGCCGGAGGATGGAGAATTCACTGATAAGACTAAGGTCGTAGAAGATCTCCCGGAGGAAGAGGAATTTATCCTGCCGGCAGAGGAAAATCCGCACCGGCATGAGGAAGCAGAGGCAGTAGGAGCAGAGGACGATCGGGAAATGTATGAGGAAGCAGGAGAAAAAGTACCTCTTGCGCATAGCGAACCGATAGCGAGGAATTATTACCCGGAAAAGAAAAGAAAGAGAAACTCTTTTCTCTGGATTGTTCTGACAGTACTGCTGTTGATCGCTGCTTTTTTTGTATACAATGAGACCATACGCAAGGGCAACCTGGAGCGTAGTGGCTGGGAGACAGCAGTGAGAGAGAACAGCGTGGAGGGTTTTCTGGTTTATATTGAAGCGTTTCCCGGTGGAGCACACGCTGAGGAGGCGGAGGCTGCACTGTTGAATTTGAAGTCGGATGAGGCATCGGTATGGGAACGAATGAAAATGAGCGACAAGGTGACAGAGTTACGTGATTTCATGCAACAACACCCCACGAGCAACTATGCTCCCCTGGTAAAAAGACGCCTCGACTCTCTCTCATGGATGGGTGCATTGCATGCGAACACGGCAGCATCCTATTCCGATTACATGATGATGGTGCAGAGCGGTGAGTTCAGCGGAGATTATCTCTCCGGGGCGGAGGAGCGATATGAAATGCTGTATCAGTCCTATCCGGTGGATGTGGCCTCGCTCGATAGTATACGTAGCACCGTCAACGGTTTTTACAGCTCTCTCTCCACCGTTGATCACTCCGGCATAAGCCGCTGGCTGGCGCCTACGGTACACCGCTTTTTTGACTCGGGCACCGCCACGCGGGAGAGGATCCTGGGTGAGCTGCTGGTGGCAGGTGCGCAGACACAGGGGGCAACACTCAAGTTCGTACCCGATCTGCAGTCGGTGCAATATGATAAAGCATTCAACAATAACTACAAGGTGAACGTGCCGCTCCTGAAGACTTATATGAAAGAGGGTAGCATGGAGCAGATACCGGGTTATATTGTCCATATGGAGCTGAACCCGCTCTTCCAGATCATCAGCATACACGAAACCAAACCTTATTCAGGGGCGCCATGAACTGTTTGTTGAAGCTCACGGCGTAAAAAGAGCGATAAAACCAAATCATTTTTTATTTGTTTACATATTATCTATGCAATTCCAACTTACATCAGAATATAAACCGACGGGTGATCAGCCCGAGGCTATCAGGGCACTGATGGAGGGTCTTCAACAGAAAGTTCCTTATCAGACGTTGTTGGGCGTGACCGGTTCAGGGAAGACGTTTACGATTGCCAACGTGATCGCGCAGATCAACAAGCCGACGCTGGTGCTGAGTCACAACAAGACGCTGGCAGCACAGCTCTATGGCGAATTCAAGAGCTTCTTCCCTCACAACGCGGTGGAGTATTTCGTCTCCTACTACGATTACTATCAGCCCGAAGCATATATACCCACCACGGACACCTATATCGAAAAAGATCTCTCCATCAACGATGAGATTGAGAAGCTGCGTCTGGCAGCCACCTCCTCACTGCTCTCCGGCAGAAGAGATGTGATCGTGGTCTCTTCCGTATCCTGCATCTATGGTATCGGTAACCCCGAGGACTTCAACAAGACCACCATCGAGGTGAGCGTGGGACAGACCATCGACAGGGATCAGTTCCTGCGGCTGCTGGTGAACTGCCTCTACTCACGGGACGAATCAGTCGAATTCAACAGGGGTAACTTCAGGGTGAAGGGCGATTCGGTGGATGTCTTCCTGGCCTATCACGACTATATCATCCGCATCATCTTCTGGGGTGATGAGATTGAGAGCATTGAGTCGGTGGATCCCCTTACCGGTGTCACCATGGAGCGACTCGAATCGTACCGTATCTTTCCGGCGAACCTGTTCGTCACCACGCCGGAACGTCTTCACAGAGCAGTGGATGAGATACAGCTCGACCTGGGTAAACAGGTGGAGTTCTTCCACTCCATCGGCAAGCCGTATGAGGCGAAACGTATCTATGAAAGGGTGACCTACGATGTGGAGATGATAAAGG
>Ga0209347_1006289_pt1 | contig 10610 bp, 8 predicted proteins | sample AutmiccommuBRH23_FD_187382 | JGI IMG/M metagenome (GOLD analysis project Ga0209347, IMG submission 187382) | Deep subsurface microbial communities from Mt. Terri, Switzerland - Autotrophic microbial communities BRH/23 (SPAdes) (version 2) | ecosystem: Environmental > Aquatic > Deep subsurface >...
TTTTCGATATTCAGCCACGGCTCACACCCCCTGGCTGAATGATAACAATTACATTTGATCTCAGTCAATGCTAAAAGCTGACCGCCTGAAGGCGGTGGATTTAAACCTGGCACTTGGAAATTAAAAGGTTTTTCGGTTTGATTATTCAAGATAGATCACTTCCTTAACTCTTTGTAGATGATAAAGAAAGAAAAAAGCCGCCACCGTCTGCGGGCCGCAGTGAAAGCCGGTGGAAAAAATGATCTCCATTTCCCAATCGGACAGTACCGCAGGTTCTCCAGGTGGACGGGCCTTAAGGGTATTTCCCCAAACAAAGGAACCAGCCCATCTTTGGTCAGATTGACACCTTGCCTTCCTTGATTTCTTCGGTCCCTCCCTTATTCCTTTTGAGTAAAAGCCACTGGGTCAGCACTACTGTACCAGCAATGGCAAACCCGATCATGTCGGTGGTAAACCCCGGCACGATCATAAGGGGAGCAGATACAATCATCAGAAGCCTCTGAAGCGGGTTCAACTGACCCAATGCATAGCCTATGGACCCTGAGGCCAGTGTTATCACCCCGGCTGAAGCGGTTATGATGCTAAGAATGACATCTCCAGGAGTACCCATAGTAATAAGGCTGGGATTGAATATAAAGGCAAACGGCACCAGGTAACCCGCTAACCCCAACCTAAAGGCAGTAAAGCCCGTACTGAATGAATTTGCACCGGCTACTCCCGCTCCCGCATAGGCGGCCAGGGCCACCGGAGGCGTGATAAACGAAATTGCCCCGAAATAGAGCATGAACATGTGGATGGCCAGAGGCAAAAAGCCCAGTTGTTCCAGAACGGGAGCCACGGTAATTACCAGTATAAGGTAGGCTGGCGTTATTGGCAGCCCCATGCCCAAAATAATGCTGGCAAGAGCTGTCAGCAGGGTTATTACTATAAGCGACCCCCCCGATATGGTCATAACCAGAGCGGCCAACTTGGTGCCAAGGCCAGTGAGCATTACCACACCTATAACTATACCCACGCAACCGCAGGTCAGGGCCACATCCAGAGCGGCCCTGGCGCTATCCACAATGGTATAAAATATCCTGTCCAGGCTCATCCTGGTGGTCTTCCTGAGCATGCTCACGACAACAAGGAAAATTGTTCCCAGTGCCCCTGCCAGGGAGGGGGAATTAGGCATCCAGATAATCAATAGCACCAGTACCACCAAAGGTACCGCCAAATGGCCCAGGGTCCTGATGGTCTCTTTCAGGTCCGGCAGTTCTTTACGGGTTAGCCCCCTCAGGCCTACCCGGCGGGCCTCAAAGTGAACCATCATAAAAAGCGACATATAATAGAGAAGCGCCGGTATGATTGCAACCCTGATTACAGTGCTGTAAGGAACCTGTAGAATTTCAGCCATAATAAAGGCCGTCGCCCCCATCACCGGGGGCATGATCACGCCGCCGGTGGAGGCCACCGCCTCCACGGCCCCGGCAAACTGAGGCCGGTAGCCTACCTTTTTCATCAGGGGGATGGTAAAGGACCCCGTGCCCACCACATTGGACACGGCGCTTCCGCTGATGGATCCAAAGAACCCGCTGGCTATTACAGCGATTTTGGCGGGACCCCCTGCGGCTCTTCCGAAAAGGGCAGTAGCAACCCTGGTGAAAAATTCACCGCCACCAGTCTCCCTCAGAAAGGTAGCGAATACAAGGAACATAAACAGAAATCCGGCGCTTACACTTATGGCCACACCAAATACGCCTTCCGTTGAAAGGTAAAACTGACCGACTATACGATCCAGGGAATAGGGACGGTGCCCGAAATTGCCCGGTAAATATTGTCCGTAAAGAGCGTAAGCCAAAAAAAACAGGGTTACAATGGGCAGAGACCAGCCGACCACCCGCCGGGTCCCCTCCATCACAACAATGGTTAGGATAACCCCAAACCAAAACTCATGAGGTATGTTTTGCCCCAGGTGGGCGGCTACTTTTACATCATTCACCGCCAGATACACCGTGGTGATTACACCACCGGCTAAAAATGCCCCGTCAATGACACAGTTCAGCCACTGAAGCCTTCCAGTGCCTTTAATAATTAAAGGTCGTGTAAGAAATAAAAATGTAAAGGCAAACCCCAGGTGAATGGTACGCTGGGGAATTGAAGAAAGCTCACCGAATAATGCCGTGTATACCTGGAATAATACCCATGTGACCCCGACTAGGGCAGCAGCCCGAGTTTTTAATGTCTTATAATCCTTGCTTAAGGCAGCCCACACAATGTTACCCCCTTTGTCTTTAAAAATACACGGCCATTCCTTTCCACTAAAATCAATGTTTTAGCCAATGAAAGGCGGCGACCTCCTGATCCTGCGGAGGCCGCCCCGATTCATTGTGCTTACTGGCTTACTTTCTGGTCAAATTGTCGGGTACTTTGACGCCCTTTTCCTGCAAATATTTAACCACTCCGGGATGAATGGGGGCCGGTACCGCATTCTCATCAATAAATTTCTTGAACTGGTCAAGGGTGTATTCCTGACAGGCAGCATGAGTCTTAGCAAAGGTTTCACTGTTCTCCATTACCACCTTGAACATCTTGTACACCAGTTCAGTGTCGGTTTTTGAGTTAATGGCGGTGAAAAGATACTGCCCGGGGCTCCCGGCGTAAGCCTTGTCCTGTCCCTTATAGGTACCCGCCGGCATTTCTCTAGGCCTGAAATACGGGTATTTTTCCAGAAACTTGTCCATCTTGTCCTTATCTGCCGAAATCAGTCTTACCTGGCTACCCTCGGTTAGGTCAATCATCGCGGAGGTGCGGGGAAATGCCGATTCAATGGCCACATCGATACTTCCAGTTTTAAGAGCGTCCACTTGCTGGGCAAAGGTGATATACACCGGGGTAACTTCATTTTCCTGAATTCCATACTCCTTCAGCAACTCCAGGGTGGGCCTGAACATGCTGGCCGAGGTCACACCAATTTTTTTGCCTTTAAAGTCCTGCAGGGACTTTATTGTGCTATTTTCCATAACCACGTAGGCCATTCCCACTCGGTGGCCAGCGCAGAATATTTCAATATTGGGGTTTTTCTCCCCCTTGAAGTCAAACAGTCCGTCCCGGGCGAATTTTATTGTGTCCCCGGAAACCATGCCCAAGGTGAATTCACCCGAATTGACAAACCTGGCTGTCTGGGTTAACGCCGGTGCCGGCTCGGGGGTGACCCTGACCACATCGCTGAGCTTCTCGTTGATCAGGTTGGCCATAGCCGTGCCCACAACCATATAGACGCCGCCGGTACCACCGGTGCCGAATGAAATGTCCCACTTTTTGGCCGGAGCTTTCTGTTCGCCCCCGGATCCCTGATTGGAAGTCTCTTGCTTGCCGCAACCGGCCATAACAGAACCCAACATGGCGATAGCCAGGATAGCTACCAATATCCTTTTAAATTTCATTGTTTTATCCACTCCTTCTGAAAATTTCTAGTCTTTACGAAATTTTTTATTCAGGTTGCTTTTCATTTGCCCCCCAGCAAGCCGATTATAAAAACCGGCTTGCTTAAGGGTCCATAAAACAAGAAATTGTTTGGGAAACTACTTGCTATAGTCGTACCACCCGGCATTGGTCTTTCGCCCGTAGCGGCCCGCCCTGACAATATTTTTCATGAGTTCGGGCGTGGCGAACTGGGGCTGTCTCATTTCTGTGTAGAGGTATTCCATCACACTCAGGCACACCTCAACACCGGTGAAGTCCTGTAGCTGAAAGGGCCCCATGGGATGGTTCAGGCCCAGGCGCATGGCTTCATCCACATCTTCCATGGAGGCCACCCCTTCCTGAACAAGGCGGATAGCTTCGGCAAACTGGGCAAACATTAGCCTGTTCACGATAAATCCGGGCGAGTCTCTTTTTACCAGCACTGTTTTCTTGCCGAAGGACTCAGCCAGATTAATGGTGGCCTCAACGGTTTCATCGCTGGTGTAGTAGCCCCGGGTAATCTCCACCAGTTTCATCACCTGGGGAGGATTGAAGAAGTGCATGCCCACCACCTTGTCGGGATTCTTCACTGCGGCCGATATGGAAGTGATGGATATGGAAGAAGTATTGGTCCCCAAAATGGTTGATGGCTTACAGATCTGTGCCAGTTCCGAAAAAACCTTCTTTTTAACGGCTGGATCCTCCACCACTGCTTCAATCACAAAATCGGCATCGGCAAATCCGCTCATACTGTCAACCATTTGAAGATTGGCCAAAAGCAAATCTCTGGCCTCAGCCGTCATCTTTCCTTTTTCCACATTCTTTTGGGTCAGTGCTTTGATCTTTTCCAAGGCTTTACCGGCCATTTCAGGAACCAGATCATATGCTTTAACTTGATTGCCCGATTGAGCCGCAACCTGAGCGATTCCCGACCCCATAGACCCGGTCCCCACTACGCCAATAATCATCTTTTAAACCCCCTAGATTTTTTTTGATCAGCCCATTAACACCCGGGCTGTATCCCCGCTAACTTTTCAGTATGATACGGGCATCTATCGCAATGGCCCCGTCATGGTATGCAAAGAGAGGGTTAATATCGATCTCCGACACTTCATCTCTGTAATCGTAAATTAGATTAGATAGCCTTATGATAATATTCAAAATAGCCTCAAGATCACAGGGCAATTCCCCCCGCAGTCCCTCCAGAAGCCGGTAGCCCTTTATTTCCCGCAGCATATCCAAAGCTTCGCTGTGGTCAACCGGCGCCAGGCGGAAAGAAACATCCTTCAATACCTCGACAAATATCCCTCCCAGGCCGAACATAACCACCGGCCCGAATTGAGAATCCTGTACCGCCCCGATAACAAGTTCCCGCCCCGGACGGGCCATGGGCTGAACAACAACCCCTTTAATCTCGGCCCCCGGACAATTTTCCAGGGCCTTCGCCATGATCTCCCGGTATGCGCGTAAAACCTCACCGGCATCCTTCAGGTTGAGCTTCACTCCTCCGGAATCGGACTTGTGCGTTATCTGGGGCGAAACCACCTTAAGCACCACCGGGTAACCAAACCCAGCGGCAAGCTGTACGGCCTCATCCTCACTGGTGGCCAGGTCTCCCCCAACAACGGGAATCCCGTATTCTTTCAGTATTTCTTTTGCCTCCAGTTCCGACAGAATGCTATTCCCTTCCCTTTGCGCACCGGCAATGATAATATTAACTGAACTCATTTCATAAGCCCCCCCTCATATCTGCCACGTTCACGAAGGGCAGCCATAGACCTTGCCGCGATCCTCACGTCATCAATTACCGGGATATCGACGTTTTGGTATTTGGGAACCACTGCTTCCATTATCTTCCGTTTAGCGGTCCCCAGGATCAGAATGGGCTTGCCCATTGCCTTGAGTTCCTCGACCCCCTCAACTATCCTTTCTACCGGCCACTCCAGGCCCACACCCACCATAATCAGGAGTATCCCGTCAACCTCGCCGCTTGCCAGGAGCATTTTGGCGCTTTTATAGTACCAGTCCGGGTAATTTCGATTAGCCGCCGTCAGGTCCACCGGGTTCTTGTTTATCCCCCAGTTTGGAACCGCGCCTTCCTGCACCAGGGACTCTTGCAGGCCAGGTGAAAGCTCCGGTACTCTTAGACCGAAATCATCCAGCAGATCACAGACCTCCACCGCCAACCCCCCCGAATTGGTGACAATGCCTATGCGGTTGCCGGCTAACGGCGGCTGGTAGGCGAAAACCTTGCAAACCTCCAGCATGGCCCTGGAACTCTCTACCTCGATAACACCTCCTTGCTTACAGGCTGCTGAAAAGATGCGCCCCGATCCGGCCAGGGCGCCGGTGTGGGAAGCGGCGGCCTTCATGCCGGTGGGTGTGCGGCCCACCTTAAAGGCCACAATGGGTTTTTTCTTTGAAACCTGTTTGGCTACCTCATAGAAGCGCCTGCCCCGTTTCATTTCCTCAATATAGGTCATAATCACGTCTGTTTCCGGATCATCACCCAGGTGCTCCAGCACTTCCACCTCGTCAATATCGGCTTTGTTTCCCAGGCTGACCACCTTGCTGAAATTCAATCCAATCTCCACGCCGGTGGTAAACAAGGCTATACCAAAAGCGCCGCTTTGGGTGATAAAGCTGATATTGCCGGGTCGCACCTGTTCACGAATCTGGTCCAGGGTTGCTGTAAGGGTAAAGTTCAAGCCACTGCATGCGTTATAGACCCCCATGCAGTTCGGCCCCAAGACCCGGATACCGGTTTCCTTTATAATCTGCAGCAATTCCAACTGAAGATCCGCGCCCTCATCGTCCTTTTCCTTAAAACCTCCTGACCCGATGATAGCCACCTTAATACCTTTCTCCGCACACTGCCGCAGCGCGCCGGGGACCGACTGGGCGGCCAGCAAAATGATGGCCGTCTCAACTCCCTGCGGCAGATCCTGCACTGAAGGGTACACCTTGAGCCCCGACAATGTTCCACCTTTAGGGTTGACGGGGTATATACCCTCAAAGTTGCTGCGCAGCAGATTTTGTATGGTTAGAAAACCGCTGGTCCCTTCTTTCGACGAGGCGCCGATCACCGCTATGCCCTCAGGATGAAGTAATTTTTTAAAGACTGAACCCTCTGCATTCATTGAAATACCCCCCAGGCTTTTGCAACATTCCCATTGTCAATTTGTTTTTCCGTACGGTTAGTCCAACTTCACTCCTATGCCATATTCCTGCCAGCGCCTTCTAATCAATTCATTGTATTTAGGTTCAATTTCCGTTGAAAAGGGAGGCAGGCTCCGGCCAAACCACTCTTTTTGATTATTGAGGTTGACCGTTGCATCGATAAGTAAGCGGTTCCATCTTCCGGACCCCAATTTAATCTCGTCACGGTCCTCCAGCGGTTGACTGGGATCCAGCGCCCCCCCGCGGGTACCCGGGAAGACAACCAGGTCCTCGCGCGGATTCACCCGGTAAACAAAGGCGCGGTCAAGGGCATTACTGTCATATATATCGATATCCTCGTTCACTACCATGACGATCTTAAAGTGGTATTCGGTCAGCCAGGATCCCCACAGGGCGGCCGCAATCTGGCGGGCCTGGGACTGATAGGTCTGGTCTATCTTGACATAGGTGACCGGGCCCACCCTTATGTCCAGTATGCCTGGAATCCCGGCTTTCTCAAGAACATCAAGGGCCTGGGCCTTACTTACCACCGAGTAGATGGTCAGGTCTTCATTGGGCGCCCCCGGCCCGGCTCCTTCCAGGCCTCCCCGGTAGATCGGGTCGTTCCTGTATGTAATGCAGGAAACTTCAATGCACGGCCTCTTGGTTTTCTGTCCGCCGTAATATCCAGTAAACTCCCCGAAGGGACCTTCCCATTCAAAGGTTTCCGGATCGCTTGAGATCTGTCCCTCAATGACTATTTCAGCACTTGCGGGAACATACAGGTCCACCGTTTCACACTTCACCAGAGGAACGGGCTCCCCCCTCAGTGCCCCCATCACCTCGTACTCGGGCACACCTAGAGGCAGGGGGCAGGCTGCTGTAAATTCCATCACCGGATCCCAGCCATAGACTACCGCCACTGGCATGGGCTTGCCCATTTTCTGGTACTTCTTGTAGTGCACTCCCCAGTGCTGGGAATAAAGGAGCAGCACGCTGATCTTGTTCTTATCGGCAATCATGCCCCTGTAGGTCCCGACGTTAACCCAGCCGTTATCCGGGTCCTTGGTCACTATCCCGCACCAGGTATTGATATACCTGCCGCCGTCAAACTCATGCCACTTGGGTACCGGAAAAGCGTTCAGGTCAATCTGATCACCCATCAGTATATTTTCCTTTACCGGTCCTCCATCAACAATAACCGGCTTTATTCTTTCATTTAAACGCTGGCGCAAAACATCAGTCAGTTTTCGCCTTTTGGTATCCTTACTTAAACCAAGCATCATAGACAAGCGACCGAGTGTACCGAATGATCCCTGAAAAAGTTTTGTGCAAGGCGTGTTCTTGTGAGACTCAATGTTTTCAAATAGAAGGGCCGGACCGTTTTTATTGAGTACCTTCCTTGAGATGGCGGCAACCTCGCCCTCCAGATCCACATTGGCGCTGACCCTTGCCAGCTCGCCTTCCTTTTCCAGAAACTCAATCCACTCCCGGAGATCTTTGAAAGCCATTTTTTTCCCCCCCAGTTAATCTTTTATGATCCCCTTTTCTTTTGCCATCTGGTAAGCAACATCAACGATCATGTCCTCCTGTCCCCCAACCATGCGCCTTCTTCCAAGCTCCACAAGTATATCCCTGGGATCAAGGCCAAACCGCTCGGCAGCCCAGTTGGTGTGAAGGAAGAAACTGGAATAAACCCCTGCATAACCCAACATCATTGGGACGTTTCTGATCATCTGAGGTCTTACCATTAACGGCTCCACTAACTGTTCCGCTACATCCATTACCCCGTAAAAGTCCACCCCGGTTTTGTACCCCAGCTTACTCAAAACACCCACCAGCACCTCGGTCTGCGTATTTCCGGCGCCGGCCCCCAACCCCCGGCAGCAGCAGTCTATAAAGACGGCGCCCGTCTCAATGGCTGCAAGGCTGTTGGCTACCGCCACCGACAGGTTATTGTGGGCGTGAAACCCCACCGGCACCAGCACTTCCTTCCTGACGGCCTCCACCCTGGCCCTCACTTGATCGGGAAGCATCGCCCCTGCTGAGTCAGCTATGTACACAACGTCCGCCCCGTAAGATTCAAACAGCTTGGCCTGCTCGGCCACCTTTTTCGGCGGCGACATGTGAGTCATCATCAAAAAACCGAAGGCCTTCAGACCAAGTTTTTTAGCCAGCCCGATATGCTGCTCGCCAATATCGGCCTCAGTAACGTGGGTGGCCACCCGAACCGCCTTGGCCCCGCAGTCAGCGGCCGTCTCCAGGTCCTCCTGGGTACCTATCCCGGGTAATAGCAACACCGTTAAAGCCGATTTTTTAATTGCCTTGGCAGCCGCCCGCAAATACTCCTCATCACTGGCAGCCGCCCAGCCGTAGTTGAAAGAGGACCCGGCAAGTCCGTCTCCGTGGGTAACCTCAATGTAATCCAGTCCGGCTCTGTCCAAACCCTCGGCCACAGTGGCCACCTGTTCCGGTAAATACTGGTGGCTTACAGCATGACTGCCGTCCCTAAGGGTTGAGTCCACCAGATGAATATACCTTCCCCCGCTCATTCCATAACCCCCTCTCCCAGGAGTCTTTGGGCTATTTTTTCAGCCACCGCGATGGCGGCTGAATTCATAATATCCAGATTTCCCGAATATTTAGGGAGAAAGTCCCCCGCCCCTTCCACCTCAACGATGGTGGTAACCTTGTCTCCATCCAGTATTGGCGGCACCCGCAGCCGGTAGCCGGCCACGTAGGTTTGGATTTCTTTAACCATCCGGTCAACTGACTCCCTAATGGCCCTTTCATCCGGGTTTTCCACCTGAACGTAAATGGTGTTGGTCATCATTATGGGCGGATCAGCGGGATTCAGGATAATAATGGCCTTCCCTTTTTGTGCCCCGCCCACTGTGCATATGGCCTTGGCAGTGGTCTGGGTAAACTCGTCTATATTTTGCCTTGTTCCCGGACCGGCGCTCTTGCTGGACAAAGCCGCCACAATTTCCGCGTAGCGTGCCCCGGCAGCCCTTTTTACCGCGTAGACAATAGGGACTGTGGCTTGGCCTCCGCAGGTGACCATGTTCAAATTTGGCAAATCAGATACGCTGTCCAAATTTACCGAAGGAACAACATACGGCCCTACGGCGGCGGGAGTTAAGTCCAGAGCGATTTTCCCCGCCTCCTTCAGAAGTGGGGCATGCTGTAAATGTGGTTTGGCCCCGGTGGCATCAAATACTATCCTGATTTCCTCTTCTTCAAGAAGCGGCTTGATACCCTCGATAGTTGTCTTTATGCCCTTCGAAGCAGCCCTTTTTATCCCCTCAGACTCAACTATCCCCACCATCATTTCCATTTGCAGGTATTTGCTGCGCATAACCTTGTACATTAAATCCGATCCAATATTTCCCGGGCCGATTATTGCAACCTTGATCCTATCCAACGTTTTGCCCTCCCAACGAAACCCGTTTTTTTCCAGTCGCTCAATTTTAGATCCCTCGAACCCAGCCCGCTGTCCCTTCCGACAATCACCGTTTAAATAGATTTATCCCTACATCCAACTTCAATTGCCTCCAGTAATGGCCGATATCCAAGGGCTGAAGAAATTTCACCCGATGTTTGAACGACTAGCTCCAAGGCCTTCGGCAACTTCTCCATCTTAATGCGGCTAGTCGGCCCCGAAACACTTACAGCCGCGATAACCTTACCGCTGTAATCACGTATGGGAGCTGCCATGCAAAAAAGTCCGTCCATGATCTCCTCATTGTCAATGGCATACCCTCTCTCCCTAATCCTGTCCAACTCAGTCTCCAGCGACCGTGGATCGGTGATGGTGTTTTTTGTAAAGCGTGTCATTCCTTTCTTCTTAATTATCTGCCTTACCTCAGCATCCGGGAGGTAAGCAAGCAGAACCTTGCCCACACCTGTGCAATGAGCAGGAAGTCGCATGCCGATCTGGGAAACTATCTGTATTGATTGTCTGCACTCACGCTTTTCAATGTAGACCACTTCCCCCCTGTCCAATA
>Ga0209347_1006290_pt1 | contig 10609 bp, 6 predicted proteins | sample AutmiccommuBRH23_FD_187382 | JGI IMG/M metagenome (GOLD analysis project Ga0209347, IMG submission 187382) | Deep subsurface microbial communities from Mt. Terri, Switzerland - Autotrophic microbial communities BRH/23 (SPAdes) (version 2) | ecosystem: Environmental > Aquatic > Deep subsurface >...
AAAACAAAGATAGTCCTTTTTTTGAAAACGAATTGTTATTATTTTCAAATTTAGTCAATCATTGTTTGACTGCATATGACACTTAAAAAAATCACGATATCCAGTCCATGATCTACACCACTAATTGGATAGAGCGAGTGAGACTCAATAAGGACTCTCGCCGTGTACTGAAGATGATTGGTGCCATGCCTAATGAAGATTCGGTTTTGGTATTCAGAGGAAAAGTAACAATAGAAAAAGAAAAAATAAATGATTAATTTCTAGATCAAGAAGCTATTTTTCCCATTTTAGTGAGAATAGCATCGTCTGTTTCATTGGGTTGTTACTCTGAGCAATTATATAAGCGAAATCTAAAGACAGAGCTGAAAATTTTGTTCCGAGACCTATCGTCGCGTAGGAGGCTCCAACAGTCTCACTTTCGTAATGATAGCCTGTTCTTAAAGCGAACATTCTCTTGTAATTATATTCCACTCCCAATCCACTCGCGATACCGCTATAGCTGGGTGTCAATTGATAAAATGCATCAACTGCTGTGATGAATGCATGATTTCCATCCATAGAAAAATGGTAAGCAACCCCTGTTTTTATACGGGTGGGCAAGTTATATTTTGCATAACCGTAATCAACTTTTGAGCCAAGGTTAGAAAGACCCAACCCTAAACGCAATTTTTCATTATGATAAAGCATGGAGATATCGGATGCCAGAGAGGATGACTTTGCATCCTGATCAATCTGAGATGATAGATGACGCAAAGATATACCTAAAGAGATATTGGAAGTGACATTGTAACCCATCCCCAACTCTAATGAATACTCAGAAGGTGCAAATGATCCGATTATATTTCCATGATCGTCCGTTTTTGTAATATCTCCCTGCTTGTTGGAACGAATGCCGGCCATAAACCCGAAATTATTAATCTTCCTATAACCGGCTACATTAAAGAGTGTTGCATCAGAAGCCTGGGGTTGCCACAGTAGAACAGATGCACCCACCCCTGTCGATGATTCGTTCTCGGGCATTATTGAGGCACTATTGTATTGCACGGAGAATGGTGATGAGAGGACATACCCCGTATTACCCATTGCTGCAGTACGGGCATCTGAAGGAGTATTTAGAAATGAAACACTCTGGCTGTATGAAATAGCCACAGCAAATGTCAAAAATATAAGACTTGAAATATATCTTTTTTTCATAGTTTGATGATCTGTCTGTGAATATCTTTGTCTGCATATTTAACGTTCACACTGTATATGCCACCACTGAATGACGACATATCAATCTTGGCAGGGGCAAATGGCGATATTTCAATTTCATCTTCAAACACCTTCACTCCCGCATTATTGAAAATAGTTATAAGGGAAAGCTGACTCTCTCCAGTTCGTAACCAAACAAAGTCCTTGACCGGATTAGGATAAATATCAATTTCCTGAAGCTCATCGCGAATAAGGATACTAAACTGTTGCGAAACAGACAATCCCATCACATCGGTTGCAGTTACGGTAACTTGCGCGAGACCATTAGCAAGAGAGACAATATATAACAGTCCTTTGTTCTCATTCACATTCACGATATTTGGAGCTGTGTTGTTAAACGTAAATTTCAGTGGTTCGTTGTCTTGATCTCTGAAATAGTCTGAAAGAGAAAATGAAATTTCTTTATTCAATGAACCTATGGTTACATTGTCCAGAGCAGTAACAACCTCGGGGGCGTGATTCTCTAATATCTCATAATTAATTATTTCAGTAGCAGTAGCTCCGTACTCATCTTCCAAAATCAGATCCAGACTGTATTTTCCCGGTTGAGACTGAGCACCGGTAATGGTTATCTGAATCTGTCCCCCGCCCATATCAACAAGCGTGACGCCTGCAGATGATGAAGGTTCCATGCTCCACCAAACATCATGGTTATCGGGATCAGTGCCTGAAAAGCGAAGCACAGATGACTGATAAGCTCTCAGAGCCACATCTGTGCTATCAAGGACATTGATAACAGGGGGTTTATTCGATAAGGTCGTCCGGGTAATCTGAGATGAAAGAGATGACATATTTCCAGAAAAATCAAAAGCATTCACCGCAAAGTAATATTTCGTGTCAAATTCAAGCCCCTCAATTTGTGTTTCAAACAGATCCCCTGCATTTAAAAGACCGGTTGCAAAACTGCGGATTTCTACATCCGAGGGCGGATTTTTCACATTGATCCCAGTCAGCGGTGTTTTTCGGTAATAGACGTTGAATCCTGAAGGTTTGCCATCATCCGGATCACCGGGGATGGTCCAGTTAAGTGTAACTACATTTGACTGGACAGTTCCGTTAACTGTTCCAATATTATTGGGAGGAGTTGTGCTTCCACTGGCAAGAGAAGCATGAGCATTCACCAGTTTGCCTATTGTCCCTTTATAACTCGAATTATAACCATCAATGTTTGTTGCGCCATTTTCCAACCGTGCACGTAACATATCAGGATTGTAGCCACTACCTTTGTAATACGACAAAACCAATGCAGCTACACCTGAAACGTGCGGGCATGCCATTGATGTGCCCTGCATATATCCGTAACCATCCACAATGGTACTTAATATTGTGCCCCTGCTCCCAAAACTCTGGACATCGCCACCCGGGGCCGCAAGATCGATCCAGCTGCCGAAATTGGAATAGTAAGCTTTCCTGAAATCGGGTGCAATAGAGGAGACAGCCACCACTTTCTCATAGTTGGCGGGGGCAGCCGCAGCTCTGTTCTCGTTACCTGCGGCAAAAATAACGATCCCGCCCCGCATGGCACCTGTCTGCCTGCCATTTTCATCGATGCCTGCATATTGGATGAAATAATCGATCGCTGCTTTATCGGATGCCGGTATTTCGGTAAGAGTGGGGTAACCCCAGCTGTTCTGGCATATTACCGCACCGTTATCAGCCGCGTACTTGATGGCTGGTGCACCATTTTGTCCGGCATTTTCTGAATATGGATCATCTTCGTCGACGAAAATCTGACAAGACATCAGCCGTACTCCGCTGCCAGACTGACCGTTCCCTCCGGCAATACCGGAAACACCTTTTCCGTTATTGGTCACCGCGGCTATGACACCGGCTACGTGCGTGCCATGATCATTGGGAACCAGTTTTCCAATATTGGCAACAAAATTATATCCGTGTATGTCATCCTTAAAACCGTTATTATCATCATCCACAGAAGGTGTGCCATTTCCTTCCGATTGATTGACCCACATATTGGCTGCAATATCTTCGTGCGTATAATCGATTCCACCATCAATCACTGCGACCACGACGTCGGGAGAACCGTTGGTGTAACTCCAGGCGTTGAACAGGTTGATATCTGCTCCTGAAACATATTTATCACCCAGGGAGCCGTCGTTGAAATAATGCCACTGGTTCGGCAGCTGTGGATCGTTGAAGGGCATTACCGCTGAGGGTTTGGCGACATTCTGAGCCATCTGCGTTGCTACCTCAAGGATATTACCGGTTTCATACCTGGCAACCACTGGGCGGTATTCTACTTCTCTGACACCTTTTATACCAGACAAATTTTTTCGAGCCTCATCCAGAGGCACCTGTGTGTCAAACTCTACATCATACCATAAATGGAGTCCTGCTTTTCGTGTACGCGCTTCAAAAGATCCAGCGTGAGGAAATGTACGTTCAACAGAACGAATTTTTATTTCAGATACGGTATTGTCTGCTGCCATAGCTTTTGTTCGGCGTTCACCGATAATAGCCGCAGCTTCCATTTTATCCGAAAGATTCTCTGTCACCATTATCCGAACAAAACCATTCTCATAACTCTGCGTTAGAACCGGCTCTGTCACTTCACTCTTAGTATGATCTTCAGTCTGTAGTAAATCTTCACTGGTGCAAGCTATAAATGCAAAACAAACAAACGCCCAATAGATCTTTTTCATTAGTCAGGTCAATCTTTAAAAAAGTTAAGCAGAACAGACAGGGATTCAGGACGCTTCCAGGATACTTTATTTTGTTTAAGGAATTGCTTGAAGGAATCTTTCTTGTTATCCGGCAATTGCGACTCAATGCCTTTCCTGGTTGCCGGATATACTGCATCGGGAGTTACAATAAAATATTTTGTATTGAGTGGAAGCAGAGAGCCACTTTCTTTGTTGCTTTTCAATTCCATGTGATTGGTTATACTAATCCCCCCAATCTCTAATGAGGAAAGTTTACGTGTAGCCTGTACATTCGATGAGGAACCATATGCACCACCACTCTCGGTCAGTGCGCCAAAATCAGCTAATACCAGCTCTGCGACAAATCCTGTACTGTCACCGCTAAGTACACGCATCAGCTGATTGTCACGCATAAAGTAGTTATCCTCATCGATCTGTACCAATACAATTTCTGAGGTAGTAACTTCTTTCACCTGATCATTATCCAGATAATGCAAAGTGCTTTTTAGTAAATGTACGTTAACCGGCGCAGATAGCGTCTTCTTATTAATGAAATAGACTGTACCGTTGCGAAAATCGGAATATTTATATGGCCACATAGTGGTAATATCTTGTGCCTGCAACGCTGTGGTAAAACACAAAACAGATATAAACAGTACTATTTTTTTCATATTGATTGTTTTTATATTCAAACAAAAATAGCATAATTTCTTCATTCACGCAAATATAACACAAAAGGACGTTCTATAAAAGAACGCCCTTTCGATGTTAATATAAAAATCCCTAAAAGAATCTATTTATTGAACTTACGGCCTGTTTTATATAAAGGGATAACATCATTCTTTCCTACTGAACTGGCCGTAGCCGGAGCAGAGGTATCTGTTGAGGTACGTGTCCAGGTAGTAGAGGTGTCATACCTTCTCACAAAACCGTAATAATCACCTGTTTCATCCTTTGCTAAATAATAACCCCAGGTGTCATTTGAAGAAGTAATTTTTCCCGGTGCGGTTACAGCAAACACGATTTGTGATGCTCCATTAGTAGAGAAAAACACATCAGCTGTTATATTGGCGGGATGTGTCCAGTCAACAATTAATTTTTGCCAATCAGGAACAGTTAGTGTGCCCATCACAGGATCAAAAACAGCATAAACACTGGCAGTCAAGCCCACAATATTTGCAGCCAGTCCATCTATGATCACATCATTCTCATCATCTGAATCAGGGTCGTCAGCAATCACAACGATTTCAGGTGTTATAGCAGCACCAGTAGATGCATTGATCCCATTGATTTGCCAGGTACCCAATAAATCATTAAGTGTATATCCGTAACTATAGATATAATTATCTTCAACCATCAATGCATCGTTCGTGTTGCCATAGACATCCTCATAAGCACCAGCAGGCACGTTCAGGTCTATGGTAGCACCAAACGCTGGTTCTTCGGGAAGAAGGAAAGCGGGAGTACCACTCATCATACCCCAGGTTGTAACATCCAGCGTGGAAGTTTTACCCGGTTGTTTGTACACAACAGTCGGAACTACAGTCGATACTTTTTTTCTTACTTTCGTTTCTTCATCGGGAATTGCGGAAATGACCAGTTCATCCCAAGCAGAGAATGAGACCAGAGTATCGGGATTCAATGCCTCGAATTCGCTGTGCAGTTTCCAGGTTTGATTCGCCAGGTGGACAGTGATTCCACGACTAGGTGCTCCGTTGATAAGCGTGTCGGCTTTTTGGGTATATGCGTTTGATGCATTTCCTTCCAGGTCAAGCACAGCTCCGGCGTCATAAGTCACACTGGCGTATGCACCTGCCGGTGCATCGGGAAGCTTCACTATCAGAGATTCTCCGCTTATAGACACATCATTCGCATCCACTTCAATATCCTGAGGGTTATAACTTTCATAGCCGGGAGCAACAACCAATGGTTTATCTCCTGAAAGGGTATTTTTAGCAAAATAGGAAACATACACTTTCCCTGTACCCCTTTGCAGTGGTTCGTGGAATGTGATCGTAACGGTCGTTTCTGCTAAAACAACATTTGTAGGGCCGGGTTTGCCACCATCGTCAAGTGTACGGAAGCTGGCATTCTTGACTGCACTCACCACACCATCGCTGCTTGATGCAACCGCATAGATCTGATAGACGGTATAAGGGGTCAGGCCGGTTACCTCTACAGTCTCCTTGGGTGTATCGGCATACTCGACGATTCCTTTGTCCACGCCGCCGGCAGTCTGCTTAAGGATATTGATTGCCTGCAGGGTGGTATCCACGGTTGCAGACTCTACAACCAGCCAGGCATAGTATCCGGCAGCACCTGAAGGAGCAACATCGAAGGAGACAGTATTACTTTCAGGAGTGACAGCGGATATTACCGCCGTGGGGGCATCAGGAAGTGTCAACTGCGTCTCGACTCCGAAATCGGTACAGCCTGCAGCAAAAAGAATTGCTACAACTGATAAATATATTAAATACCTTTTCATAATTTCTTTAAAATTAAGTTATAAAATTAATTTTTAGTCAAAACAACATCAGCTTGGAAAATATTGTACCATCCAACAGAAGCGCTGGAAGCATCATAAACATGACTACCAATCTCATCCTGAATTGCAATTTTACCTGTTTCAATTAAACCTGTAACGCTACCACCTTCCGGAATTTCCGTTGCACCGTCAGGTCCGTAGAATCCTTCAAATAAAATTGATGGATAACTTGTCGAAGTAGCTATTGTTTGAGCAACAGGAATTTTAAGCTCAGTCTTTTCTTCGTTAACAACTCCATAAAGCGGGGTTGATGGACTAGAGCCGCCAGCTACGAGATTGGTAATCCATACTTTGCTAACGTCACCTTCAGGATCCTTTGTAATAGTAACTGTCCATGCTTCCGTTCCGTTGAAATAACTAGTCCCGACTGCAGTATAAGAGCCCAGTATGGCAGATAACGGATGATCAATGTCTAAAATTGTCACGTAAGTAGTATCATTGCTCCCTAAATTCATGTCTCCAGCACTTTTAAGAATAATACCAAACACACGGTCACCGGTAAACACTCCTTCATGCGGAATAATATCAATTTCTATATATTGAACAGGATCAGAACCATCGAAATTCAACACGGAAGCTCCACCACTCAGTTCATAATCCCTGCCGGCAACAGCAGTGCTGTCAATCACCTCAAAAGTTACTGTAGTAGATAGATTACCGAGTGATGTGAGTCGTACCGGCACTTTCAAAACTTCGGCTGTTTCTTCTGCCGAAAAGCTATTTCCGCCAAAGGCCACAAATGCTTCGGCATCATTGAATTCTGGAGACTCGTTGAGATTACACGCACCGAATATTGCAACGCCTGCCAGAATTGTGAGATATAATAAAATTTTATTCATATTCTTCATTATTACAAATTAGAAATTTTGTTGTGTTGTTCAAGATTCAAAAGAATCTTGTCTTCGTCAATTATCATAGCCTGGATTCTGCACGAGATTTTCGTTAACATCCAGCTCTCTTTTATTGATAGGCAACGCCCAAAATTTACTGTCGGCAGGAATATTCCGGTTAACTTCTGAACCGCTATAGTGAGTGCGTACGACACTGCCTTTTGTACGGGCAAGATCATACCATAGATGACCTTCCCAGGCAAGTTCAAGTCTACGTTCATCCAGTACATCATTCACTCCTGCGCTTGTTATTTCCGATGCTCCCCGTTTCGTGCGTATTGCATTGATATCAGAAACAGCAGTAGTTCCGGCAACAGTAGCTCCACGCGTAATTGCTTCGGCTCTGTTGAGATACATTTCACTCAGACGCAATACAATGGTATTGCTTACATCGGGAGTGCCTTTGTCTTTTCCGGCATACTTTGTTGTCCAAAAGGTACCAGGCGCATCTTCAGGATTGCCAATAAACATATCTCCTCTGACATCATCTTCAGCGTATAGCGAAATAAGATCGTTACTTGCGGCACCGTCTGAATACCCGTCCGGATTAGTAAGCCAGGTAATGGCATCCCAATATCCATCGTAGGTATTTGCTTTTAAACCATACACATCGAATATCACTTCACCCCCGGTTTGTGCATCTTCCTTAAATGCAGCTGCATACTCATCTGCTTCCCAAAGTGAGAAATCACCACTTTCAATAACGGTAGTAGCGTAATTAGCCGACTTCTGCCACTCACCCATATAGAGATAAACTCTAGAGAGCAATGCCTGGATAGCTAGTTTGTTGACAACAGATTTCGAGCTGGTGACACCCTCTCGGGTATAGTCATCCGCTATAAGTTGTTCCGCGGTTGTAAGATCCGTTACAATATTGTTGTATACCGTATCTACAGCATCTCTGGCAGGTTTACCCGCAGGGTCAGTAACCGTCACATAAGGAACACCGGGAGCCGTTTTATCCACAGTATATTGCTTGGCATAGGTGCGTACCAGGTCAAAATGAGAGAGTCCTCTCAAAAACAGTGATTCAGCATGAAGATTGTCAACATCCTGCTGTGTTACACCATCCACACCCGCTTTGCCATCCAAATTGGCAATTACATTATTCACTGCTGAAATCACATAATAAGCTGTACCCCATAATGCAGGTGTTGCTGTGGAGGTATAACTGAAATCATAAGGAACAGTATAACGACCTGAATTTTTGTTCACATCACGATACCCGTTACCGCTGCGCATTTCAGCATCAAGCACGAACGACGCACCGTACCAGTTTACGGAAACCAAAGGGGCATATGCGCCAAACACGGCGTTGTCAAGCCCACTATAAGTAGCGAGAGAGAGTTCAGTACTCTGCTGCAATATGGGCTCCTCAGTCAGGTACTCCTCGCAGGAGACAAACAAGAGTGCTACTGTAAAAACTAATAGAAATATTTTTTTCATCTTTATCTTTTTTTTTAATGACTAAATACTGAAAAATTTTGATACAATTGTTTCAATACCTCATTGCATCTTTAGAATGAGAGTTCAATCCCACCTATCAATGCTTTTGTCATTGGGTAAATACCATATCCTATACCATCCACACCACGTTCGGGATCCCACCAGTCAACATCGTGAAAAGTGTAAATGTTTTGTGCACTGAGATATAATTTCAATCCGCCGATATTAACTTGTTCCAATTGCTTCGTTGGGAATGAATAAGACAGCGTGATATCCTTTACACGCAGATAATCGCCTCTCTGTAAAAACCGGGTAGTGCCGAAATTATAACTGTTTGTAGAATTTCCCGCTAAAGGTTTTGGGTTGACACCCGTATCTCCCGGTTTCTTCCAGTAGTTCAAAGCAGTAAGAATCTGATTATTGCTCATCTGATTACCATCAGATTCCAGATAACGACGCTCAATCAACATCACATAATTTCCTCCCTTGAATTCAAAGAAAGCACCAAGTTTGAATCCTTTCCATGCCAGGCTTGTATTAAAACCTCCAATATATTTTGGTTCGGGTGATCCCGGATAAACGTATCGCGACATTGTGTAGTCATTAGTGAGATTACCCGCTCCATCGCGAAACAAAGCATCCCCGTTGGTCGGATCAACGCCATAATAGTCGCGTAGTCTAAATGAATAAAGCGACTTACCTACAGTGTGTCTCAAACGACTATCTTCAGAATAGGCAATTTCTTCATTATCACCAAGTTCCAGAATTTCGGTTCGATTGAAAGCAATATTAGCCCCCACATCCCATTTCAGTTCATTCGTGTTGATAACATCGTAATTTAACTGGATTTCGACACCCTTGTTTTCGAGCGATCCTATATTAAGAAAATTGGATGAGAAACCTGTTGTCTGCGGCACGTTCTTATCCAGAAGCATGTCAGTGGTCTTACGTCTATATACATCAACATTCCCATCCAATCTGTCAAATAGCGTAAAATCAAGTCCCAGGTTCCAGGTTCCGTTCTTTTCCCAGGAAAGAAATGGATTCGCGGGGCGTGTAGGACGCATACCGGTAGTACCATTGTATTGCGCGCTTGAATAGACGCCATAGGAACGATAGGGTTCAATATTATTGTTACCGTTAACACCGTAACTTGCACGTAATTTCAGAAGATTTACAATCGATAGATCATTCATGAAATCTTCCTTGTGAATGTTCCAGGATGCACCTACTGAATAAAAAGTACCCCATCTGTTTTCATTACCGAATAATGAACTGCCATCAAAACGTAACGATGCCTGCAGATAATATTTCTCGGCATAATTGTAATCGAGCATTCCAAAATATGACAACAATGTCTCAGCACTATATCCCTGTTCACCTTCTACACCTGATTGAGGAGCAGTCTGTACATATGGGATATCAGGATTCACATCGGGAGCATAAATGAATTGATAGGAATCAGTATATTTCATCGCTTCCTGACCAAGCAGTATACGAACACTGTGATCTTCATTGATAAGATCATTATACGTAGCCGTATTTGATGTGGTAAGCTGAACATATTTGTTCATCGTTGCCTGCAATGTGGCTGTACCCTCACTTGTTTCCGGTGACCAATATCTACGGCCATCACCATGCACCGTTTCAATGGCATTCGTTGTTTTCAGCGTTAACTTATTAATAGGCTTCCATTGCATGTAGATATTCCCCAGCAACTGATACGATTTTCCAAACTGGTCATCATACTCAGCAGTAGCCCGTGGATTGGTATTACTGTTTTCAATAATACTGACATTATGTTTTCCTTGATC
>Ga0209347_1006294_pt1 | contig 10604 bp, 8 predicted proteins | sample AutmiccommuBRH23_FD_187382 | JGI IMG/M metagenome (GOLD analysis project Ga0209347, IMG submission 187382) | Deep subsurface microbial communities from Mt. Terri, Switzerland - Autotrophic microbial communities BRH/23 (SPAdes) (version 2) | ecosystem: Environmental > Aquatic > Deep subsurface >...
TTCATGATGATATCTCACCATAGGAATAATAGGGCCAAAGAGCCCCCCTGCAGTTTGCAGTATATGATAACCTATTTCCGGGTGCTGCTTAACTTGGTCATACTCAACGGTAGTAAGCTTCCCCGGTTTGTGCAAAATGTTATCCGTTATAGCAACTTTACCAATATCATGTAATAGGCCAGCCAAATATATTTGCTCCACCTTCTTGGCACTAAGCCCCATCTTTTTTGCTATGGCTTTAGCAATATCAGCTACGTCGTGAGAATGATCAACTATGTAAGCATCTCGTGCTTCCACTAATGATGCTAATAAAATAGCGATATTCTTTACGTTATCATTATTTTTCTGTACCTCATTTTCCAATCCCAACCCTCCCCGTACAGCTCTGAATATGTACTCTTTTCCCCATGCTGGCCGGCTACATAACAAACCTAACCCGTTCACAGCCTTTCACTAATGTCTTTTTAGTTTCCACCATCCCTGGGATATACTGCTATAGAAATTTGATAATCTCCGGTAGCACACGAAATTTTTAAAACATTGTTCTAAAGCTTATCACCACCCCTTGAAGGCCTTCCTCCATTACCATAACTTTATACATTTAATCCTTTACCTCCTTTACGTGAAGGTAAACATTTTCTTCTTTATCTATAAATACTTTCCTCATACCGCCTACGTTTAATTCCACACCGGGCCACGCCGTACCAACTCTTATGTTGTAATTGACAGTAGTTTTTAGGCCGGTACCCGCGCCTAGTTGTGAACCTGCCTCTGTTACCCTAATATTGCCATTGGCTCTGATTTGCCCCCCCTTAAAAAGCCCTTTTGCACCATAAACATTTACATGCTTACCTGCGTTTAAGGTACACTGAAAACAACCTTCCCCGTTAATGTTAATGTCTCCACTGGCCCTCAGCTCGGAAGACTGCACGTAATTACCGTAAATATTAGAAACTTTGTTAATGAGGCCTTCCAGTAGGCGGACAGCCTCAGCGACCTTTTGTGTAAGTTTTTCTACGTCTTCGACGGCAGTAAACTTACGCATTGGGCCATAACCGAAAAAACTTACAGCCAACTCATCAATTAAATTCACAACCGACTTATCAATAGTATTGTATTCTTCTCGATCTTCAATTTTATCGGCAAACTTCACGCATAATTTTGGTAGATCACGAAGTTTCTTTTCCAGTAGTACCTTAACCGCCCGCCCTACTGGCAAATTCCCCGTTGTAACTGCCTTTCCAAGTTGGTCAAGATACTTAAGTAAACTATGTAGATAGGCATACACATCACCTAAGTAATGGATTATCTCCTTACATAAAACAGAAGAACCACCGGCAGAAATCTTACTGCCAATAATCTTGCCGTTAACTATTACGTCTCCTCCCGCGTAAATGCGAGCATTAGCCACATCTCCTTTTACAGTAACATTGCCACTGGCTCGTACTAACATATAATCATGGATACTACCGTTTATTTTTAAGTCGCCGTTGAAATCAATATCCCCTGATGTTGGGGTGACATCTCCCATATGGCTATATACGGGAAATACACTTATGTAACCCCGCGAAACCTCGGGACGCCCTCCTATTATCGCAATCGCTTTTGTACCATCCTCTGTTAACTTTACTCCTTTACGTACTTTGATATCCACCTTTTTCGGCTTAGCAGGGTCTATGACTGCTCCACTTAAATCGAACCCTGCTTCACCGGGAATACCCGGCTTTTTAACAGCCAGCACTTCTCCCGGCTTAACACTGATGATTTCACTTTGCGGCCTGGAACTGGTTTGGGGTCGCTCCTTTTTAAATATATATTCTATCGTTTCATCCACGGGAGACTTAGGTTCTACACCCTGGGCAATAAGTTCATTATCAACATTTTCACCGGACTCAAGTAATATCATTACTTTAATTTGATCAAAGTGTACTACATTTTTTTCGGCGAGTTTAAGGCTAACCGTTTCGAACTTTAGCTTTGGAGGTGAAGGTTCTTCTACTAAATAAGCAGCTATTACTAGATCCTTCACATCTTTAGAATTAATCACTTTGTAGTTCTTCCCACGTGTATAACTAACACTTAGGTGCACGGTCATCAAGTCATCACTAATATTAATTTTATAGTTCATCTTCGGGTCCACTATGTCCGGCTTTACTGCAACATTATCTGCAGCAGATACTACCGTTTTGTTAGATATTTTCGCTCCATTAACAGTTACAGTCACGTTATTCCCCGGAATAATTGTAGGATATTTACCGTTATCTGTTGGGTCCGAGACTTTAACTACTTGGTTTATTACAGCTACAGTGCCATCATTATCTAGCTGGCCTTTAACAATGTTTCTCTTATCAGCTGGGTCTATAGTAACATCTCCGACATCCCTTGTTGTTGTCGGTTGGGGAAATTTACTGGCATCCACAGAAGAACCCTGTTCTAATTCTTCCAATATTTCTTTATCAATGCTACTCAAGGTTATCCCCCCCTTCCTCTGAAATCCTCATGAATTACTTACTATCCCTGCCAAGAACTTTTTAACAAATTTCATCTCTCGGATACCTGCAATGCCCCATTTTAAGATAGGTAATGTTTACATGGTTAAATTAAAAAAACAGCCAAGATACAATATAAGCTGCCTTAAATAATAACCTACTCTAATATTTGGCAGCCCGGCGGTCGTACCTACAAGGGTTTAGACCCGTAACTTTGCGTCCCATTGTTTCCAATGGTTTGCCTTTATCTTTTTCTAAATTTATTCCATTGCTAATGCTTTATACCAAATCTATTGTTTTTCATGCTTTAGGCACCTTTTAAAACTTATTGAATCTGATACTGCATCTTTTTTCTATATCATCCTGGATTGCACACTTTAAAACTGGCTGGCCTAAAACTTCATCTAAGGAATAACCGCTAATATTCAACCCGGCTGGGTTGATGAAAATAATAGTGCCGTTTTTATCAACCTCAACAATGATATTGGGGCTATTTTCAAACAGCGTACTGTGCTGGCGCTGTTCGTAGTCATTATCTATATGTTCTCTTAAAGACCTGCTGGACTCTTCTAAATAATTAAAATGTTGGTCTTTGGTCTTTGCTTGGCGTTTCATAATAACCTCCCGTTACAAATATAAGGTTTCAGCTAATCATCAGTTTTAGCATTATCACTGATAGACTTCATTTTCAATTTAAAGCAATTAATTAAATAGAAAATTGTAAATTTTCGCCCCCTTTATTAAAAAAATATCGCAGCCAAAGTTTACTTAGCTGCGAGAAAGTTTCTCTCCAGTAACCAGGCTGTCCTTTTCCTCTCCTAAAAGTAAGGAATTAGGATCCACGGCTTTGCGTCCTGCCTTCTCAAGCAGTTTGCCTTTTAGAGAACTTATAAGGCGAAACTTGCATCAGGTGGGTTTTGGTTTTATCCCCCATCTGATGTTTAGTTAAGCATATCCAGGAGCTTAGCTCCACTTATCCCCTTTCCTTAAATTAAGTGGGGCATTAGTGGCAATTAGCTATCGGATAAAATTATCGGGACCAAAGTCCTATATACTTATAGGACTTATAGTCTATTTTTCGCCAATATTTTGCAAAATCCTCCTATATTCATACATTAATTTTATATTTCGACATTATTTGCCATAGCCTTACCCAGCAAGAGATAATGTCATTGCTTGGTAGTTGTTTCATTCTTTTTTCAAAAATATTGGAAAAGTTGCGGATCAAATTGGATTCTTGCTTTGCTTATTAATTCATTAATCGCATCCTCATGGCTTATGTTTTCTTTTCCTATGGTTGTGCTTACGCATTTTTCTGCAACTAACGATTAATGCGGTATCTTCCTGAGAAAATTAAGAAACCGTTTTGATCAAGCCAAAACGGTATATTTCTTTAACTTTATTAGATTTTCCCCAAGAATTTCTTTCTTTTTCCTTAGATGACTTGTATAACTTTCTTTAGCAACCTCGCTCAATTCTTCGATTTGGTATGGCTTTTTAATCCATGCTTTAAACCCAAACTGTTTATATTTAGCCATAACCTCATTGTTTGAATAGCCGCTTGCAACAATAGCTATAACATTAGGATCTAGTTTTTGCAGTTCAAAAATGGCCTCCTTACCTCCCATGCCTCCTCTTACTGTTAGATCCATGATAATAGCATCAAATGCCTCCCCTTCTTCAAACTCCCTATGATATATCTCAATTGCTTCAGTTAAACATTGCTTAAACCGGAAACGGTCTTAACTTTTTAATTTCTTGAAGACATGTAAAAAAGATTGAAGCATTTTCCCGTATTTACCGACAAAGGAAGTACCAGTGAGTCAATGTAGACTTAATCCAGATTAATCTTTTCCTTCTCCAACACGTCTAGCAACTGCCCGGTAATCTTTATCCTCTTTAGCCTTACAGTATTTTTCCAACAATTCAGCAACATCATAAGTTTTCATGGGAGTCTCATCGTACTCCTTAAGTCCGTCTTCAATCATAGTAAGACAGAACGGACAGTTGGTAACTACTGCGCCGGCGTTGGTATCCACCGCTTGTCTGGTACGCTCTTCATTAATTCTCTTACCCAGTGTTTCCTCCATCCACATACGTCCGCCGCCTGCTCCGCAGCAGAAGCTTTTCTGCCGGTTTTTATCCATTTCCTTAATGCTGCCGCCCAGGCGTCGGATGATGTTTCTGGGCGCCCGGTACTCGTTGTTATATCTCCCCAGGTAACAGGAATCGTGATAAGTAACATCCAACTGCTGTGCCGGCATTACCGGTAATTGCCCCGTATCCATTAGCTGGTCAATAAACTGGGTATGATGGACCACTTCAAAATCCGCACCGAACTCGGGATATTCATTTTTCAAGGTATTGAAACAGTGAGGACAATGGGTCACTATCTTCTTAACACCGTACGACTTAATAGTCTCGATATTTTCCTCGGCGGTCATCTGGAAGAGATACTCATTGCCAATCCGGCGTAGAGACTCGCCGCAGCATTTCTCTTCCGTACCCAGGATACCGAAGTTTACACCGGCTGCCTGCAATACTTTTACCACCGCCGCCGCAACCTTCTTGTTGCGGTCGTCAAAGGCACCGGCACAACCGGGCCAGTAAAGAACATCCACGTCGCTGTCTTCGGACATAATCTTTATGCCCAGGCCGTCTGCCCATTTGGCTCTGTCCGCAAAACCCACACCCCACGGGTTCCCGTTATTTTCAACATTCTTAAATACCGTCTGCACTTCTGTTGGAAATTTACTTTCTTCCAATACCAGATAACGACGCATGCCGATAGTTTTGTCAATATGCTCAACCATGGCCGGACACTGTTCCTGGCAGGAGCGACAAGTGGTACAACTCCAAATGGTATCTTCGCTAAAGATGTCTCCCACTAACGCCTCTTCCGAAGCGGCGGCAACTTCCACACCCTCATCCTGGCCGGCGGTCAACTGCCCCGAACCGCCGCGCCTTTTGTAAAGCTCTACCTTCAAGTCTTGAATTAACTGCTTGGGAGACAACGGTTTTTCCGTTAGATAGGCGGGACATTCATCCTGGCACCTGCCACAGCGGGTACAAGCTTCCGTGTCAAACAGTTCTTTCCAGGAAAAATGCTCTAATTGAGATATACCGTAATTCTCCAAGTCCTCGTCTTCAAGATTGACTGTTTTTAAGGCCCCAGCGGGCTTTAAGCTGCTAAAGAATTGGTTTAACGGCGTAGTCAGGATATGCATCAGTTTTGAGTAAGGCAGGTAGGCAATAAAGCCAAAGGCTAATAATAAGTGCACCCACCAGAATACCGCATGGATGCTGCCCAGGGTATCCGGAGACGCCGAACCAAATACGGCGGCAATGCCGGCACCAACCGGTGTCCAGGCGGCCCAGGGATCATTGGTGGCGGCAATGCGTATCCCTTCCAAAATGAAGCCGGTAACCATCAAGGCCAGCAACAGGTGCAGCGAATAAGCATCATCCGGCTGGTTATCCAACCGATCTGGTTTCTTTACATACCGTCGATAATAAGCCATTAAAATACCGATGATGGCTGCCAAGCCGCCTAAGTCCAATAATAATGACAAGAATAAATAAAAATTACCTTGAAATATTTCTAAACCAAAATCCGCTTGGATAGCCACAGCAGTGGTCCCCACAATAAATATTAAAAAGCCGTAAAAAATAAATGCATGCAGGCTGCCGGCATACCCTTCCCGTAATATTCGTCGGTGAGCAAATGCCTGTACCAGGACTTTATACAACCGGGTCGGGATATCATCGATTCGTCTTTCCGGTCCGCCCAAACGCCAAAGTTTATATTTTTGATAAAAACCATATACAAAAAATGCCAGAGCAATAATGAATAATAAATACATTAAGCTATGGCCATGAATATTCCAGTAAATTTCACGAGTAGCGGTCATAACAGTTCCCCCCTGTTCATATTCGAGGTTAAGAAAACACCCATTCCCCGACTGCTTGTATAACATCAAAAAATATTAATCTAAAGTTTACTATACAATTATAATGTGTCAATTTTTTATACAACTTCCAAAAAAGCAGACGGAATTAGAGGTGTCATCCCTCAAAACCCGTCCTTACTTGAAAAATTATCCTGCAAGTACTTTCTTAAATTCTTGCGTCATCAAAGGTACTAACTTAAACAAATCCCCTACTATACCGTAATCAGCCACTTTGAAGATATTGGCCTCAGGGTCTTTGTTAATTGCTACTATATATTTTGAAGAACCCATGCCGGCTAAATGCTGAATAGCACCGGATATACCACAGGCAATGTATATCTGGGGAGAAACAGTTTTACCGGTCTGGCCCACTTGGAATTCCTGTTCTCTCCAACCTGCATCCACCGCAGCCCTGGAAGCCCCAACTGCTGCTCCTAAAACGTCTGCCAAATCTTCAAGAAGGGCAAAATTGTCAGGCCCTTTCATGCCTCTACCTCCGGAGACAATGATTTCTGCTTCTGTAAGTTCCGGACGGCCTGTGACCTTTTGTACAATATCTTTTACTAGGGTGCGAATGTTCTCATCATCTACACTGACCTCTACGTCTACAATATCTGGGGATTTACTGCCCACTGGCTCACCTGCTCCCAGTGCATTTGCACGGATGGTAGCCATCACCGGTCTTTGATCTGTAAATTTTACCGTACTGAAAGCCTTTCCCGCATAAATAGGTCGTTTGAAAGACAAGTCTTCGTTAATATCAGTACAGTCTGTCACTAAACCTGTGCCTACCCTTTCCGCTACACGCGGGACAAAGTCTTTGGTAAGGGCAGAATGTCCGAATAAAACAAGTTCCGGTTCTTCCTCCTGTATCAAATCAGTCATAACTGTAGTAAAAGACTCAGTATTATAAATCTTTAGTTTTTCATCATCAGCTAGATATACCTTTTCCACTCCATACTCTTTAACTTGCTCCGTTACCTCCGATATATCATTACCAAAAACGACTGCTGCAAATTTTTGGCCCAAGTTTTCAGCGATTTTTTGCCCGTTAATTAATAACTCCGCTGCGGATTTTTTCATCTTACCTTCCTTTTGCTCAACAAATACCCAAACTTCGTTAGCCATTACGCTCCCCCCTTTGGACACATTTCATATAGCCTTTGCTTCTTCGTGTAATAAGTTCACAAGTTCTGCAACTGTTTCCTCGACTTCGCCTTCTAATATTTTCCCCGCCTGGCGCGGTTCCGGCAGGGAGTATTCCACTATCTCTATTTGAGGCTTGACATCCTCCCGGGAAAGACCTAAATCAGCTAATACTACTTGTTTAACTTCCTTTTTCTTGGCCATCATAATCCCTTTCAATGAAGGGTAACGAGGTTCATTCAATCCTTTGGTAGCTGAAAAAAGTGCAGGAAGTTGAACTTCAATATCTTCCGTAGTGCCGTCACCCTGGCGTTCACATACAGCTTTTCCTTCAGATATTTCAAGCTTCTGTACAACAGTTACTTGTGGAATATTAAGTATTTCTGCTAAGCGGCTGTTCACCTGACTGCCATTATCATCAATTGCCACCATGCCGCTAAGTATTATGTCGTACTCAACCCCTTCTAGAGACTTTGCCAAAGTTAGAGCGATACCATGAGCATCTGTTCCTTCTAAGGCTTCATCCTCTACAACAATTGCCCTGTCAGCCCCCATGGCCAAAGCCTGACGTATCACTACTTCAGATATATAACATCCTGCACTTAGAATAATTACCTCTCCACCATATTTTTCAGTAATCCCCAAAGCTTCTTCTACCCCAAATTCATCATAAGGGTTGAGAATAATGTTTACACCTGAGGAATCTATGCTTCCATCCTTTAGTTTAATCTTTGCTTCTGTATCAAAAACCGGCTTACATAACACTACGATGTTCAAATTTATCCCCCCTAATTATTACTTGAACTGCACCCTCTAAACCATTTCCAGCACCGTTGCCATAGCCGGACCTCCGCCGACACAAAGAGAGGCAACTCCATAACGACCCTGGCGGCGCATCAGCTCATAAATCATTGTGGTAATAATCCTAATTCCCGTACAACCCACCGGGTGACCAAGTGCAATACCTGAACCGTTGGCGTTTACTTTATCCATGTCAATCTTCAGTTCGCGATTACAGGCCAAAAATTGCGCTGCAAAAGCTTCATTGATTTCATAGTAATCAATATCCTGAGCATCCAGTCCGGCAAACTTTAAAGCTTTTGGTATAGCATAAGCAGGACCAATTCCCATTATTTCAGGTTCCACACCATAAGTGGCGGTAGAAATAATCCTGGCTAATGGCTTAATACCCAATTCTTTAGCTTTTTCCTCTGCCATCAACACCATGGCTGCTGCACCGTCATTAATACCTGAAGCATTTCCCGCGGTTACAGTACCCTCTTTTCGAAAAGCGGTATGCAATTTTGCTAATGATTCTTTAGTGACATCTTCTCTGGGACGCTCATCGGTATCAAAAATATAACTCTTTCTTTTCGTTTTTACTTCAACGGGAACTATCTCGTCTTTAAATTTTCCTTCTTTAATTGCTTTTACTGCTCGTGCATGGCTTAATAAAGCTAATTCGTCTTGTTCTTCCCTGCTGATGTTATAACGTTCGGCCAGGTTTTCCGCTGTATTTCCCATGTGGTAACCGTGAAAAGCATCATGAAGAGCATCTAATAAAAGACTATCTTCCACTTTACTGGGACCCATACGTAAGCCCTGCCTGGCGTCTAATAGTAAATGTGGAACCTGAGACATGCTCTCAATACCCACAGCTACACTGATATCTGATTTATTCAGCATTATCTGCTGGCTGGCTATTTCAAGGGCCCGCATAGCTGAACTGCACTGCTGTTCTACTGTCACGGCTCCCGCAGTTACAGGAATCCCAACATTTAGTTGAACTTGTCTGGCCGGATTGCCTTTTGCCCCTGCTTTATAAACCATTCCACCAACGACATCTTCTACCTGCTCGGGTTTTACCCCGCTTTGTTCCAGTGCAGCTTTTACTGCTATTGCTCCTAACTCCACAGCAGATACATCTTTCAAGGACCCTAAAAAATCCCCTATCGCTGTTCTTTTTGCCCCAACAATAACAACATTACGCATTTTAAAATCCCCTTCCTTTTTGGATAGACTATTGAGAAGTCCAACCCCCGTCAACGGTCAACGTTTGTCCGGTCATATAATTACTGGATTCCGAAGCTAAGAATACTATCGGGCCTTTCATATCTTCAATTTCCCCAAATCTTTTCATGGGTGTCTTGCTAATTATCTGATCATGAATCGATTTATTGGTAACATAATCTTCATTCATAGGTGTAATAATGTACCCGGGACAAAGCGCATTGACTTGAATGTTATATTCCGCCCATTCCAGTGCTAAAGTCTTGGTCATCTGAAGTACTCCACCCTTACTAACACAATAGGGTAGAATTGCTTTACTTCCAACAAGGCCAAATATTGAAGCTACGTTGATAATCTTACCGCTTTTTTGAGCAATCATTTGTTTGCCTACTGCCTGGGCTGTGAAAAATACTGCTTTCTGGTTAATTTCAAGGATATAATTCCAATCCCGTTCGGTTAAATCCTCGGATGGTTTACTTGAGGCAGTGCCTGCATTATTGACTAAAACATCAATGTGTCCAAATTGTTCCACGGTCTTTTGCACCAAACTCTGCACTTGTTCCCCTTTGGTAACATCCACTGCTAAGGCTAGTGTCTTAACGTTATAATCCTTACTAATCTCATCTGCAACCCGGATACAATCATCTTGATGCCTGCTGGTAATAACCACATCGGCACCAGCCTGCGCTAAACCACAAGCCAACCCGTAACCAATTCCTTTAGTGGAACCGGTGACAATAGCAACTTTTCCATTTAATTCTAGTGATGGCAAGCCCAAAACTCTTCCCCCTAATAACATACTTTAAATAATCGTCAATATATAAAAGCGCATTAATTCGTTGAGTCAGATGAAATTCCTGCTAACTTTTGAGCTAAACGTTTCTTATGTTCCAGATTACCCTGACGGAGAATCATAACTCTTTGTGCTTGGGGCGAACCTGCACCATGCATACTTTCCACTAATGCAGTCCCGGCAGTCATGTTCTCTAATAGCCTCATTATCCGAATA